>Ga0315277_10004054_pt1 | contig 19667 bp, 14 predicted proteins | sample YL17G05_15_MG_FD_203695 | JGI IMG/M metagenome (GOLD analysis project Ga0315277, IMG submission 203695) | Sediment microbial communities from Yellowstone Lake, YNP, Wyoming, USA - YL17G05_15 | ecosystem: Environmental > Aquatic > Freshwater > Lake > Sediment | place: USA: Wyoming | collected... | reverse complement strand
GCGGAAAGCTCTTTAGCAATTCTCTGGCCCATTACCAGAGAAAGCTGACGCTGTCTGCCCAAAAACAAAGTAAAAAGGGCTAAAACTGCAATCTGAGAGCTGAGCGCTTTGGTAGAAGCAACTCCTATTTCCGGACCGGCGTGATTATAAACTCCTGCATCGGTATCCCTGGCTACTGTAGAACCAACAACATTAACTATACCCAGCGTCATTAAATCTTTTTCCTTGGCTTCCCTTAGCGCTCCCAGCGTGTCGGCAGTCTCCCCGGATTGGGAAATAGCCAGAATAGCTGTTTTTTTATTTAAAACCGGTTTTCTGTAGCGGAACTCTGAACCGAAATCCACCTCCGTTGGTATTCCAGCATATTCTTCCAACATATATTCGCCAACTAATCCGGCGTAGTATGCCGTACCGCAGGCAATAATGTTTATTCTTTCAATTTCATTCAATTTTCCCCTGACCGGATTTAGTCCTCCTAATTTTGCCTTGCCTTCTTCAAAAATCAACCTTCCCCTTAAAGAGTTTTGGATACTTTCCGGCTGTTCCATTATTTCCTTTAACATAAAATGGGGGTATCCGGATTTCTGGGCATCTTCCAAACTCCATTCTATTTCTTCCGGCTGTTTCTCCTTGCTCATAAAAAAGTTTTCCGGAGTAATGGTAACCACTTCCCCATCATCAAGATAAATTACTTTCTTAGTGTGGGCGATTACTGCCGAGGGATCAGAAGCCACTATATATTCATTCTCTCCCAAGCCAATAAGTAAAGGGCTGGAAAAACGGGCAGCCACTATCTTATTGGGGTCTTCTTTGGAAATTATGGCCAATCCGTAGGTGCCCTTAATATAACCCAAGGCTTGTTTTACCGCCTCTTCAAGGTTTCCTTGAAAAAACTTTTCAATAAGATGAGCAATAACTTCCGTGTCTGTTTCTGAAGTAAATTTATGACCTTCTTTTTGCAATCTGGCTTTTAATGGTTTGTAATTTTCAATAATTCCATTATGAACCACCCAGATATTATTTTTGCAATCGCATTGGGGATGGGCATTTGCCTCTGTCACTTCGCCAGTAGTGGCCCAGCGGGTGTGGAGAATGATGGGGTTGGCAGAAACATAATTATTGGTTATTTTCTTTTCCAGTTCGCTTATCTTCCCAACCGCTTTTTGGGAAACAATCTCTTTTTTTTCTTTATCCCAGGCAGCAAAACCGCTGGAATCATATCCCCGGTATTCCAGCCTTTTTAATGCTTCAATCCCCAACCTGAGAGAGTTGGGGTTATCTTTTTTGGAAATATACCCTACTATGCCACACATAAATTAAATAACGATATTTATTAGCTTACCGGGAACAAAAATCACTTTTTTAATCTCTTTACCTTCTACCCAATTCTTAATCTTTTCCTGGGAAATTGCAAGCTCTTTGGCTTCCTTTTCTGAAATATCGGCTCCAACCTCAACTTTATCCCTCACCCTACCGTTTATCTGAATAATCAAAGATATGGTTTCGTCTTTGGCTAAAGCAGGATCATACCTAGGCCATTTTTCTAATGATATGCTTTTTTTATGCCCCAACCTCTGCCAAAGCTCTTCGCTAATGTGCGGAGCAAAAGGAAAGAAAAGAATTAACGTTTTTTCAACGGCTTCCCTGCCAAATTCTTCTTTATTGTCCCAAGCCAGATTAATAAACTCCATGAAAGCGGCTACAGTGGTATTAAATTTCATCGCTTCCAAATCCTTGTCTATTTTTTTATTAAGCTTATGAAGGGATTTAAATATTTGTGTTCCGGTTTTTTTATTATCCAATGATTCCAAAACTAATTTCCAAACTCTTTCTAAAAAACGGGAGGCCCCTTTTACTCCCTGATCACTCCAGGCAATAGTCTGGTCAAAAGGCCCCATAAACATTTCGTAAAGACGCAGTGTATCTGCCCCGTATTTTTCTATAATCTCGTCGGGATTGATTACATTTCCAAAGGATTTTGACATTTTTCTGTTGTCTTGGGCCAAAACCATTCCATGAGAAGTTCTTTTTTGATAAGGTTCTGACTGAAAAACAACGCCTATATCAAAAAGAAACTTATATATAAAGCGGGAATACAATAGATGCAGGGTTGTATGTTCCACCCCGCCGTTGTACCAATCAATCGGCAACCAGTATTTTATCTTCTTCTGGTCGGCTAACGCTCTATTGTTATTGGGATCAGTATAACGGATAAAATACCAGTTGGAACCTGCCCAATTAGGCATGGTATCTGTTTCCCTTCGGGCCGGACCTTTGCATTTCGGGCATTTAACGTTAACCCATTCTTTAGCTGATTTTAAAGGCGACTCACCAGTTCCAGTCGGCTGATATTTTTCAATGTAAGGAAGATCTATTGGTAGGTCTTTTTCGGGAACCGGTACAATTCCACACTTTGTACAATAAATAAGAGGAATGGGTTCTCCCCAATAGTGCTGCCGGGAAAAAACCCAATCTCTTAATTTATATTTTATTGTTTTTCTGCCTAAACCTTTTTCTTCCAGCCATTGGGTAATTTTTTCTATTGCTTCTTTTGAAGAAAGACCGTTAAAATCTCCTGAATTGATTAACGTTCCGTAATCAGTAAAGGCATCTTTGGAAATGTCTCCTCCGGAAATTACCTCTTTGATTTCTAATCCGTACTTATCGGCAAAATCATAATCGCGATAATCGTGGGCAGGCACGACCATAACCGCTCCTCCTCCATAGGTAGCTATGACATAATCTCCTATCCAAACAGGCACTTTTTCATCATTAACCGGATTCAAACAATAGGAGCCGGTAAAAACTCCTGTTTTTTCTTTTTCCAGTTTTTCTCTTTCAAAGTCGCTTTTTTTCCTTGATTCCTCAATATATTTTTCCGCTTTTTCCTTGTTCTCTTTGGTAATTAATCTTTTAGCCAAAGGATGCTCGGGCGCTAAAACAATTGCTTTAACGCCGAAAAGAGTGTCTGTCCTGGTGGTAAAAACCTTAATTATTTCTTCAAAATCAAGGATTTTAAAATCAATTTCTGTTCCGAAGCTTTTTCCAATCCAATTTATCTGCTGGGTTTTAATTTTTTCCAAGTAATCAACTTTTTCTAAGTCATCTATTAAGCGATCCGCGTATTGGGTAATCTTTAACATCCATTGTTTTAATTCTTTTTTGGTTGTTTGGGCTCCGCATCTTTCGCATTTATTATCAATGACCTCCTCGTTGGCCAATCCAATTTTACAAGAAGGACACCAATTAATGGGAATTTCAGATTGGTAAGCCAGTCCTTTTTCAAAAAGCTTAAGAAAAATCCACTGAGTCCATTTATAATACTTCGGGTCGGTGGTATTAATTTCCCTGGACCAATCAAAAGAAAGACCTAATCTTTTAAGCTGTCTTTTGTAATTAGCTATGTTTTTTACCGTCGTTTCCTTCGGGTGTATACCACTCTTTATGGCATAATTTTCCGCCGGCAGACCAAAAGCATCCCAACCGATGGGAAATAAAACATTAAATCCCTCCATTCTTTTCTTTCTGGCTACAGCATCCAGGGCCGAATATGACCTGCAGTGCCCAACATGAAGACCCTCCCCGGAAGGATAAGGAAATTCAATTAGAACGTATTTTTTGGGTTTTTTCGAAAAATCCTCGGCTTGATAGAACTTATTCTTTTCCCAGTAATCCTGCCACTTTTTATCAATTTCTTGAGGATTATAATTCATATTAATTGTTAATTTTATCTTTTTTCCAGCTTTTTGTCTATTTAAAAAACAGCCGGAAAAATTGGCTGTTATCCTAAAAATATTCTTCCTCTTTAATTATTTGGCCTTTTTAACAAGATTTTCGGCTATTTTTTTAACACGCTTCATAATTTCCCTTTCCCCTTCAATCTTTCCATTACGCATCAATATTCTTCCATTACAAATGGAGTCGGAAACCGAAGCGCCAGAAGTGGAATAAATAATATCAGAAAGAAAATTATATCCTGGAAAGAAAAATGTTTTCTTTAAATCAACCAAAATCAAGTCGGCCAATTTCCCTTCTTTTATTTCTCCTGCATTTATTTTCAAAGCCCTGGCTCCGTTTATTGTAGCCCAGCTGAAAACTTCTTTAACGTTGGCAACCAAAGGATTTCTTTCTCTGTGTTTTTGAATCAAGGCTCCTACTTTCATCTCTTCAAACAAGTCCAGATTATTATTGGAAGCAACCCCGTCGGTTCCCAAACAAACATTAACGTTATTCTCTTTCATTTTCTTATAGGGAAAAATCCCTCCCACTGCCAATTTTAAATTAGAGCAGGGATTATAAACAACGCTGCATTTTCTTTTGGCCAATATTTTAATCTCCTTGTCAGAAAGCCATACGGTATGCGCCAAAATTGTGTTTTCATCAAGAACTCCAATTTTTTCCAAAAATTCTACCGGTCTTAATTTGTATTTTTTCTGACAGTTTTTAACTTCTTCTTCTGTTTCGGCAACGTGCATATGGAGAAGCAGGTTATTTTTCCTGGCAAAGTCTTTCGCCCAAATTAAGTTCTCCTTGGAAACGGTGTAGATTGCATGGGGACCAACAGAAAATTTAATGATATTAAATTTACCCTTTTTAAAAATATCTCTTTTTTCTTCCATTTTCTTTTTATTCCCGAATTTTAAAAAATCTAAAACAGTAAGCCCTATTACTGCCCTAACTCCCATTTCTTCTGCAGCCTTGGCTGATACTTCTTCAAGCCAATACATATCGTTAAAACAAGTTGTCCCGGTCTTTATCATTTCAAGGCAAGCCAGTTTTGTCCCCCAATAAACATCTTCTTCAGTTAATTTGGCTTCCAAGGGCCAGATTTTCTTTTTCAGCCAATCGTTTAAAGTCATATCTTCTCCGTAGCCTCTAAAAAGAGTCATGGCAGCGTGGGTATGACAATTAATAAGTCCGGGCAAAACTGCTTTCTCTCTCTTTACATCAATTTTCTCTTTAGCTTTAAGATTAAGATTATTACCGATTTTTTTAATCTTATTCCCTTCAATAAAAATATCCTGTTTCTTTCCTTTTAAAATAACGTTTTTTATAATTAAACTCATATTTTAAATAATTCTTTAGCGTTTTTTGTTGTATTTTCGGCTAATTCTTCAAAATTTAAATTTTTTAATTCAGCAATCCTTTCTGCCACATATTTAACATAAATGGGCTCGTTTCTTTTTGTTCCCATAACCGGAGGAGTTAAATAAGGGCAATCTGTTTCAATCAAAATTTTATCTGAAGGAGTTCTTTTAATATTTTCCGAAAAATCAATTCCTTCTATTTCTTTAAAGATTATACCGTTGAATCCAATATTATATCCGAAACCTAAATACTTTTCCAGCTGCTCTAAGGTTCCCACAAAACCGTGAATTACCGCTTTTTTCGGCCTTAAATCCGGATTGTTTAAAAGGAAATTAATTAAATCATTATGAGCTACCCGGCAATGAAAGATGACTGGCAGATTAAGTTCTTTGGCTAGTTCTAAATGTTTTTGAAAAAGCTCTTTTTGCTGATTTTTAAATAATTCTAATCTATTCTTGGTTTTTGGTTTGTAATAATAATCTAAACCAGTTTCGCCAATCGCCACCACCTTTTCTTTTTGAGCCAGTTCTTTGTATTTTTGATAATCAAAAATTTCTCCTTGGGGCTCCTGATGTTCTTCTGGATCAAATTTCTTTTTAATTAAATTGGTCTCTAAATTAATGGGATGTAAACCAACTGCCACATAAATTCCTTCAGAATGCTTCTGGCTGATTTCAACTGCTTTTTTGCTGGTACTATACTGAGAACCAACATTTATCATCCAAACATCATTATCTAGAGATCTTTTAATAACCTCATCAATATCATTGTTATAGGCATTAAAGTTAAGATGGCTATGGGTATCGATTAGCATATAAATAAAAGGACTCTTTTCATGATGTCCCAATAGAATGTTTTAGCAAAAATCAAGTTTTTGTCGATTTTAAATTCTCGGAAACAAAGCTTTACTTTTTTTATTTTTTAGTTGTTTTATTATTTCTTCCGAGCTTTGTGGCAAAAAGGGTTCTAATAATTCAGCTATTTTTTTAACAGCTACCAGTAGATTTTCAACTACTTCTTTTTTATTCCCCTCCCAAGGCTTTTCTCTTTCAATATATTCATCGCAGAGACTAATAAATTTCCAGACAGCTACCAATGCCTCATTGAACTTAAATTCTTTTAATGCCTTTTTATATTTTTTCTGAGTAATATTTATTTCTTTTTGAGTCTGCTTGCTGGCTTTTAACCTGGAAGAAACAGTGTATTTATCGGCCAAAGTAACCACCCGGGCAACGAGATTTCCCAGACCTTTGGCTAAATCAGAATTATATCTCTGTTCAAATTTCTCATAAGTAAAATCTCCGTCCTCGGTCGGCGTTATCTCTCTCAAAAGAAAATATCTTACCGGATCGGTGCCGTATTTTTTAACCAGTTCGAATGGGTCAATTACATTGCCTAAGCTTTTAGACATTTTCTGGCTATCGGAAGTTATGAAACCGTGGACAAAAATATTTTTAGGTAAAGATAATTTTAAGGACAAAAGCATTCCAAGCCAAATTGTGACATGGAATCTCAAAATGTCCTTGCCCAAACAATGGACATCAACTGGCCAATATTCTTTAAATTTCTTACCGTTGGGATAATCAAGGGCTGAAAGATAATTAACAAGGGCTTCTTCCCAGACGTAGGTTGTCTGGGTTTTGTCACCAGGAACCGGTATTCCCCACCACAGGTTTTTACTTGGTCTTGAAAAACTTACATCTTCCAATTTTTGATTGATAAATCTGAGCATTTCATTTTTTCTGCCTATTGGAATAATCTTTACTTTTTCCTCTTTTATCGCTTTTTCAATTTGTTTTGCATACCTTGAAAGCCTAAAAAACCAGTTTTCTTCTTCAATCAATTCCGCTTCTTTTTTATGAATAGAACATTTGCCGTTAATCAAATCTTTCTCTTTAACAAAGGCTTCACAGCCAACACAGTAAAATCCTTTGTATTTCTTTTTATAAATATCCCTGTTTTCTTTCAGTTTGAGCCAGACCCTTTCCGCTGTCGGCCAGTGGCGCTTCTTATCGGTGGTCCTGATAAAGTCATCATTTGATATATTAAGAGGTTCCTTCAATTTTTTAAATTTTAGAGAAAATTCATCAGTAAATTCTTTCGGGGTTTTACCTGCTTCTTTTGCCGCCCTGACAATTTTCTGGCCATGCTCATCAGTACCAGTTAAAAAGAAAACTTTCTCGCCTAAAATACGGTGATGGCGAGCAATAACATCTGCCTGAACCAATTCCAAGGCAAACCCCAAATGAGGAGGGGCGTTGGTATAGGCAATACTGGTAGTTATGTAGAATTTTTCTTTTTTTGAGCTCATTTTTAAAAGGAGGTTTAACCTCCCTTTATTTTATCACAATTCGCTCTCTAGCTGAACTTTCAGGTTTCCTGTTTAATCTCCTGGACTTCGATGGTTTTTGGTTTTTCCTTCTTCATAAAATCGTTGCGGAATTCAAAGATTGCAGCCGCAACCGGAGCAGCTAGAATTGCCCCTAAAATTCCCAAAAGCTTTGCCCCGATAGCCAGAGAAAGTAAAACCAGAAATGGCGGTAATCCTATAAATTTCTGGGTTAAAATGGGAGATAAGATATTCCCTTCAATCTGGTGAATCAAAATAAGAACAATTATGACAAAAATCGCTTTGAGCCAGGAATCCAAACCAACAAAAACAAGAGCAACTAGGCCGGAGATAACCGGGCCGATAATGGGAACAAAGTTTGCTACCCCGGCAAAAAGAGCCAAGCTTAAAGCATACTTTACGTTAAACAAATAAAGGGAGATGAAAAAAACTACTCCCACAAACAAACAAGACAATACCCTGCTAGCAAACCAACCGGAAACCTTGGCTTCGGTTTTTTCCCAAAGAGATAAAACATAATTCTCATACCTTCTGGGCGAAACCATTTTAATCATCTCTTTGGCGCTTTTTTCTTCCAAGGAAAGGAAAAGGGCGATTGATAAGATAAAAAGTGCGGAGGTGATACCACCGAAAATTATTGCTATGGAACTAAAAATATCGGAAGAGGCTGATTTAAACATCCCCCCGAGGGATTGAATAAATGTTTCGATGTTTTCAAAAGAACTGAATCCCAGACCTCTCAGAGTTGGAGCAATTTTTTCAAAATACTGAGGAAAAAGCTGTGAAAACTGCTGGAGTTCGGAAAAGAATGCCGGAGCGGTCAGATAAATGCTTAATCCCAGAAGACCGAAGAAAAATACATAAACAAAGACTGTTGATAAAGTCCGTGGAACCTTAAGTTTTTGCAAAAAAGCAATGGCCGGATCAAATAAAAAGGAAATTATTAAAGCAAAGAAAAACCAGATCAGAATATCCTTAACAAAATAGACAATGTAAAAAGTGAAAAAACCGATGCCGATCTTAAAGATTGTTCCCCAAGAAACATCTAGAATTTTTTCATTGTTTATCATTGAGATATGATTTTTAAAAAATTATTGTTAAATTTTTCTTTGTCTTTTATGGGCCCGATTAAAGCCAAGTTCAATTTTTCCGGCTTGAATATGTCTTCTGCTACTTTCAGGATATCATTTGCAGTAACTTTATCAATTTTTTTAAAGATTTCTTCCTGGGTCAGAATTCTTCTTTCTAAAAGTTCCTGGGTGGCGTAAAAGGAAGCCTTGGCATCAGAGGACTCTAATTCCAAAGAGGCCCTTCCTTTTATGTAGTCCTTGGCCTTCTTTAATTCTCCGGCTGAAACCTTTATTCTGGAGATTTTTCTGTATTCTCTTAGAATGATTGAAATTGCCTTTTCAATATTTTTATTCTCTATGCCAGCCTGGGTTACCAGAAATCCACTGTCAGGATTGGAAGCCGAATCGGTTCTTATATAATACGCTATGCCCAGTTTTTCCCTTACCTCGCTAAATAATCTGGAGCTCATCATCCCGCCTAAAATTACACTCATGACCTCGAGAACATATCTTTGAGGATTGAACATATTATACGTTCTGGTACCGAAACAAATATGGGTTTGGTCGGTTTCCCGGAAATTAAGAAGAAAAGCTGGTTTTGTCTGTTTTTCAACAACTTTTTGTTTTAAAAGTGGTTTTTGGCTTTCAATTTTAGAAAAATATTTTTTAACTTTTTCGATAGCCGAGGCCTGGTCTGTATTCCCTGCCACGCAAATAATGGTATTAGAAGCAACATATTGTTTTCTCATATAGTCCACCATTTTCTGACGGTTAATCCCCGCTACGCTTTCTTTGGTGCCGGCAACAAACCATCCAGCCGGCTGGTCGCCATAAAGAAGCTCGCTCCATAAAACTCCAATATAAGACATGGGGTGGTCATAAAACATATTGATTTCTTCAATAATCACTCCTTTTTCTTTTTTTATCTCTTCCTCCGATAACAAGCTGTTTAAAAAGATGTCGGAAACCCAGTCCAGGGCCGTCTCAAAATATGGAGCAGCCACTTTGGCGAAATATCCAGTAAAATCTTCTCCTGTAAAAGCGTTATATATCCCGCCGATTTTATCCAAAGTCTCGGCAACCTCAAGAAAAGTCGGTCTTTTCTTGGTTCCCTTAAAATACATGTGTTCCAAGAAATGGGAGATGCCGCTTATCTTTTTGCTTTCATGTTTTGAACCGGTGCCAACCAAAACCAAAACCGTTAAGGCCTGGGTTGTTTTCTGGGGGACAACGATTATCCTTAAACCATTTTTAAGAGTAATCTTTTTAAACATCTAATTTGTTTTTTAATGTCTCAATTAAATCAAGTATTTTTACTCTTTTTTGTTTCATTGTGTCCCGATCTCGAACAGTAACGTCATCCTTTTCTAATGTTTCAAAATCAACTGTGATGCTGAATACTGTTCCTATTTCATCCTGCCTTCGATACCTTCGGCCGATTGAACCGATCTCATCGTATTGGCAGAAAAAATGGGGTTTTAGCATTTGATAGACCTTGTTGGCTTTTTTAACCAAATCTTCTTTGTTCTTAACCAAAGGCAAGACAGCAATCTTTATTGGAGCCAAAGCTTTATCAAGCTTTAAGACTGATTCAACCTCTTTTGTTGATTCGGTTGTTTTGGTTCTGCCTCCTTTTACCTCGTTAAAAGCGTCTGTCAGAAAAACCAGAAAGCTTCTGTCTGCCCCAGCTGACGTCTCAATAATGTGGGGGAAATATTTTTCTTTTGATTCCTCGTCAAAATACTTCAAATCTTCTCCGCTGTTTTTGGAATGGTTGGATAAATCCCAATCCCCCCGGTTGTGGATTCCCTCGATTTCCTTCCAGCCGAAAGGAAATTTATACTCAATATCAACCGCTCTTTTGGCATAATGAGCTAATTCATTCTTTTCTGCTTCTTTGAATCTTAAATTGGCTTTTTTGATTCCTAAATCCAAATACCATTTCATTCTTTCTTTCTTCCAATAATCAAAGAACTTATCAGTCTGTTTTGGATGGCAGAACCACTGCATTTCCATTTGCTCAAACTCCCTGGTTCGGAAAATGAAATTCCCCGGAGTTATCTCATTCCTGAAGGCTTTTCCAATCTGGGCTATACCGAAAGGAATCTTCTGGCGGCTGGAATTCAAAACGTTCTTAAAGTTCATATATATGCCCTGGCAGGTTTCTGCCCTTAAATAGGAAACTGAACCTTCATCTTCCACCGGACCGACAAAGGTTTTCATCATCAAATTGAATTTCTTCGGTTCGGTCAGTTCTCCCCCGCAGTCAGGACATTGTTCTTTTTCCAAAAAATCTTTCCGGAAGCGATGATGGCATTTTTTGCATTCCACCAGCTCATCGGCAAAACCAGCAGTTAAATGACCTGAGGCCTGCCAGACCTTGGGAGACATTAAAATGGCGGCATCCAGACCAACTATATTCTCCTGTTTCATGGTCATTTCCTTCCACCAGGCAGCCTTAATATTGTTTTTCAGTTCCACTCCCAAGGGCCCGAAATCATAGCAGGAAGCAAAGCCGCCATAAATCTCGGAGGAGGGAAATATGAATCCTCTCCTTTTGGCCAAAGATATGATTTTTGACATTAAATCTTCCATGTTTATATCACGGTTTTTTGATCTTCTTTTATTGACTTATCGTCGGGCAGGGCAGTATTAATTCCTGGCGATAGTCCCTCTATTATTTCATTGGTCCACTGGTCTTCGCCAATTATTCTGGCTCCCCTTATAATCTCCGGGCTTTGACCTATCTGGTTAGAGTTTGGAGTAAATCTAACCTGGAAAGAAATGTTTGGAGCGGCCGTACCGGAAACCCCTTCGCTGATTTTCAAGTCGCCGATTGACCAAACTATTTCCCGCGACTGGGAATCAAAGGTGAATTTGGAAGATTGTTCTTCCGGAAAAATCAGTCCGGTTAATTCAGAAGTGGACGGCAAAATGGCCTTAACTTTCACGTTATTAACATTATTGTAGTAATTCTTAGCCTGCCAAACAATTGTATAGGTAGTTGGTTCTCCTCCTGCTTTGGGAGGCAAAGAGCCTGAATTTCCAAAAACATCATCAGAGAAATATCCTTTTTGGGAAATTTCCAGTTTTGAACTCACCTTATTAACAAATTCCTCTTTGGACTGGCTTAAGAAAATGCTGTTCTTAATTAAGGGGTTCTTGCCTTGGCTGTCAGAAATCAGCCATTCTTTTTTCAGTTGGACCCAAAACTCCACCTCTCCCTGCTGGTCAGGGTCTAAAAACTGAAGATTGGGGTTTTCTTTCCAATCAAACATAATTGAGTTGTCTCCGGAACGAAACTCACCATTAGGAGATTGAAGGGTTGAAAAATCAAAAGCCTCCCCTTCCAATTTGGCTATTAAAAACAAGTTGGTAAGCTGCTCATAGCCAACATTTTTAAAGAAAATTTGATAATGAAGCATATCGCCGGGGCTGGCAATGTATTTCGGGTTGCCGTTGATTTGCTGGGAAATATATATAGAGGGATTGTTTATGGTTACCCCTCGATTGATTTCTTTTAATAAAACAAATTCGCCGTTCTGCCAGCTGCCTATTTTTGCCTGGAAAACCTTTTCTTCTCCCACCTCCCCCTTTAACCTTCCAACGATTTCAATCCTTCCTCCGCTGGCCTTGTTTAAAAGCCCGATGTTCCATTCGGTATTGTCTAAAGCCTTGGGCGAAGACTCAATAAATTCAAAGTCTGACGGGTAGCCTACTGTCACTTTTAAATTAGGAATAGGATAATCAATATTGGAAAAATAGTTTAATCTGAATCTTAAATTCTTCCCCAGATCGGCTTTGGTTGGTAAATCAAAATCAAAAGTAAGGGGAACTTTTTTTATAACTGTAGTAAAGGTGGTTTCTGATTTATATCGGGCCTTGAGGTTTTTTGGCTGATAACTTAAGGAGGCTTTGGCTTCTTTGACTATTCCTTCTTTTCCTAAAAGCCTGGCTTTAAAACGAAAGGTTTTTTCTTCTCCGGGATAAATAACTCCTCCCAGATCTTGAGATGTTTTAGTAATCAATAATGGGGTTCCGTCCGAAGGTATGGAATATTCCGGATATTCAAAAACAAGCTCCGGCTCTTCCAAACGGGTATCTCCGTTGTTTTTATACTTCACCACGTACTCAATTTCCTCAAGCAAATCAGTCTCTTCTTGCCCTAAAATTTCCAGTCTTAAAATCTCTTTTGAATAAATGTTCCTTTGATAATAGTAAAAACCAGCAATTCCAACGATTACTGCCAAGATAATAATAAAAAGAGTTCTTTTTCGCATAAAATCTTTCTTTTACTCTAACAAATTTTCCCAATTAAGTGAATTCAGCTGACTCGCTCTAACGCAGAGGAAAGATAATATTGGGAAATGGTTTTAAGCGACTTTAATTCCTCGCTTTTAATTTTTAGCTTTTTTAAAGTCGGCCAATCTTTTTTCAAGATAATTCTAATGATTTTTATGGCATCGGAATCAATCTTATTTGCTGATTCAATTGACTTTTCGCATTGGCCGCAGGTTAATCCTCCTTCTTTGGGATTGAAATAGATATTCTCCGGAGATAATTTCTTTTGACACAGGGAACAGTAATAGAGTTCCGGCTGGTAACCCAAATATGAAAGAAAATTCCAAAAAAAATAGTAATAAACAATTTCTGGTTTTATGTCCTTAAATTTTTCAAAAACTTCTTTTAACAGATTCCAGATTTTATCGTCCGGTTCGGCTTCTTTAATCAAAGCATCGAAAACCTCTGAAATCTTGTATAGAACACCTAAAATCTTTAAATCTTTTCTTAAATTCTTAAAATTATCGATCAAAATGGCGTCAGTCAGGGTTTTATAGTTCTTTCCCTGAATAAATTCAACCTCAGAAAGAAAAAAAAGCTCCAGCCCTCCCCTTAATTTTGAAGCTATTTTTCTTTCTCCCTTAGCCAGTAATTCCAATTTGCCAAAATCTCTTGTATATATGGTAAAAACCCTGTCAGCTTCGCCTCGGTCAGTTTTTTTTAGAATAAAACCTAGGGTTCTATAATGGTTAAACATCTTACTTCCCTATTTTTTTTTCGAGAAACCTGATTTGTCTTTCTATATTCAACTTATCAGCTCCTTTCGCTCTTCCTTTTTCTGCTCGAAAATCTCTAAAGATTTTGGAGCGTTCATTTTGTCCAAGCTGACTTCCGTATTTCTTTGATATTTTATCCGCTAGACGACTCATCTCTTGTCTAGAGAACATCTGTCCTCCCGTACCAGGGATAGTACCTGGATCTTTTTTAATTTTCCAAGCTGCATCTCTCATCGGTATTTCTTTTTTTCCTCCAAATATTGTTTTATCTGTCGATGTCGACTTTGGTGCAACTTTCCCCTGACCGCTTAATCCTTGTTTTGCGTCTTTAAGAGCCATTTAATTAATTTTTTTAATTGCTAAATGTAGTTCTTTTTCTTCGACCTTTATTGCTTTTTCTACGTCAAAATTTTCTTTTCCCCCTTTAATCAAATCCTTAACTCTGGCTTCTTTTAAAACAGATTTTTTATTCTTATCCATAATCTTTTCTAATTCCGAATCTCCCGAGTATCCTACCAAAATCTTATCTTCCGGCTTTAATCCCGTTTTCTTTCTTAAATCCTGAATGTTTCTGATTATTTCCCGAATTATTCCTTCTTCCCTAAGTTTGGAGTCAATCTTTGTATCCAGCTTCAGTTCTTTACCAAAACCAATTTTTTTAACGTTTACTTCTTCTTTTATTAAATCCAGTAATTCCTGTTCTTTTTTCAAATCAGAATCCGTAATTATTAATTCTTTTAAGGGTTGCCTGACTTTTATTCCTAATTTTGCCCTCTCGGCCAAAGACAAGGCAACAATTTCTCTTATTTTTTCCATTTTTTCTTCTAGTTTTTCATCAATCAAGTTGTTATATAATCCTGGCCAATCGCACAAATGAACTGATTCGGGCATATTATCCTTTTTCAATTTTAAATACATTTCCTCAGCCAGAAAGGGCATAAAAGGAGCGATTAATTTAATCAGATTCAGGAGGATAAAATAGAGAGTATCTGTTGCTTCTTTTTTCTCTTTCTGGCTATCTGGCCTCTGGAATCTTTTTCTTGAACGCCTGATATACCACAAGGATAAATCATTTATAAAGAAATCCTCAATTGATAAAGCAGCTGAAGAAGCATTGTATTTGTTGAGACTTTTACTGACTTTATCAATTAAATTAGCCATTCTGGAAAGAATCCAGCGGTCTAAAAGATTATTTTCCCCCGATTGATAATCTGAACCAATTTCTTTCTTGTCAGCATAGGTTTGAAAAAAAATAAAGCTGTTCCATAGGGTTAAAAGTTTTCTTTTGATTTCTTCTGCTACGTGGTAGCCAAATTTTAAATTAAAGACCGGGTTCTGTCTGGTATACATCCACCTCATCGGCTCAGCACCTATTTTTTCCACCGCATCATCAAACCAGATGGCATTACCCTTTGATTTGTGCATTTCTTCTCCTTTTTCATCCCTTACCGAAGCATAACCGAAAACTGTTTTAAATGGTGCTACTCCTTCTAAAACAGTACTCATTACAATCAGAGAATAGAACCAGTTTTTGAACTGGCCGGGAAAAGACTCACAAATAAAATCAGCCGGGAACCACTTCTTCCAGTATTCCTTATCTTTGAAATACCCCATGGTAGAAAAAGGAACAATGCCAGCATCAAGCCAAGGATTGCCTACATCAGGAATCCTAGAAACTTTCTTTCCACATTTAAGGCATTTAATTTTTACTTCATCCACCCAAGGCCTATGAGGGGAATGACCTTCAAAATCCTGCCATCCCTCAATTGCTCTTTCTTTTAACTCTTCTTTGGAGCCAATGACTTCAAAATTACCGCAGGAACATTCATAAATAGGTAAAGAAAGGCCCCAGTATCTCTTTTTAGAAATGAGCCAATCCTGCATATTTTTCAGCCAGTCTAATTCCCTTTCCAAGCCAAAAGAAGGAATCCATTTTATCTTTTTGGCAACCTCTATTAAATCCCTTCTTATACTCATTGAAATGTACCATTCATCAACCAAACGAAAGATTAATTCTTCTTTACAGCGCCAACAGGTAGGATACCTATGGGTATAATCCTCAATCCTAAAAACAACTTTCTTTTTCTCTAGATTTTCAAAAATCAAATCGTTGACTTCGGTTACCAATTTACCGGCTAGGAATCCAAAACTGTCAGCATATCTGCTTTCATTGTCGGTCGGATTAACAACAGAAAGATTAAATTCCTTACTTAATTGAAAATCTTCCTTACCACAGCCGGGAGCGATATGGACAATTCCAGTTCCCTCTTCGCCAGTAACATCATTCCAGAGAATTACTTTATGTTTGCTCTTTAATGATTTTTTTACTGCCGAAAGTTCATCAAACATTCCCTTATATTCCAATCCGTCCAAATCTTTACCTGAAAACTTCTTTAATATCTTCCCCTGGGGAATCACATCTTTTTTATTCTCTAAAAGAATAAAAACTTCTTTATTTTTATCTTCTATCTCAACATAATCCAGTTTGGGGCTAACTGCTAAGGCCACGTTGGCAGGCAGAGTCCAGGGAGTGGTGGTCCAGACTAAAAAGAAAGTGTTTTTTCTTCCAATAACCGGAAGTTTAAAATAAATTGCCTTATGGGTAATTTCTTTATACTCTTCGGTTAAAATCTCGTGCTCTGAAATGGCTGTCCCGCAGCGAATACACCAAGGAACAACATCTTTTCCTTTGTATAACAGGCCTTTCTGCCAACAACTCTTAAGAAAGCTCCAGATGGCATAATTATTTTCATCAGACATTGTATAGTATGAATTATCCCAGTCCATCCACTGGCCGAGCCTGATTGATTGTTCTGTCTGAATCTTGGAGTATTTCATCACCCTTTCCTTGCATTTTTCAACAAATGGAGCAATTCCATATTTCTCAATGTCTTTTTTGGTCTTAAAACCCAGCTCTTTTTCCACCTCAACCTCTACCCAGAGACCCTGACAATCAAAGCCATTCTGAAATCTTTGGTCAAAACCCTGCATTGCCTTGTGTCTCTGAAACAGGTCTTTATACGTTCTTCCCCAAGCATGATGAACGCCCATCGGATTATTGGCGGTAATAGGACCATCCAAAAATGACCAACGCTCTTTGCCCTGGTTCTTTTTCCTTAACTTCTTAAAAATATCGTTATCTTTCCAAAACTTCAGAATGTTTTTCTCAATTAAAGGAAAATTTAACTCCATAACTATAATTTCCTAACCTCGCCTTCTTTAATCTCTTTTTTCTCAACAATTATTTTTACCAATTTTTTGAAACTATATCCATATACTATCTTCTCCAGTAAGGTAAGGGGCCGTTGATGACCGACGATTAATATATTCTTACTTTTATACTTTTTTTCCATTTCTTTTAAAAAGCTTCTTAATCTTTTCTCTATATGATGATAGTTTTCTCCTTTGGGTGGAGCTATTTTGAGTCTTCTTTTGTAGTATTCTAAAGGAAGAAGTTTTCGTTCCTCGTCCCAAAATCTTCCAACCTCATCTATTGGTTTTCCATTAAAAATACCAATATTAACCTCTCTTAATCTTTTATCAATCTTTGGTTTTATTCCAATTTCTTTACCAATAATTCCAGCTGTTTCTCTGGTTCTTAATAAATCAGAGGTGAAGATTAAATCAATCTTTTTCTTTTTTAATTCTTCGGCAGCTTTTCTGATTTGTCTTCTTCCCTCCAAAGTCAGGGGAAGTTTAGTTTTTTCCGGCCAACAGGAAGATATGTGTTTCTTGTTCTTTAACGATTCACCGTGTCTTAGAATAAAATATTGGTTACGCATAATTACATTTTTTCGGGAGCGGATATTCCCATTAAATCTAAAGTGTTTTTAAAAACAATTTTAGTGGCTGAAACTAAAGCTAAGCGACTTTGACTTAATTTTTTATCCTCGGAGATCACCCGGCAATTATGATAAAATTGGTGAAAGATCGTTGCTAATTCTACTGCATATTGGGTTAAACGCTGAACCTGATAATCATATGCCGTATCTTCAATAATTTCCGGTAGCTGAATTAATTTTTTAATGAGTTCTAATTCATTATTATGAGTTAATAATTCAAGCTTTGAAGTTTGAGGTTTAAGATTTGTCTTTTTAAATATACTGCAAATTCTGGCGTAAGCATATTGAATGTAATAAACAGGATTTTTCTCAGAGTGTTCTTTTGCCAGACCTAAATCAAAGTTCAAATGAGTGTTGGGGCTTTTGGTTAAAAAGAAAAATCTGGCAACATCCAAACCAACTTCGTCAATCAGCTCATCCAAAACCACGTAAACACCGGTTCTTTTCGACATCCTTACTTCCTGGCCCTTCTCAAGCAACCTAACCAACTGCATAATAATGAAATCTGTCTGCTCTTTCTTATAACCCAAGGCTTCAGCCATCCCTTTTACTCTTTCAATGTAGCCAAAGTGATCAGCTCCCCAGATATATATTAAATGTTCAAATCCTCTGTTGAATTTATTCTTTAAATAAGCAGCGTCGGAAGCCAAATAAGTTGTTTCTCCGTCAGCTTTAATTAAAACCCTATCTTTATCGTCATTAAACTTGGTTGATTTAAACCATAAGGCTCCATCTTTTTCGTAGGCCAAGCCCTTATTTCTTAGCCATTCTAAAACCTTTTTTACCTCTTTTTTGTCATAAAGATTTTTTTCCGAAAACCAGACATCAAAGTTTATTCCCATTCTTTTAACTGAAGGCCTTATCATTTCTTCCAAAATGATTTTAGCTGCCTTTTGTCCTACTTCATTAGGATCATTACCCTTAACTCTCTTTCTTAAATTATCTATGTATTCTCCTTTATAGACTGCTTCTGAATCACCGACAACTGAATGCCCTAATTTCCTAACCTGTTCACCAGTATTATTAATATAGTATTCTTTTTTGGCTTTATACCCGGCTTTGTTCAGAACATTAGTCAAAACATCCCCGCAAAACCCTCCCCGGCCGTTGCCCAGGGTCAAGGGACCAGTAGGATTAGCAGAAATGAATTCAACATTAACTTTCTTGCCTTTCCCCACATCCAATTGACCAAATTTATCCTTTTTCTTTAAAATATCCTCAATCTGCTTTTGAAGATATTCTTGGGAAAGAAAAAAATTAATGAATCCAGGATTAGCTATTTCTATCTTTTCAAAAATACCTGATTTTGAAATTAGAATCTGGTTCTTAAGAGTTTCTGCTATTTCTATCGGGGATTTTTTGTTTTCTCTGGCAATCGTCATTGCCATATTTGTGGCATAGTCACCCCTGCCCTTAATTTCCGGCTGTTCTGCCTGAATTTTGGGGATATTAAAAGCAGAAAAAAACCCTTTTTTCTGAAGTTCTTTTATTGATTTCTCGATTAGATTTTTTATTTCTTGGCGAATCATTTTTTTATCTTTATTTAAATAAGGAGTTTTTTATAAAAATTTATTCGGAAATTAAAATCATCTATCTTGTTTTTATTTGGCTGCAACCCTAAAGTATCTGCCATACTCAATAAAATTATTTCCCAAAATGTGTTTGAATATTTTTTCTTAGCCCTATCCATCTCTTTGTTAAATTTATCGGGACTAGACTTAAAAATCAGGTGAATTACATTATGGTATTTAATTATTTTAACAACCAAATCTTTTTCTTCTTTAGACAAATCAAATCGAGATAAAATTTTTTTAGCCTTAATTGCGCTTTTTTCTTCATGGTTTAAACAGGCGGTTTCTCCGTTTTTTTTCAGAAATGTTTCTTTTTTGGCAATATCATGAAAGATTGTAGCCAAAAATAAAAGTTCTTTTCGGTTATAATTTGTAATCTTCTGATTTAAATAATCCGAAATTACGCTTTTAATATTTCCCAATAACCCTTCTAATTTTTCTAAGGTTGTTAATGTGTGATTAAAAACGGAAGTATTATTGTGCCAGTCATTATTCTCAATCACCTCTCTGAGTTCATATAATTCCGGTATCTGCTCCACAAATTTGCCTTTTCTTATTTTGTCTATATTTAAAACGGCGGATGTTTTTATTTCTTCCCTTATCATTAATTCCAGTTTATCTTAATTTCTGCTAAAATAAAAGGGATGAAGGTATTATCTGAGAACAAAAAAGCCTATTTTACCTACCAA
>Ga0315277_10004053_pt1 | contig 19668 bp, 18 predicted proteins | sample YL17G05_15_MG_FD_203695 | JGI IMG/M metagenome (GOLD analysis project Ga0315277, IMG submission 203695) | Sediment microbial communities from Yellowstone Lake, YNP, Wyoming, USA - YL17G05_15 | ecosystem: Environmental > Aquatic > Freshwater > Lake > Sediment | place: USA: Wyoming | collected... | reverse complement strand
GGTACCGGCCGGTACAATGACGGCATCGCCGTCCTTAACAACGTGTTTTTCTTTTCCTTCAAAAACAAATGTCGCTTCGCCTTGCTCAATACGAAAGAACTGGTCTACCTTGGAATGTACTTCGTTGCCGATTTCTTCACCTGGCTGCAAACACATTACTACAAGCTGGGCATATTTCCCGGTGAACAAGACCTGTCTAAAATAATTGTTGGCAAGAGTTTGCTTTTCAATTGATCCAACATAGCCTGCCATAATTTCGCCTCCTTCTGTTATTAACGACCTCACTGTAGCACCGGCGAGCGTCTCGGTCAATATTTCGCAGGACAATTCCAGGGCCACCTTACTAATTGGGTCTGCCGCAAATCAGGCGTTATGTCACCAGAATACCATGCCAGAATAAACAATCCGGTGAAATGTGCCCGACAGCCAATTTGGCACTCCAGGAGTTTTTAGCGTTATCGGGTGGTTTTCCTACTAAGCTCGCCATGAACTTGTCTTTACCCACTGGCTCAAGGCCAGGTTGGCTTTTCCCACAAATGACTCGTCATCTGTGGGGGTGATCGCGATGCTCATTCCCTTCTTTGTCGCTATTTCTACATAATTCCTGGTTATCCTGGTGACAAAATTGATACCGAAAGACACCCTGCTTGTGATTCTTATTGTCTTTATGTTCTGAAACCCAACTTTGACTGAGAATGGTCCACCCAGCACTATGCGTAAGTGATTTTCGTACACCTGATATCCGCGAGGGAATACAAACCAAAATATCAGTCCAATTACGCATGACCCAGTTAGCAAAGCTAGACTATCGATAGCGTCACCCGTGGACCATAAATAAATGCCCGACGCCAGTAATATCACGGGTATTATGAGAATAAGCTTCAAAAGAAGCCCATATTTAGGCTTATCTTGATAGAGCAGAACGCTTTGCGAATAGTCCATGCGAATGGATTGTAACACGCCGACGGGGCCCCTCTCCATTCGGACGTAATGGAGTGCCAGCCAGCCTTTTGATGTGCCCAGATGGTAACAATCTGGCCTTTTGTTACATCAGAGGTAACGGCACAGGCCAACGTACAATCTGGAAAGGTTGCTGATGGGGCTATGACTTCACTGCTCGACGTCTGCGAAGGACTATGACTACTATCACGAGCATGCCAATGGCTATTACTACCCAGACCCAGATAGGTATCCGCGGGGGTTCTACAATCTGTACAAGCTTTGTATAAACGAAGTTGGCCCCGTTTTGGAGTGTTGCATTTATCGTCAAAGGATACGAGACATTATCGCTAGCAAATCCTCCTCCGATTAGAAAGAGTCTGTCGCTAGTGCTTCTATTGGGCTGCAAAGGATTCGAAGGAGTAACATCAAAGACAAAGTCGACGGATGTACCGAGGGCTGTATATACTTCAAGGGTGGCAGTTAGGTAAATAACGGGCTCAACCCACACATTCTTCAGGGTTATTTCGACTCCCGGCCCTCCAGGATTAACCGGTCCGACAGGGCCTAACACAGACACGACTTCAATCGGTTCCTGGTTAACCGCAATTGGAAAGGAATGGGCTCCATACTCCGAATGTTCTCCAGACGGGTCATCACGGATGCTAAAGTTGAGCTTTATCTGGTAATAAGCTTCGTCACCTACGATTGTGTATGTTGTGTTTGCAGACCAGTAAGAGTCCTTGGTCATTGCCTGCTCCCTGATCATGGAGCCATAAGAGTCAAACAGGAGCACATCAACGGAGCTTATTTCGACAACTGTGTTAATTAAACAATATATACTGCAACGAATTTCAATATGTTCACCGACATTAGCGCAGACCTCAGCAGGCGAGACCGTAAGTTCAAAGTACCCTAATGGTATAGTCTCGGTTTTGATGTGGGTGGGAGAAATATGTTCCTGGTCTTGCGACGCTGAGACTGGATGGCAGCCGGATACTGTCACTGCCAGAAGTGTAGCAGTAAGAAGGATACTGGCAACTATGACGCAGACCTGTCTTTTGAACATATGCTACTTCACCAGTGATTTATTTTACACTTTCTAGAAAGGCTGCATAAACCACATTAACCTAAATCACCCCAGAAGATGAGAATTAAAGCAGAGAATTATTTATGATATGATGGTAGGAACGAAGAAGCTCATCCTCGGAATTATGCTCGTGGGGGTAATTCTAAAGGAAGAGGCATAACCTATGTCCAGCATAGAATCAAAAAGCGACCTCGCCATAGATGTAGAGAGCTTAACCAAGTATTACGGCCAATTCCTCGCCGTCGACCATGTTAGCTTTGGAGTGAAGAAAGGAGAGCTGTTCGGATTTCTTGGCCCTAACGGCGCGGGCAAGACTACTACTATCAGGATGCTCACCGGCGTGATAGGTTTAGACGAAGGAACCGCTTCGATACTGGGACACAAGGCCGGCAGCTTGCAAGCCAAACAGGTAGCAGGGGTACTGCCTGAGATGGCAAACGCTTACCCGGACCTCTCCGGCTGGAATAACCTGATGTTCATGGCTGAGCTATACGGCGTCCCTGTCAGGAAAGCCCGAGAGAAAGGTGCTGAGCTTCTACAAGCAATAGGGCTTTTCACCCGAAAAGATGACCGAGTAAGCACATACTCTAAGGGAATGAAACAACGACTTATCCTGTGCATGGCGCTCATTAGCGAGCCACCGGTACTGTTTTTGGATGAACCAACCTCCGGTCTGGACGTCCAGAGCGCTCGTTTCATCAATGATATGCTCCGCAGTCTCAATGCCAGCGGTAGGACCATATTCCTCACTACTCATAACATGGACGAAGCAAACCAGTTGTGCCACAGGGTCGCTATCATAGACCAGGGAAAGATAGTAGCCATGGATGCGCCTGAAAAACTCAGGCTGGCCACGAGTGGCATGCATTCAGTTGAGGTCAGCTTCAGTGAACCGGTGAATCCTGAAGCCCTGGCGAAGCTTCCTGGCGTGAATGCCGTAAAGACTTTGGGTGACAGGTATAGGCTGTACACTACTGAGCCCGGAGAATTAGTGGCCTCGGTAGTCAACTATTCCTGCTCCATTGGCTTGAAGATAGTCTACCTTAACACACTTGCTCCCACACTGGAAGATGCCTTCGTGGCACTTACTGAGAAGGAAGTGAAATGATGCCATCTGTTGCAACAGCGCTCCAGCAGTTGCGACGTTCCCTGGCTATAGCCCGCAAGGACATCCGCATCTACTACTCCAAGGGACCGGTGGTAATCTTCGGTTTGCTATTCCCAGTTTTTCTGTTTCTTTCCTTCCTTATTGGCAGGCACCTGACTGTTGACTTCATGATGCCGGGATTATTGGGGATGATTCTCTTCTTCACTGCCACCGCGATATCGCCGATCGTAGTGCCTTGGGAAACGATGGGAAGGACTCTAGAGCGGTTGATGTCCTGCCCCGTGGCGAATGGCACTATTATTTTGGGCGATATCCTAGCTTCCTTTATCTTTGGCCTTGGTATCTCACTGGTGCCCATTATCATTACCCTTGCCCTAGGCGTTGCGATATCAAGCCCGGCCATTCTGGCTCTAGCTATTATTCTAGGGGCTTTCTGTTTTGCTTCTTTAGGCAACTTATTCTCTATCCCTCCTACTAATCTGCCAGCCACGGCTAACATGATTGCCTCAGTGGTAAAATTTCCACTGGTGTTCATCAGCGGCATCTTTATCTCGTTGGACGAATTACCTGCGTGGGGACAGGCGATAGCCTACATTTCGCCGCTGACCTATTTCACCGACATCGCCCGGCACTGTATCGCTGGCCGGGGCCACATTCCTGTAGCCATTGACATCCTCGCTCTATTGGCCTTTTCCCTTGTTTTTCTTGTGCTTGACATTAAACTCCATAGCAGGACAATGCCCAAGCGGATATGACACAGCAGCGCGCCTTTAGAGACATCCTACAAAATCTGTCTGCTTCTGGTTCGCATTTGCTCACAACAAATATAGGATAGACAACTGCACAAAGTATGGTTTTGTTATGCTTGTGACGAAAGCCGAATCCTTTCTCAAAAGTTGCTCAATCCTCCGATAAAGCCTCAAGCTATCCTCAAGCTTCACTGAGCTAGCAAGTGGTATATTGGAATTAGGATGTATACTTTCCTATTTTAGAAAGGCTGCATAAACCACACTAACTTAAACCACCCCCGAAATGAGAATTAAAGCGGCTTTGGAGAGGGAACATTCTGGCTAAATGTTACTTTTGTCGATTATGTTCAGCCGAAGAAGTGCTGAGCTTGAGGGGAGATTTATCTCCTTTACTCGGGTTTATGGTACATTTTTAAGCTTGACAAATCCGACCAAGCCCTCTCCTTAGTCTCTTTGTCTCTCGATACTCGCATAGCTTCCTTAAATAGCTCCTCTGCTCTGTTATAGGCGAAGTCCCAGCTGCAGCCCAATGCCTCCAATGTCACTTGGCTAAACATATCCACCATTTCTTTGCTATCTTGCTCAGACTTTCTGTGAGTGAGGAGTCTATAAAAATGGGGATTTGATGCTTTAATTTCGTTAAGCCATTCCTCTCCTGCTTTGCCCGTTGTTTCTAACGATTTTCTAAAGCGTGCTATTGAGTCCCTAGGAGGTGGATTAGCATTCTGTAGAGCACCCCTAAATAAACAGCCCAAAAGAAGATAACCATATGGATTTTCCGGGGAAATCGATATGACTGTGTCGAGAACGAACTTGGACTCTTGGCATCTGCCAAGTACGGCATATGCTATTTGTAAAACTCCACACGTACTTTCCCAATCGTCACTGAGGACGAGAAGCTTTATAGTCTCTTTCGGATCTCCAGTCGCTTCAATAAGCCCTATTATCTCTTCTGGGGTGTGTGAAGTATTGCCTAATTGCTCTATTAAGCGAGACACTGAGTTCCACTGATTACTCAAATCTAGACATTTTTGATATACAGCATTTACCTTTTGTTCCCACTCTCCCGCATGGTATGTCCGTACAGATTTTAGTGTGCGCAAATCTGTTTTTTCTGGTAGCAAATCTATGAACTCTAGTTTCACTGCTCCTCTATAGGCTACTACGTAGGTAAGCTTGTATTCTCCGCGAAAAATCGCCTTAGCCTCCCGATGAGATACCTCAATTTCTAGCTCACTCATAATTGAACGCAGCTTGTCTCCAAGGTAAGAGCGTCGTCCCTCGTCTGCCATCTCCTTTCCCACCTCTGCAGACAACAAATGGTCACAAGCCACTATATGACGAACCCCATCAAGTAAATCTTGCGGAGGCAACCGACTATTAATCATGGCGCCAACCTAAGTGATTCCCCTACTCCGAGTATCTCTATTCTAAGCTGAACCCCCTAGGAAATCAATTGATATTTCACTACTATACAACACGATGTTTTGTCGAATTTGCTAAGGCAATATGGCACTGAGCGCTGCTCTACTCAAGGTGCCCGTGAATACCAATGGGAACCTTCGATTTTCCAAGGAAAAGCCGGAGCCTTACGTAGGTCTTTGCTGCCGCTTGGGGCGAAGATAGACATGCGTATATCCTTGAACTGTTTGCCGGTAGAGAATCTCTTAGACTTTTCGACGTCGATAAGAATGAGCAAGAGGGGCCATTTTGCATCCTGCCAGTTCCGCATAACATGGTCGTATACCTTCGTAATGCTTGGTGTGTGCGTGTACGTTATAAACACCGCATACTTGAGTAGTCTCTCAGCGACCTTGTCCCTACTCCAGACATTGTGATGCTTTAGCTTCCCTAACTCGTTGTCCCATACGCCACCCCACTCCCACTCTACCGCAATTTCGTCACCATCGACACTCCGAAGGACAGCATCCTTTTTCCCGCCGCTCTCAAATCTGGTGACCATACCCACTAGGTTAGCTATGTTACGAACAATTACACCGATATGAATAGTCCAATCAGCACGCTTGGCACCTGTAGCCGTTTCGTCTACGGGGAAATCACGGTACCACAAATACTGAAAGAGTGTCGCAAAGTCTTCAGGAGTGGCCCATTGTGCTGGCAGCGTCATGTTGTATCACCCAATAGCCCTATTATAGCAAGAAAACCCTCTCGGAATTTGCAGATGATACCCCTTTTTCTGCCAGCTACACAAACTGGCTTAGCGTGCAGCATGGGCCAGTAACTAGATTGAAATCGACGCTACAATACGGTCATATAGGCTGTCAGCTTTTGCTGGTGTGTATCCTGGCGACCGGCATACAATTACACACATGACAGTATCTAATGGAAGTGAACGAAAGTCTAACTCACAAACTTGAATGTAAAAAGAACGCCCAAATCTAGTGGCTTTAAGCCGTTGATAAGACTTCTGCAGAAGCTGAGGCTCCTTTCCTTCGTACATTTCATCCGCCCAACTCTTTGTGGCCGAGTTGTTGCTTATCCAATTCATCACCTCCATCGATTGTGCTTCGATATAGCTCCTGGGTAACTCCGGTAATGCAAAGCTAAGGAAATGGGGTGTTGGTTTAATCCAGACATAGGTGTCAATCCAGTGCAATGCGTGTAGGACCCATACCCAGCTTGCTTCATCAGTTAACTGTGGTAGTTGGCTGCATTGAATCTGGCCAGCTCGGTCGTAGTCTTCGTCAGACTGGTTGCGATATAAGTCGCTGTGACCATCAACATTTATGAGTGTAAAGGGCTTGGTTAGGCGACCGACTGACACAGCCTCACATATGTGCCTGAGCGCATCATTATGCTTGTCAACACAATGAAAGCAAGAACCAATATGCAGAGACTGAAGATAGAGAATTAACCCTGAGATCAAACTATCATCCATCCATAATGACTGCTTGGAGTCGGCTTTTCGGCGGTCCTCTTCGGACTTTAATGGAGTGGCATCAAAACTCCGTAATACAGGATCAAAGAAAAGATCTAAGTCAATGGTCAGTGCTACAGTCATTGGTCACTCTAATGTTTATCTAATGCTATCATATTTCCGCCTCGCTCTATTTGAGTAGGAGGATACTTCAACATAACAATCTGACGTTTTGTTATGCTTGTGACGAAGCCAAATCCCTTGTGAAAAATTGCTCAATCTGCCGATAAAGCCTCAAGCTACCCTCAAACCTCACTGTCCCCTAGTCTGGGCAAGCCATATTGCAAATATCATAGTCTGGAAACTTCCATCTTGAACTTAGCGAACTAAAAGCAAAGCTAGAGCGTTATAGCCCAACAAGATTAGTAAATGCAATTCCATTAAACTTAGAGCTAAGAGGGTTTCTATAATTTGCCTACGGCCTTATTCAGCAAATCCAGGAACTCAGCTTCGCTGAGCATCTGTATCCCCAATTTCTCAGCTTTGGCTAGTTTGGAGCCGGGCTCAGCGCCCACCACCACGTAGGAGGTCTTCTTAGTGACATCCGAGACGGCTTTGCCACCGAGAGCCTTTATTTTCGCTTCCGCTTCTGAACGGGAGAACGATTCCAGCTTCCCGGTCAACACAAATTCCCGTCCGGCTAAAGGTGGTTCCTCAGGCTGGGCTTCCTTAACTTTCTCTCTTTCCAGCTTCACACCGGCCTTCCTCAGCTTTTCGATGATTCGCCTATTTCCTTTCTGTCGGAAAAAGGCCACGATGCTTTCAGCTATTTTGGGGCCGATGGACGGAATGGCTGAAAGCTCCTCCTGGCTGGCTTCGGCCAGTTGGTCAATACTGTGGAATTGCTCTGCCAGTAATTCGGCATACTGCTCACCCACATGCAGGATTCCTAAGGCAAAGATAACCCGGGCTAAGGGTCTGTCTTTGCTCTTTTCGATAGAGTCGAGCACGTTGGAGGCGCTTTTCTCTGCCATTCTTTCCAGACTGAGAAGTTGCTTTTTGGTGAGGTAGTATAAATCGGCAGCATCCTTGACTAAGCCATCCTTGAATAAAGCCTGGCATAGTTTCTCACCAACGCCATCCATATCCATGGCCCCGCGACTGACAAAGTGTTTGATTCTCTCCAGGGCTTGAGACGGGCAGGCAGCATTGGTGCAGCGATGCATAGCCTCGCCTTCGGGCTTTATCACTTCGCTGCCACACACGGGACAGCGACCGGGCATACGGAAGATTTTCTCCTTGCCAGTACGGCGGCTGACAATAGGTTCGACAATCTCAGGAATGACGTCGCCAGCCCGCTGCACCACGACCCAGTCTCCAATCCTGATGTCCTTGCGGTGAATATCTTCTTCATTATGCAGGGCCGCTGAACTGATAACAACACCGCCGACTCGAACCGGCTCTAAAACAGCGTAGGGGTTAAGGCTCCCCGTCCTCCCCACATTTATGCCAATATCAATTAGCTTTGTGGTGCCTTGAATGGCGGGAAACTTATAGGCAATGGCCCATCTGGGCTCGTGAGCCACAGTGCCCAGCTCTTGCTGGAGGGCGATAGAATTGACCTTCGCCACGATGCCATCAGCTTCGTAAGGAAACTCTTCCCGGCTTTCTACCCAGTTCTGATGATATTTCTCCGCTTCATCGAGGGAACGGAGCAGGGCGATATTGGGGTTTATCTTGAAGCCTAGTGACTTGAGGTATTGCATGATTTCCCAATGAGTGTCAGGCACAGCCTTGCCTTCAGCCCAACCTAATCCGTAAACGAATATGTCGAGAGGACGTCGAGCGGTAATGCTGGAATCGAGCTGCCTTACCGAGCCGGCAGCGGCATTCCTGGGATTGGCAAAAAGTGGCAGCCCCTCTTTAGCCCTCTCTTCGTTAAGCTTTTTGAAACCGGCTTTTGGGAGATAGACTTCGCCGCGGACTTCAAATCTGGGCGGCGCTTCCCTGGGCACGGAAAGGGGAATGCTCTTGATGGTTCTCAAGTTCCGGGTGATGTTCTCACCGCGGTAGCCATCTCCCCTGGTTGCTCCGGTGGCGAGCAAGCCATCAACGTAAGTCAAAGCTACCGCCAGCCCATCAATTTTGGGCTCGCAAACAAGGTCAAACTGGCGCCTGCCAAGGAGATTGCTGACTCTTTTATGCCAGGCTGCCAGTTCTTCATAAGAAAAAGCATTGGCCAGACTCAACAAAGGCTGGGGATGTTCGACAACCCCGAACGCTTCTACAGGAGGTGCCCCAATTCTTTGCGTCGGCGAATCCGGGGTAACAAGCTCAGGATGCTCAGCCTCGAGCTGCCTGAGCTCCCTCATCAACTCATCGTACTCGGCATCGCTGATTTCCGGGCTGTCCAGCACATAGTAACGGTAATTATGGTGATTAATTATCTCCCGCAGCTCTGCTATCCTCTGCTCGACCTTATTTACGTCTTTCATGAGACTCCGTCAGTTATAATATAGCATGGCTAAAAGGGGTGTGCAGAGATGCAGCTCATCGAAAGCAGAGGTGAAAGGCAAATTATGGAGACTACCCGGGAGAGTTTTTGCTTACTTGTGTCTCCCAAACGGGCAGATGTAAACGCACATACCGCAAGCCCTGTGCTGGGCCTCTCGTTTGTTTAGATAGTCGTCACATGCCTCAGCAGCGAATATCTCGCTCCTCGGTCTGGGCTTATCGAAAGCCTGTCCGGTAAAAGCATGGGCCGGGCAACCTTTCACACATGTATAGCAGTCGTGGCACATCTCATCCATAGGCGCTCCCCCTTCCAGAGGAGCATCTGTGAGCACCGTGCCCCATCTCACGCGGGGACCGTGTTCCGGTGTGATGAGCAAGGCACTCTTGCCAATCCATCCCAGCCCAGCCAGATGAGCTGCTAATTTATGGGAGAACACACCAGTGAGATGAGTTCTATCCACTGTTTGGGACGACGGGACAACAAAAGCTTGAAAACCGGCTTTATCCAGGGATTGGGCTAACATCAGGGAAATCGAGTCTATGCGTGGATTTATGATTTGATACACGTAATACCAATAATTATTCAGGGCAGCAATATCCTTATGATGGACCAGCGTATTTACAATGCCATCAGTAAGAACGAAGCCATGAGAAACAGCTCGTGAAAACTGGGTGAGAAATCCTCCGCCCTGCTCGGAAATACGCCGTCGGGCAGGAATAAGGTCAGCTATACCGAAGTAGGTTGCCCCCATGTCCTTAGCCAGACATTCCAGCTTACCTCTAAGGCCTACTTTGTCCTTATCTTTCATAGCTGACTCCTATGTGTAAGTATAGCATAGCTAAGGCAAGAGCGAGCCGGTAGGCCCACCTGCGGAATGACAAATTACAAAGCCCAAATGTCAAATCAAGCCCAAAGCACAAATGACCAAGGCTTAATAACTCCCCTAGCCCCTCTTACGGTAAGAGGGGAATCCAGAGGTTGCCACGTCCTTCTGCTGAAGGACTCGCAATGACGGCGGTTCAGGTCTGTGATATTTGGTATAATCAAGGCAGATTTGCAGAGATGAAGTAGAATACAAGCCAGAAGAAGGAGGATAAAATATGGCTACAAAACCAGTTGTAATCAGATTCTTCGCCCCGGTAATTGACGCCACAGTCAATGCCCTGATGAGTGCCGTCGACCAGAAAATGAAGCAAGGGATAAAAGATTTCATCATCCTTATCTCTTCGCCGGGCGGCTCTGTCATCCATGGTTTAAGCGCATATAATTATTTGAAAGGGTTGCCTGCTTCCATAATCACGCACAATTTCGGCAGTGTGGACTCCATAGGTATCGTCCTATACTGTGCCGGTTCGAAAAGGCTGTCAGTGCCCCAGGCGAGATTCTTATTTCATGGCGTCGCAGCTGAATTTAGAGGGGAGCAGAGGCTAGAAGAACCACAGTTGGAGGAAAGGTTAAAGGGATTGAAGATTGATATGGAGAATATTGCCAAAACAATCGCAGCCAATACCGGCAAAAGCGCCAAAGATATTACTGACGCCATGTTTGATAGGATGACTTTAAATCCAGAGGAGGCGCAGTCGTGGGGCCTGGTGCACGAAATCAAGTCGGAGCTATTTGAAACCGGAAGCGAAGTAATCGCCATACAATTCCAGCAACAACCACAGCAATTGCCGAAGGTGTAGCAAGGTTTTCCGGAGGCTGAGATGAATATTAGACAGACCTTGGAAGATACTGCCAGCGAGATCCCACATAAAGAAGCCATTATTCTTGGCGCCCGGAGGATTACTTATGGGGAACTAGATGAAACTTCTAGCAGAGTAGCCAATGCCCTCCTGGAGCTGGGGATGAAAAAGGGCACCCATGTGGCTATCTTAATGTCCCATAGCCCTGCGTGGGTCATCAGTTACTTTGGGGTGATTAAAGCCGGGGGTGTAGCAGTGTTACTCAACACTGCGCTTAAAGCACCTGAGCTTGATTCTTTGCTGCGCGACTCCGACTCGAAAATTCTGATAACGGAGAGGAAGTTTTCTCGGATGCTTTCCTCACTTTTGCCTCACATTCCTTTGCTAAAACACATAATTGCGGTTGACACAGGCTCTTACGCCAAGATGGTAGCTAACAGCTCTTTTATATCACCGACTATCGATATAAAAGAGGAGGACGAGGCTACTATATTTTACACCTCTGGCGTACTGGGGAAGCAGAAGGGCGTGGTACATACGCATGCCTCCCTTATGGGAACTCCCCCCATAATTACTGCAGGCATACAACGGAAAAGGGAAGACGTCGTTATAGACCTTGTTCCCTTTTCCTATCTTTTTGGCTTATTCGAGGTTCTTTTCGGTTCGATTATCGTAGGCTCCACCATCGTGCTTATCCCTAATTTTACTCCCAGAGCTGTCCTGGAGGCTGTGGAAAAAGAGAAAGGAAGTATTATCTTCGGCGTTCCTGCCATGTACAATGCCCTGGCTATGGTGCGTGACGAAATTTTGGCAAGATATGATCTGAGTTCGCTGCGGTTGGCCGTTAGCGCGGGGGCAAAGTCCTTTCCTAATTTAATGGAGACTCTGGAGGACAAGTTCAATTTAGCCCTTTATGAGGTATACGGTCTCACGGAAGTTTCAGCCGTTTCCATAAGCACCTTTAACAGCCGTAAACTGGGGACTGTCGGCAAGCCAATTTGCCGCCTCAAGATACTGGATGACAGCGGCAAAAAAGTTCCCCGGGGCGAAATAGGAGAAGCTGTGTTCAATGCCCCCTGGGTGATGAAGGGATACTATAAAGCAACTGACCTCACGGCTCAAGTCCTTAAGGACGGCTGGTTCTATACCGGAGATTTGGTCAGGATGGATGAAGAGGGCTATCTGGAGTATATAGAGAAGAAGTCGTTCATAATAGTCACGTCCTCCGGACTTAAGATTGGTCCGTCAGAAGTTGAATTCGTGCTGCTGAGCCACCCCAGTGTAGCCGAGGCAGTCTATGTTGGTATTAACGATGGTTATGGAGGACAGATACCCACAGCCTTCGTAGTACTCAAAGAAGGGCAAAGCGCTACTTCAGAAGAGCTAGCCAATCTTTGTTGCCAAAACCTGGCTGATTTTAAGCTCCCTAAGAGGATTGAATTTATAGACAGCATACCCAAAACTAGCTCGGGGAAGATATCCAGAAGGAAGCTCAAAGAAAGAGAGCTGACCCAGAACTAACTGTAAGAGTTCTTCGGTTCTTGTCGTTGCGACCCCTGAATTTTCGGGGCGCGGCAATCTCATTGAGCAAATTCCAAAAACCAAGATCCAATCTACAAATGCCGATTTCATCGAGCATCCTCGTCAGAGTCGGGACAAATCCAAATATCAAAATACTAAACGTTTTGAGCATGGGCATTTGGATGACTTGAATTGGTTTCTTCCTTTCCTTTGTCTAGGATTTGGTGCTTGTGATTTGGGATTTTCCCTTTGTCCTGATGTTGACGCAATTGACACTTGTTGGTAACATCATGAACTGAGCCGTGCTAGGCGGGGAACTAGCGGTGCCCTGTACCCGAAAACCGCTATAGCGGGGCTGAATTCCTGCTTGAGGTTGACGGCCGGGTAGACTTGTTTTTGCTGAGCGGTGTTGATAGTCGGGTTCTATGCAGCTGGAAACTATGAACCCCGTCAGGTCCGGAAGGAAGCAGCGGTAAGTAGCATCTCCAGTGTGATATAGAGTTGCCTGGTTGGAGCTAGCTGGCAGAGACAGCTTCCCGGTTGGGAAATCGAGGGCAGGTGCACGGCTTATGAAATTCGGAGTAGCCAGGAAAAAGTCCGCAAATGAGTTTCTTAGGGCTTGAAGGCAAAACTGCTATTGTTACCGGGGGTGGCTCTAATATTGGGAGGGGCATAGTTCTGGCTTTTGCCGAGCAGGGAGCGAACGTGACCATAGCCGAACTGGATGAAGCTCAAGGAGCGAAAGTAGCTAAGGAAGCCAATGCTCTGGGCAAAGGCAAAGTTGAGAACATAAGGACGGATGTAACCGACTGGGATTCGGTACAAGCGATAGTGAAGCAAACACTGAATGAGTTTGGTCGGGTAGATATACTGGTCAATGTTGTTGGTTGGGTGAGGGACGACCTTTTTGTGAAGAAACCTAGAGGGGACTGGGAAAAAGAGATAGCCCGCAATTTTTGGAGCGATATAAACTGCACTAGAGCCGTTTTAGACCATATGATTGAGCGGAAGTATGGCAAGATCATCAGCATTGGTTCTGATGCTGCCAGAGTAGGGCAGGTGAGGGAAGCTGTTTACAGCGGCTGCAAGGGTGCTTTGATTTCTATGACAAAGTCTTTAGCCAGGGAGCTTGGCCGTTATGGAATAAACGTCAATGTGATTTGTCCGGGTGTTGTTGTTCCTGCCAGCAGAGATGTCACTACTTCGGAGAGCATGTGGACGGCTGAGATGATGAAAGTATTCGGCACGCCGGAAGCGCTAGAGAAGATAGCTAAGGGTATCCCTCTGGGGCGAGTGGGGAGACCAGATGATATAGCCAATGCTGTTCTCTTCCTGGCCTCAGATCGAGCTAACTTCATAACCGGACAGACTATCAGTGTTGACGGTGGTTACACCATGGTATAGAGAATTCAATCATCCAGGAGGCAATGCACATGGCAATAAAGAAAGTATGCGTTATTGGGTCGGGGACTATGGGCAGCGGCATAGCCCAGGTATCGGCACTTGCTGGCTATGAGACGACCATGATTGACGTAAAACAAGAATTTCTGGAGCGTGGGATGGGGATAATAAAGTCCAGCCTGGGTAAATTTGTGCAAAAAGAGAAGATTAAGCAAGAGGACATGAATAAAGCTCTGGCCAGACTTCATACCTCAACTGACATGAAAAATGCTGCCAGAGATGCTGACTATGTTATAGAGGCGGTATTTGAGAGGGCGGAGGTCAAGCTGCCCATATTCGGACAGCTTGAAGAAATCTGCCCCAAAGAGACAATCCTGGCTTCCAACACATCCGGAATACCGGTGAGCCTACTGGCATCTGCGACCAGGCGTCCCGACAAGGTCATCGGCACACACTTCATGAATCCCGTACCGTTGATGAAGGGAGTGGAGATAGTCAGAACTCTGGTGACATCGGAGGAGACTTTGAAAGTGAGCCTCGACTTCGTCCAATCTCTGGGTAAGGAAACAGTCGTCGTCAAGGATTCCCCGGGATTTGTGACCAACAGAATAATAACCCTGGTTATGAACGAAGCTGCCAAGCTACTGGAGGAGAATTTAGCCAGCATCGAAGATATAGATAAGATAGAGAAATTATCACACAACTGGCCTATGGGACCATTCGAGCTGGCCGACCTGGTTGGCATAGACGTTATAGTTGATCTACTGGAAGGGATTTACCAGCAGACGGGATGGGAAAGATATAAGCCGGCTCCGTTATTGAACAGGATGGTCGAAATTGGATACACGGGAAGGAAAGTGGGGAAGGGCTTCTACCAGTTGTTTGGACAGGGCTGACACTTTTGTACCGGCAATTGCTCCTCCCGATGAAATCGGGATTCAAACCAAGAAAACGCTTAGGGCAGCATTTCCTTATAGATGAAGCTGTATTAGAGCGTATTCTATTTGCTGCCGAACTTAGCCCCGGGGACATTGTAGTCGAGATAGGGCCGGGCCTGGGCATACTCACTGAAGGGTTAGCCAAACGAGGAGCCAGGGTCATTGCTGTCGAGCTTGATTCCAAATTAACTTCGTTGCTGAAAAAACGACTGGCTGCTTTCGCCGATGTGAAAATTGTGCGTGCGGACATACTCAAGGTTACCCCGCGACAGCTGCTAGAAGACAATTTACCTGCCTCCGAACTTGCCCAGGGTTATAAAGTTATCGCTAATCTTCCTTACTACATCACTTCACCGGTATTGAGCCATTTTCTCGAGGGGCAGCCCCGGCCATCCAGAATGGTAGTAATGGTACAGAAGGAGGTTGGGGAAGCTATTGCTGCCGCCCCCGGTAAGATGCGGTTGCTCGGTGTTAAGGCTCAGTTTTATAGTAAGCCTGCTATCATATCGTATGTACCGGCGGCAAGTTTCTATCCCCCGCCCAAGGTGGATTCGGTTATTTTGCGCCTGGATGTTTACTCCCAGCCGCCTATCGAGGTATCTGATGTCGCCAGTTTTTTTGATATAGTTATGCATGGTTTTAGCGCGCCTCGCAAGCAGCTTCGCAATTCCCTGGCTCACTCTCTAGAGATGCCGCCCAGCCAGGTTGTTTCATTACTGGAGAAAGCTGGCATAGAAGCTAAACGGCGGGCGGAAACTCTTGGCCTGGAGGAGTGGAAGGAGCTCTGGAAGGTCTTTGCTCCTTTCACAAAAGGCTTGCAATGTTGACGATTTATGCCCCGGCCAAAGTGAACCGTGTCCTTGAGGTACTGGGCAAGGACGGTGATTATCACCGAATCTCCAGTATTGTCCAGTCCATAGACTTATTTGATGTCCTCCATTTTCAGTTAGACGAAGGAACACGCTTTGAATGCGATGTATCTAGCTTGAAGCACGACAACCTGGTAACACAGGCAGCCACCCTGCTTAAGGAAAGCACAAAATGTAGTCTGGGGGCACGAATCGAGCTTCGCAAGCATATACCCTGGGGGGTGGGTTTGGGGGGTGGCAGCAGTGACGCCGCTGCTACACTTTTGGCTCTGAATGAGCTCTGGGGATTAAGGTTGGCGCTTTCTGAGCTGGTTCGTTTAGCATCCAAGCTGGGCTCGGATGTGCCCTTCTTTATCCACAAAGGCACGGCTTTGATAGAAGGGAAGGGGGAAAAAGTTACTCCGCTGCCATCCCTGCCTTCAACCAGCTTTGTGTTGCTGGTGCCGCCGATACGTAAAATCCCGGGCAAAACGAAGCAAATGTATAGCCGTTTGCGCGTTGCTGATTTCACCGAAGGCGAGTTTGTTCAACAAGCCCTGGCATCTTTGAAAGAGGGGAAAGGGATTGACCATAGTCTTATGTTCAATGCCTTTGGAAAAATAGCGTTTGATTTCTTCCCCAAGCTGGACAAATATCGGAAGACCCTGGAAGAAGCCGGAGCCCCGGGAGTTTATCTCGCTGGCTCCGGACCGTGTCTTTTCACCTCTTTCCCAGAGAAGGAAGAAGCCGGTGAGCTGTTTTCACGCCTGAAAAAGCAAAGGTTGGAGTGCTACCTGGCATTTTCCTTTCCACATACAAACGTAGCTACAGGTCTTTAGACCCGCAGGGCCAGGTAATCTAGTGGCAACGGAAAGTCTGAAGCGAAATAGATGGCTCAAGGTGGTGTTTTACCTTGCCATACTCGTTGGTCTCAGTTTCGGCCTTGTCTACTTATTTCAATACTTAATAGCTTATTTCAATATCTCGGTAGAAAGATTTGCCACCACAGCTTATTTGGTTGTTTTTGTAATCTCCCTGGTAAGTAATGCCAGTATTATTGTGCCAGTACCTATTTTCGTCGCAATAATGATAACGGCAGCACAGTACTGGAATCCTGTTCTGATAGCTTTGGCAGCTAGCGTAGGCGGTGCCCTGGGGGAAATAACTGGTTATTATGCAGGCTACCTGGGAAAGAGGATTATACACCTTGAGAACGCACCGGGATATGACAGGCTGGTAGGTTGGATGAAGAGATATGGTCCGTGGGGCATTTTCCTGATCTCTCTGCAACCTATATTGCCTTTTGATATAGCTGGACTCCTGGCCGGAGCCTCCAGGCTACCATTATGGAAATTCTTATTGGCTTGCTGGGCGGGAAAATTCCCCAAGTATCTTCTGGGCTGCTACCTGGGCCCGGCGGTCTGGCGTTTTCTTCCCTTTCCACCCCTATAATTTCGGTGACAAAGAGAGGGCTAGTCTCTTTTCGTCGGCCCTGGTGCAAACCTCTCCATCTAATTTTGCCTTATGCAATACCTGAAGGACCTTTCCCATCCCCGGTCCAGCGGGGATGCCCAGCCTTTTGAGCTCTTCCCCGTCGAGGGAAGTTCTCACATGGCGGAGTTTTGTGAGGAATAGTTGGAGATGACGGTGTGCTGTTGAAAATTCCGAGGCTATGGCATTTGCCTGTATCGCCAGAGGCTCATATTCCCGGAGCAGATAATAAACCTCGCTGGGTTTCAGGGAAGGCTTGTCCAGGAGTGAGAGGCTGGTCCTCAGCCGGAGCGTATCGCGCATGGCCCGGGATAGTTTTGCTGGCATGCTAAGACGGGCTAGAAATTGCTCGCCTTCCTTTTCGCTGAATGAATAAATCAGAAGGCAGAAATAGAGCGAAGGCAATTGGGCGGGCTTCTTTAGCCTGCGCGCCCTGTCGAATCTCTCAGCTATCCAGCCATCGCCTTTGAGGGAGGAATTTATTCTATGTAATGCTCCTAGCTCGTCGAAGCGCCTGATAGCCAGTTCCGGCCGCCCTTCCTCAAAAATGTGTTCTAGCTCGTGCCTGATTCGGTCGCCGCTTATCGTATCCAGCATGGGAATGTCCCGCTTAAGTAACCGGGCGGTTTGTGCTTCGAACTCGAAACCCAGCCGCTGTTCATAACACACGCCCCGTAAAATCCTGGTGGCATCGTCGCTGAAACTTCCGGAGTGCAGAATACGAATGAGCCGGTGCTCCAGGTCGTTCTTACCTTGATGAGGGTCGATTAACTCCCCATAATCGTTGGAGGCCAGGGATATAGCCATAGCGTTGATAGAGAAATCTCTACGAATTAGGTCATCCTTGAGGGTGCCCGGCGTCACCGCAGGCAGTGCCCCCGGTCTGGCATAGGTTTCCTTTCGTGCCGTCGCCAAATCGAGGGTAAAATTCTCGTGTCTGAGCTTGGCAGTGCCAAAGCGGTGGTGAGCCAGTAGCTTTGCCTGGCTGGTTTCCGCCACTTGTTGAGCCAGTTTCACAGCATCGCCCTCGACTACCAAATCAAGGTCGAAATTGGGATAACCTAAGAGCAGGTCTCGTACTACACCGCCGACGAGATATACCCTTTGCCCCTGCTCAGCCGCCTGTCCGCTGATATCCTTGACCAGCTCAAGGAGTTGCCGGGGGAGATATTGCTCTATTTGCCGGGCAAAATTCATTGCATTAGTATTATACCAGCACTTCCGCTGCCGTATAACGTAATTCCCATAACCATAGTTAGAATATATAATTATGGGTGACTGCATAAATCATTATAGTTCTCTCCCCCCTGGCGGGAGAGAGTTAGAGTGAGGGGGAAATTCCCCCTTAATAAAAGAGGCAACAAGGAAGTCTTCCCCAAATCCCCCCCTTAAGGTAAGAGGGGCAAGGGGAGTTATGAAAGAGAGTCTTTAGGCATGGAAGCTAGAAGCCCGGAAGGGCACAGGAAAAGACTGCGGGAAAGGTTCAATCAATCGGGGCTGGCAGGTTTCCTGGACTACGAAGTTGTGGAATTGCTGCTGACACTGGGGACAGCTCGCAGGGATTGTAAACCGCAAGCCAAGGAAGCCATAAAGAGGTTCAAGACCCTGAGAGGTGTTCTAGAAGCGTCTCCCGAGGAATTGCAGAAAATCAAAGGGATTACCGCCCACAATATCTTTGTCATCAAATTCATGCAGGAGATAGCCAGGGAATTTCTCAAGGAGCAAGTCCTCGATAAACCCTATTGCCCGTCTTCCCGGGAGGTCTTCGATTACCTGTACCATTCTATGCGAGACCTGAAAAAAGAGGTCTTCAAAGTCATGTTCCTTGATTCCCAGAATCGCGTTGTCGAGATTGAGGATCTTTTTGAAGGGACATTGAACGCCAGTGCTATTTACCCTCGCGAGATTATCCAGGGCGCCGTCAAACATAACGCCGCAGCCTTAATCTTTGTCCACAACCACCCGGCCGGAAATCCTCAGCCCAGCGATAACGATAAACAAATAACCCAGGATTTAGTATTCGCCGGCAATATTATGCAGATTAAGATCCTGGACCACATCGTAATAGGCGAGAATCGCTACTTCAGCTTTGCCGATGCCGGGCTAATTGAGGAATATAACTCGGACTTTTTAAGCCTCAAAGAAGGGAAAAGAGCTTAACCCTGAGCGAAATTGAATTTATCCCTTAGCGCTTAAAAGCGACCAGAAAACCGCACAAACCGTCAGAATGTGTAGCGATACATATAGACACAGACCGGAAAACGCCCGCTATTAATCCTGTGTTCCTGTCCTCTAAAGCGTGGCCTAGCCTAGATTCACTGGTGAGTGATGCTTTAGAGAGATAACTCGTTAAATACTGCTCCCGTTATCCGCTGCCGCAACTGCCCGCAGGCGGCATCAATATCTGGACCCCGTTGAACCCGCTGCGTAACCTGGATGCCTGCACTGCTCAGGACTTCGCGGAAAGCGCGGATGCCTTTCGGCGACGGGTCGTGGAAACCGAGT
>Ga0315277_10004051_pt1 | contig 19670 bp, 18 predicted proteins | sample YL17G05_15_MG_FD_203695 | JGI IMG/M metagenome (GOLD analysis project Ga0315277, IMG submission 203695) | Sediment microbial communities from Yellowstone Lake, YNP, Wyoming, USA - YL17G05_15 | ecosystem: Environmental > Aquatic > Freshwater > Lake > Sediment | place: USA: Wyoming | collected... | reverse complement strand
GCACGTTCGAGATCCGTTTCGGGTGGCGGGGGAGATCGTTAGGGTATTGAAGCCTGGCGGGCTCGCATGGTGCGTTGCGCCATTTGCGCATCCAGTGCATGCTGACCCTAGCGATTACTTCCGGTACACTGTGGAAGGCCTCAAAACGTTGTTCAAGGAATGCGACTTCATCGAAGCTGGGCCTGAGCGAGGCCCGTTTAGCGCAATTGCTCATTTTGCTGAGCGCGCCGCAGAGGCTGTTTTTCCAGGGAAGGTTGGCTTCATTGCGCGGTGGATTACAGCGTGGGCGTTTCACCCGTTCAAGTATTTGGATCCGTGGATTGTGGCCCGACAACCCGACAGTGCGGCCAGCTTCTTCCTCCTTGCACGGAAACGGAGCCTGAACGCCAACTGAAGAATCTCAGCTCGGGAGATATGCCCTGAACGTTCAAATAGAAAGACGCCCCTGTACCACACGAGAGATTCTCAGAAACCTTGGCAGGTTGGCAGAAGTGTGCCGACCACAGGCCTCTCCGATACCGTTCCTTGAAGAGCGTCTGGGAGCTGGTCCGCTCCGGGCCAAGCACTCGTTGAAACAAGAGGCACCACGCCGTGTGTGGATCGCGTGGGAAACGCAACGCCGGAACCGGACGCTCAGTCAGATGGTGCGTGCCAGGCTGTTCGAATTCGATACCGAGTTACATAGGCTCCTTAGGTATCCGCTCTTTTTGGCAAAGACGATGGGCGTGCTCTCGGCATCCCGACCTTCTCTCCTGCTCGTTCAAAACCCCTCTCTGCTCCTTGCGTTGTTCGCCGTGTTCTATGGACGCGCTTTCCGGATCCCCGTCGTGGTGGACGCACATAATGCGGGGTTGTTTCCCTTGGAAGGAAGGAGCCGGTTGTTGAATTGGATTGCTGGCCGAATCCGCCGCATGGCGATGACTACGATCGTATCGAATGTGCGGCTAGCTGAGTCTGTCGTGCGGGACGGTGGAACTGCGTTTGTCATGCCTGATCCGATCCCCCAACTGCCACCACCTCCTCAGAGTGCACGACTTCGGGGCAAGTCAAATGTGTTGTTCGTTTGTACGTGGGCGGCAGACGAACCTTACCTCCAGGTTGTGGAAGCCGCTGAACTAGCCGGCAGCAGCGTTTGTATCTATATGACCGGTCGGCGGCGAAACGCAGAGAAACGTCTCAGCGGTGCTTGTCCCGACAATGTCGTTCTCACGGATTATCTCAGTGAGGCCGACTATGTCCAAATGCTGTACTCGTGCGATGTTGTTGTCGTTCTTACAAAGCGCGACAATTGCCTGACCTGTGGGGCCTACGAGGCGATAGCTGCGGAAAGGCCGCTAATTGTCTCAGATACTCCGGTACTCCGAGAGCTATTCTCTCGCGGTGCCTTGTACACGGACAATACCGCGCAGGACATCGCTCGAAAGATCCACGAGGCAATCCGACGCAAGGATGAACTCACGCGTGACATCCGCCTACTCAAGCAGGAATTGAGTGCGCGTTCGTCGTCAACTATTGAGGCGTTTGAACATCATCTGCGAGAACACCGCATCGTATGACGTGTTGTGCCCAGCACAGTCGAACAGCGATTCCTAAGGTACCGCAGGTCTCCAGACATGACTATTGTTTTCTGGATCAGTGTCCTTGGAGTGATATACAGCTATCTGTTATACCCTCTCATCCTCTCACTGCTTCCCAAACGAGGGACTGTCTCCGATTCTGCTGCGAGGAGTCTTCCGCGGGTCTCGGTGATCATCGCTGCGTTCAACGAGAAGGCCCAGATCCGCGAAAAGCTGCAAAACACCCTGGCACTTGACTACCCGAAGGACCTCCTTCAGGTCATCGTTGCGTCGGATGCCTCGACGGATGGAACCGACGAGATTGTACAGGCCTTGTCAGACCAGGGGGTTTCGCTTGTGCGCAGCACTTCCCGAGCGGGCAAGGAACACGCGCAGACGCTTGCTATTGCTGAGGCTTCTGGAGAGATTCTTGTGTTCTCCGACGTGGCGGCGCAGATTCCAAAACAAACGCTGCGGAATCTGGTGAAGGACTTTGCCGACGAAAGAGTGGGCGCCGTTTCCAGCGAAGACAGGCTCATTTCCCCAACCGGACAAATTGTCGGGGAAGGTCTATACCTCAAGTACGAAATGTGGCTAAGGCGCCTCGAATCGAGGGTCAACACCGTGGTGGGATTGACCGGTGCGTTTTTCGGCGTACGGCGGCACCTTTGCGACGAATGGGATGTGCGAACGACAAGTGACATGACTGCGGCACTGGACTGCATCCGTCACGGATATGTGGCGATCAGTGATCCGGACGTCGTGTGCTATTATTCGGACATCAAGGATGAGAGACGCGAATATGGTCGCAAGGTGAGGAGCACCGTTCGCGGTTGGACGGCGGTCTTCCGGCGTCGTGAAGTGCTGAACCCGCTCGTCTACCGTCTTGCGGCGTTTCAGTTGTGGAGCCACAAGGTTGCCCGGTGGCTTGTGCCGTGGTTCCTGCTGTCCCTGCTCGTGTCTTCCATGTTGTTGTGGCAGGAGCACTGGGCCTACCGGACGTTGTTTGCGGCCCAGTTGTTCTTCTACGCTGCGGCACTCGTCGGTCTGGTGTGGCGGCGATCTAGGAGGCTTGCAGTGATGAGAATACTAGCCTACTTCGTAATGGTGAACACGGCGATTGCCCATGCCACGGTCGCGGGGCTGTGTGGGTTTCATTTCAATGTCTGGGAACCATCGAAGCGATAAGCGTGCTCGCATCTGTCTGTTGTGGGTACCTACCTTCTCCTCTATCATGCTCTCGATTTGCCGTCGGAACCGGTGCGCCGTGGCTGCGCCGCGGATCGGAACATTGTGGTCGACGGAGAACAGTTCAGGCAGCAGCTTGCCTGCCTGGGTCGGTTAGGATTGCGGGTGGTCCCGTTGGAGCACGCGACTATCGCGGGAATGCCACCCCCGGATGGGGACCATGTAGTCTTGACCTTTGACGACGGACATCGCAGCAACTGGTGGCTGGCATTGCCGGTGCTTGTTGAAGCGAATGTAACGGCCACTTTCTATGTGGTGGCAGGTTTCGTGGATAAGGATTCCGAGTACCTCACGTCTGCCCAGCTTCGCGAGATGGCGGCGCACAAGATGCTAATTGGCTCCCACAGCATGACTCACCGCTGGCTCCCGGAATTGGATCCCAGGGAACTCCGTCGAGAGCTGGTCGACTCGAGGGCACGGCTCGAAGACATCGTGCAGCGGCCCGTTCTCGATTTCGCTCTGCCGGGGGGGCATTTCAACCGCAGAGTCATGGAGGCGGCCCGCGAATGTGGGTACCGCAGCGTCGCCACGTGCAAGGTCGGCGTCTATCGCACGGGCGACGATCCGTTTCGTCTCCCCCGCCTGGAGATCCGACGGGGCCTGTCGCCGGAAGGATTCCGCAGCACTTTCCAGAGGAGCAAGCTCGTGCAGCTTCAACTACTCGAGGCCGGCAAGGCGTGTTTGAGGAGTGTGTGCGGCTTGCCGACATACGGCAGGTTGCGCAGGTTTGCCCATCGCCACTTCGTGCTCGATCGATAGTACTGATCATGCGATGCAGGAAGAAGTATGCAGGAAGTCGTCCGGACGAATCCGACGCTGATTGTCACCGTTGACACTGAAGAAGAAGGCCTCTGGGGGGGTGCATGGCGGTCACACGACAATCCCGTCAGGAACGTTCGTGGCCTGCCGGCCTTCCAGGGTCTCTGCGACCGGCTCGGCGTGCGCCCGACCTACCTGGTCGACACGCCCGTTGCCGACGACATCGGGTCGGTCAAGATCCTCAAGGAACTGCAGAGCACGGGATGCTGCGAGATTGGAGCCCACCTGCATCCGTGGTGCGCGCCGCCGTTTCGCGAGGAGCTCACCAGGCACAATTCCTACATGTGTAATCTCCCCGCCCGGCTACAACGCGAGAAGCTTGTTCGGCTTACGGAGTTGCTCGAGTATCGTTTCGACAAGCGACCGACCTCATTTCGCGCCGGGAGGTACGGGCTCGACATCGTCGGCGCCAGAATCTTGAAGGAACTCGGTTACCTCGTCGATTCGAGCGTGGTCAGCTTCATGGACTATTCGGACGAAAACGGTCCGGATTTTCGGTCCTTTCCGTACAAGCCCTATCGAATTGGAAACCGTCATCTGCGAATCGCAGAATCGCGCGGGACGATGATGGAGCTGCCCGTGTCGGTGGGCTTCGGCCGCGGCGGCTTTCGCTGGAGGCACCGGATTCGAGAGTTTGCGAGGTCTCGTGCACTCCGGTGCTTCCATCTGGTCGGAATCCTCGATCGACTGAACCTCGTGCGGCGAATCAACTTCAATCCGGAGAAGTCCGACGCAGTGCGTATGAAACAACTGGTCGACGCTTATGTTGCCCACGGAGCTCCCTGCATGGTGATGTCGTTGCACAGCTCTTCACTGCTGCCCGGATTTTCGCCGTACGTCCCCGAGAAGACCGCCCTCGACGCCCTCTACGCAAACCTCGAAGATACAATCGACTACTGCTCACGCCAGTACAGCATGGTATCTGAGACCCTTACGGAGTGTGCCGAACGGCTCATGGGACGTGTGAGCGAACAGACCTTGCGTGGTTCAGGACAGAGCACCCAGCCAATCCGAGAGTGTAGATGAGCGTACTGTCTGGGCAGACACAGGCGGTTAAGGACGCGCGCCGAGAGAGGGCGTTTTCTGGTTCTGGTGGTGAGCCGCCGTCCTTCCCCAGACTGTTGGATTCGGCGCCTGCCGACTGCTGGTTCATGATTCCATGAGATCTACGCCGAAGAAGGTTGCGGTCGTCCTTTGTTCCGGCCCGAACGGTCTGGGAGCGGTAAGGAGCCTCAAACGAGCGGGAGTCCAGGCCATCGCGGTCGTGGAGGATGCGTCCGACCCGGTGCTCCTCTCGCGGCATCCTATCGGGAAGCTGGTTGCCAACTCGACGGGCGACGCCGACGCGGCGCTCTTGCGCGTGCTTTCGAGTATTCGGCACGAACGGGCGGTCCTTCTTCCGACGAGCGACGCATTTGTGTCGTTCATGGTGCGCCACCGTGCAGCGCTAAGGTCTCGCTTCGACTTCTGCCTTCCGGAGGACTTATTGACGCTGGCGCTGTTGGACAAGGCACAGGAAACTGCCCTGGTCGCCAACCTGCACATTCCTGTTCCCAAGACAGTGCAAGACCTCCCTGCGCACGGATCGTCTCTTCTGGAAAGCCTCGGCATTCCCTTGATTGTCAAACCAAGATCTTTCGCATGCAGACAGCACCTGGGTGCCAAGAACCGCGTGATTCGCTCTGCCGAGGAACTTCAGCGATTTCTACACGAACACCGCGATGTACTCTGGGCGTTCCTAGCTCAGGAGATGATTCCGGGAGACGACGATCATCAGTGGGTCTGCCACGCTGTCTTCGGGCGGACGCACCAACTGGCTAGCGTGTTCACGTTTCGTCGGCTTGGCTTGGCGCCCGCGCACCGCGGCGTGACAAGTCATGCCGTCAGCGAGTGGAACCCGCACATCGTATCACTGGTGGCCCACATCGGCCGCGAGCTGCGGTACACGGGCGCTGCGATGGTCGAGTTCAAACTTGACCCGCGCGACAGACAGTACAAGTACCTGGAGTTGAACCCGCGATTGGGAATGTGCAACTACTTCGACACAGCCTGCCAAGTCAACACCGCATACGAAGCCTACTGTCTCGCTGCAGCCAGTAACTCCGGACTTCGCCCGGACCGCCGCCAGCGCAACGGTGTACGATATCTGGCCCTGTTCGAGGATCTTTACGCGCGGAGCAAGGATGGGGAAACCGCCGTGATGGCCGTCGGACGTTGCATCGCAACGGCGTTCCAGCCGCACGTTGGAGCATACTTTGCGTGGGACGATTTCATGCCCGGTGTCGTAGTGGGCTGGCGTAATGCGTCGCGAGTTGCCCGAGGCCAGTGGAACAGACTGTTGAGAGTAATCGCTGGAGAGAAGGTCGTTAATCCCGGCTGCGACACCGATCACCCTTCTCGCTGACATGAGCCAGAGTATAGCACTAGCGGCTGTTCCGATTGTCCGGCTCTGGTCACCGACTCTGCCCCCGGATCGGCGGATTCCCTGGACGCGGCTGGTGTGCCGAGGGGGAGCGGGCGAGATTCACTGCGATCCGCGTTGGCTCGATGCACTGGGCGAGGCCTTCGGATACAGGACCTATGCGCTCGAGGCATGCAACGATGGTCGCGTGGTCGGCGTCCTGCCGCTGGCGTACGTCAAGAGCCTGCTCTTCGGCCGCTTCTTGGTCAGCTTGCCCTTTGTGAGCTGGGCGGGCGTGGTAGCAGAAGACGAGGTGGTGGCCCGGGCGTTGATCGACCGAGCCGTGGAGTTGGCCGACGAGCTGGACGTCCGTTACCTGGAGTTGCGGCACGAACTGGCGCAGGAGCATCCGGCACTTGGCCACAAGATGACCAGCAAAGTGAGCATGCGACTGCCGTTGGCATCCTCGCCAGAGCCGGTGTGGAAGCAGCTCAGGTCCGTGGTTCGCACGCAGGTCCGCAAAGGGGAAAAGAGCGGGCTTACGGTCGATTGGGGGGGGCAAGAACTGCTGGGCGATTTTTACCACGTGTTCAGCCACAACATGCGCGACCTCGGCACGCCCGTCTTCAGCCGCCGTCTGTTCGAGAGCATCCTGAGCTGCTTTCCCGATCAGGCGGAATTCTGTGTGGTCCGCCTGGAGCAGAAGGCGATTGCGGCCGCGCTGGTGGTGCACAGCCGGCAGATCACGGAGGCACCCAGCGTAGGCACGCTCCAGGCGTATCGATCGACTGCCGCGAATTCGTTCATGTACTGGCAGCTCATCCGGCGCGCGATCGAGCGGGGGCAGGCGGTATTCGACTTCGGCCGCAGCACGGTCGACAGCAGCACGTTCGTGTTCAAGAGGAAATGGGGCGCAGAACCTCAGCCGCTGGTCTGGCAGTACTACGTCCGCAAGGGCCAGGTGAACGACATGCGACCGGATAACGGCAAGTACGATCGGATGATCAACGTCTGGCGCCGCCTGCCGGTGGGATTGACCCGAATCATCGGGCCGGCAATTGTCCGTGGGATTCCTTCGTAGGGTGGGTGTTGTTGGAGACTCGCGTTCTTCCGCGCGGAGGAGCCAGAAGAAAGGTTCCTATACGGCATCGAGCCAAGTCGCCCACCTTCTTTCTGCTGGTGAGTTGCTGTTCGCGTCGCGCGCTTCGCGTGGTGTCCAGGCGCGACCGCGCCTTCTGGCCTGGAGTCGTAACTGTCATCACAGTAAGGAGTTACCGACCGTCGCTGTCACCGATGACGGCCGGTGGATCGTTCGCCGGCCACCTCGAGATCGCCATGCCGGATTCCCTGGGTGCTGCCGAAGTCGCGCGCAGATCGAGGGTCCAGTTTATCGCCGAGTCCGTTGCCGAACCCTGCTTGGCAAGTCTTCCAGATTCAGGAGGCTTGCGCAAACGCAGATGTGAGAACCTGCCATGTTGACGCTAGCAATCATCTCCGTTGCCGTGGCCGGTGTGGCCAGCCTGGCCCTTACCGGCGTGATGCGCCGCCTTGCTCTGCGGTGCGGCCTGGTCGATCACCCGGATGCGCATCGCAAGTTCCACCGGCAAGCCATGCCCTTGGGTGGCGGAATTGCCGTCTTCTTGGCGACGGCGGGCGTGCTCGGTGCGTTGCTGTTACTGCCGCACCCGCTTCGTGAAGGGCTCCGCGAACAGATGGGCGAGCTGCCGATCCTGTTGCTGGCCGGGCTGGTGGTGGTGATCGTGGGCGTGGTGGATGACCGCACGAAGTTGCCCGGGCGATACAAGCTGTTGGGCCAAGTCGTCGCGGTGGCAATCCTGATGGCGGGTGGAGTGGTGATCGACGGCATCGGTATCTTTGGCTGGGAAATCGAGCTGGGGCTGCTGGCCGTCCCGTTCACGTTGTTCTGGATGCTGGGGGCAATCAATGCTTTGAACCTGCTGGACGGAATCGACGGTCTGGCGTCCACGGTGGGGATCATTCTGTCGGTGACGATTGCGGCGATGGCGGTCGCGGCCGGTCGACCTGCCGAGGTGGCGCTGATCGCCGCGGTGTTCGCGGCCAGCCTGGCGGGTTTCCTGCGGTTCAATTTTCCTCCGGCCACGATTTTCCTGGGCGACGCGGGAAGCATGTTCATCGGCCTGATGGTCGGCGCCTTGAGCATCCAAGGATCGCTCAAAGGGCCGGGGACCGTGCTCTTGGCTGCCCCGTTGGCAATCTGGACGATTCCGATTTTCGATTCGGCAGCCGCCATCCTGCGACGGACCTTGACCGGGCGGAGCATCTACACCACCGATCGGAGCCACTTGCACCACCGCTTGCTGGAACTTTTGGGAAGCAACCGGAGAGTGCTGGGTTGGCTCGGCCTCTGCTGCGCGGTGACCTCGACGGCGGCCTTGCTGAGCGTGCTGCTTCGCAGCGATCTGCTGGCGGTGATGACGGGCTTGGCAGTGGTGATGGTATTCGTCATCACGGGCCTTTTCGGTCGAACGGAGCTGGCGCTGCTGGGAACGCGGCTCCAGAGGATTGGCCGCAGTCTGGTCCCCCGCAAGCGTTCCCGCGCCTTCCGGCCTCACCCAGCTCGGGTCCGCTTTCGCGGGTCCCGGAGTTGGGAGCTGCTCTGGGAAACGCTCACCGAATCGGTCGGCAGCTTGGGTGTGAACGAATTGAGTCTGGATATCAACGGTCCCTTCTCTAACGGCGGGTGCCGTGCGTTTTGGGAAAGCGGGCACCGTGATTCCTCAGACCCCCGCTGGCACTTCCATTTCCCTCTGGTGGTCGGCAACCAGCGGGTCGGATGGCTGAAGGTCGTGGGCCAGTGCAACAATCATTCCACCTCCGAGAACATTCAGCAGCTCGTGGAGATTCTGGAGCCGTTCGAAAAGGAGCTACTGGCCGCGGCCGAGAGTGCCATGCCGGCGGCGAAGCGTTTTTCGCATTCCAGCGCAGTGGAGGAGGTGTCACATGAATGAAACGGCAACTCAGGTGCTCAACGCCTTTTGCGTGGACCTGGAGGAGTGGTTTCACGTTTGCGGCGTCGAGACCGCCTACCAGGACCCTCGCACCTGGGACACGGCGCCTGCTTTCGTGGAAAAGGACACGGAGGTGCTCCTCCGCCTGCTGGACGACGCCGGTGTGGCGGCGACGTTCTTGACGCTGGGTTGGCTGGGCCGAAAATACCCCCGACTCATCCGGCGGATCGTCCGTCAGGGCCACGAGATCGGCTGCCACGGGTGCTATCACCGGCTGGTCTTCGAGCAGAGTCCCGAGCAATTCCGCCGCGAGGTTTCCGCTGCGCGCAAGATACTCCAGGACGTCAGCGGGCAGGCCGTGACGTGCTTTCGCGCCCCGGGGTTTTCCATGAAAAGGGAGTGTTTCTGGGCCTATCCTATCCTGGTGGAGGAAGGGATTCAGATCGACGTCTCGATCGTTCCCGCCGCGCGAGACCACGGCGGCATCAAGGGTTTCGGGCGCGAACCGTTCTGCATGGTCACCGAGTCGGGAGAATTGACGGTGTTTCCGGTTTCGGTGATGCGATTGGCGGGAAGGGACGTGCCGTTTTCGGGAGGCGGCTACCTCCGGCTCTTCCCCCTGTCGGTGATCCGTTACGGATTCCGCCAGAACCATCGGCGGGGGCTGCCCGTGATGACGTACATCCACCCCCGCGAGCTGAACCCCGCCCTGCCCCGCTTGAATCTCTCCCATCAAAAGAGCTTCAAGTACTACGTGGGCCTGAGGAAATGCGAGAGGAAGCTTCGCCATTTGCTGGCCGCCTACCGGTTTGGGACCGTCAGCGACGCAGTGCGGGAGTACAACGGGCGGCTGCGGAAGCAGTATCTGAATGGGGACACCCACGAGTTGACGTCCGCAGCGCTGCCGGAGCCGGTGCGGCAGCCGCATGTTGCGCAGGTCGCTCGCTGACAGACGCGCAGTGCTCAACTCACGACGCCTTACGTTGCGGGCGAATACCGAACGACCGGTGACCATCGACGTCGGCAGCAATCAACTGGTGGGCTGGCGGACGGAAGACATCCTCGCCGGGGTGCAGAGGGTTCTCGACGGCCCCCGGCGAATCGGCCAACTGCCAGATAATTGGGATGGACGGAGCGCAAAGAGGATTGCCCAGATTATGCAGATGGCGCGGGCAGATTACAGGGAATCGTCTTAGGTGGAACCTTTAGATATCAATCAGCCTGACGGCAATCGTGGGGACCTCTCCGAGCGGGGACGGGCCGAAGGGGCGCCACCCACCGGACAGGTCGCCGAGGTCGGCGCCGCCTTCAGCGACGCGGATGACCGGGGCCACCCGATCATGATTCCCGACGACTCCAGCTCGACGGCAGCCAAGACGGCAGCCAGCCAGCGAGCCGGCCGTGACGGCTCCGCCACGGACGAGGCGCGCCGTCACCAGCGTTTGGTCGAGCGGTGCCTGTCCGGCGATGAGCGGGCCTGGGAACGGCTCTACCGCGAGTGTCATCCGCCGCTGTTCCGAGCCATCAAGCTTCTCTTGGGGTCGGATGCCGGAGACATTCACCTGGCCGATGAGATGGCCGCTCGCGTCTGGTACGCGCTGTTGAGAGACGGCGGCCGCTTGCTGGCAAGCTACGACCCCGAACGCGATTCGGGCCTGAGCGCCTTTTTGATGGGGCTGGCGCGAATCGAGATCATGCGACACTTGCGCTCGGAGCGCCGCCGACGGTCGTACGAGTTCATCGGAGGGCGAAGAATCCTGGCCGAGGGGCGTGTTCCCGACTGGCAAGTGGCCGCCATGATGGATGAGTTCAGCTCCACGCTTACCGCCCAGGAACGGCGGTTCATGGAGAAGTTCCTTCTGGATACCCCGGAGACGGAGGTGAGTGGGGACCAAGGAGAGTCGTCGGCCGCCAGTATCTGGCAGCGGCGGCACCGCATCCGGCGGAAACTGCAGGCCTTCTTCGACGATTATTGAGTCGCTGCGCAGTCTGCCGGCCGGCGGCCTGGGAAACGCAGTGCTCATATAGAGTTCGGAAAAGCGGGAGTTAGATGTGACCTCCGAAGTGCCGGAGGTCATTTGTTTTCTTGGGGTGGGCCAGCAGCGTGACGAGCATTCCGATTGCGGCGCCCGCGGTACACAGAACCACGTCGGTGCTGCTGGGCACGTGGGGCGGGAGAAACACCTGGGCTACCTCGATCGCGGTGGCCACTCCACCGGCCGCCAGGAGGGCGATGCAGAGCAAGATGCGACGGATGGGACGTGGAACCGGCAGCCGTGCCACGGCCAAGGTCAGCAGCCCCCCGAGCGGCACGAAGGCCAGCACGTTCAAGACGTCCCAGACCAACTCCAGTTGCGTGGCATGGTGGAAGGCGGCAAACGGGAATCGCAGTAATCCGTCGTAGCGTGCTCTGATCCGTTGCAGATCGTCAATCGTTTCAAACGGCGCGCAGAAGACGGCGGCCAGAAACACCGCATATACGGCCGCCAGGCCGAGCCATAGCCAGGCGCGCCGCGCAGCCTTGCTCAGTGGCGGCGCTGATCGGCACGCCCGGCCGCCACCCCGCCAGAGACGCATCGTCCAGGCTCCCAGGCAGGCTCCAATGGTGCCGCAGATCAGATCGCCGGTCGTCGTGGAGCCGCTGTAGACGAAGAGTTGCGCCGTTTCGATCGTCAGCGCGACCAGTGCCCCGAGCAGGACGCTCGTTCCCATCCGTCGCACCGGCCGCTCGGGGGGCGTCATCCACGTCGCCGCGAACATGCCCACCGGGACGAAGACGGCCACGTCCCGCAAGAGCCCGAAGAACGTTGCGAATTCCCAGCCGGCGTTGGCGAAGGGCGTCAGCACGATTCTTCCTGCGCGATACTTGTGCACTAACTCGCCGGGCCTGGTGATCAGATCGAGTGGCATTACGCTGTAGATCAGCAGTCCGACGAGGTAGGCCTCGAGCAGCCAGTCGACTTGGCCCTTGGGACGCGCATGGACCGTGTAGGAGCGTACCCAGTCTGCAACGTTCTGGCCGGCAGTCAGCCAGAGAGCCATTCCGACCGCGGCGCCGATGATTTGTGCAACGACGTCGCCGAGCGAGGGAACCCGATCCGGAAGCCAAATTTGGCCGAACTCAACGCCGACACTCAGCGCTGCACACATCAAAGCCACAAGCGGCACGCAGAGCACTGTGAACACGCGGCTACGGCGATCGATGGTCAGCACCGCGAGAACGCAGTAGCCGATCGGCACAAACAACAGGACGTTGACTGCACAATCGCTGCGAGAGCTGGGCCCGACGGGCCCACCGAGGATTTCCTTTAGTCGCCCGACTGCGTCAGCGAAGTCCAGCCGAGCAAAGTGGAACGGGAGCAGCGACCCGTAGACGGCAATGCCGGAGAAGAACAGGGCCAGCAGCAAGTAGTGGCCGCGCCGGGGCCAGGCGGTCATGCGAGGGTTCATGGTCGCGTCGCGGCGGGTGTGATTCACGGTGATCCGGAGCCGGGTGTTGGAGAGGAATGTGGGCTATTCCGGCCAGCCTTCGGCCCCTACCAGTGGGACGAACCGGCAGGCCGAGAGGTCCACCGCCTGGGGGTGGCCGCCGACCTTGCGGATGGCCTGCAAGATCTGGTACTCCCGTCCGCCCAGGGGGATTACCAGCAGTCCTTCTTCCTCGAGCTGGTCGAACAACGGCGGCGGATACTCGGCCGCCGCGGCCGTGACGATGACCCGATCGAAGGGCGCGCGGTCCGGGCAGCCCAGCGTGCCGTCACCGGTTAGCAGGGTGATATGCTGATAGCCCAGGTCCGACAGCACCTTGCCGGCTTGCTGAGACAACTCGGCATGACGTTCCACGCTGATCACTTGGCGGGCGAGCTCGGCGAGGATGGCCGTCTGGTATCCGCTGCCCGTGCCGATCTCCAGCACGTTCTGCGTGCCCGAGAGCTCCAGGGCCTGGGTCATTAGGGCCACGATGTACGGCTGGCTGATCGTCTGGCAACAGTCGATGGCCAACGCCCGATCGGCGTAGGCCTCGTCGCGCAGCTCCGGGGCGACGAATCGCTCGCGGGGCACCTTGGCCATGGCGGCCAGCACAGCCTGGTCGTGGATGCCGCGTCGCTGCAACTGGTTGCGGAGCATCTGCTGTTTGGCGGCTTCGAGATCGGCCATCGGTCACCCCATGAGTTAGACCGCTTTCCGCCAATCGACCAGGTGTAATTCGACGCTACGGCGGCCGCGGAAGGTATTGATGACCGGCCGGAAGGCAACGTCCAGCGGGCTGTCGGCTGCGGCCAGTTCCTCGCTCCATTCGCCCCCGCCGAAGGCCACCGCCCGAAGCGTCACGTCGTGCTGGCAGAGCATCAGCGAGAGGTGGCGCCCGCCCGAGCCGATGGCACGCGGCGGTTCGGCTAGGCGGACGCCGCTGGTGCACAGCAGCGGCCGGGCGTTGCCTTCGCCGAACGGGGCCAGCCGCTCGATCAGGTGGACGGTCTCCGCGGTGAAGGCGCTCAGCGGGAACTCCGCATCGACCCGCAACTCGGCCACCCGCTCTGCTGCGCCGATCTCGGCGGCCGCCACCTCGCAGAACGCCGCGCGGAAGCCGGGGAACCGGTCTTCTGCGATCGTCAGCCCCGCCGCCGCGGCATGGCCGCCGTGCGAGAGCAGGTGTTCGTCGCAGGCCCGCAGCGCCTGGTGGAGATTAAAGCCCTGAACGCTGCGGGCGGAGCCGATCCCCGGCTTCACGCCCAGTTGATCCCAGGAGATCAAGACCACCGGGCGATGGTGTTTCTCGGCCAGGCGTCCGGCCACGATGCCGATCACGCCGGGGTGCCAGTTACGATCGGCCAGCACCAAGGCGGCATCGTCGGCCGGGTGGCATTGCTCCTTGACCTGTTTGCTGGCGGCCAGGTAGATGCTCCGCTCCAGGGTTTGTCGCGTGCCGTTGAGTGCGTCGAGGTATTCGGCCAGTTCGCGGACCCGGTCTTCGCGGTCACTGACGAGCAGCTCGACGGCCAGTTGAGGCTGGCCGAGCCGCCCGGCGGCGTTCAGCCGGGGAGCCAGCGCGAACGCCAGGTCTTCGCTATCCAAATTGGGTTTGTTGTCGGGTCGGCGGACGCGGAGTTTTTCGTCGAGCTTGGCAGTCCGCATCAGCGCCGCGACGCCCGCGGTAGGTTGCCGGGCGAGGCTGTGCAGTCCGTGATGCACCAGCACGCGATTCTCGTCGACCAGGGGAACCACGTCGGCCACGGTCCCCAGTGCGGCCAGCCCCACGGCCTGCATCAGGAAGGCCTTCATCCGCGGGCCGACTCTCTTGGCGCCGCTGGCCCGTTGACACAATGCCCAGGCCAGCTTCAGGGCCACTCCGGAACCGCTCAAACCGCCGAAAGGATAGGTGCCGCCGGGGAGCCGGGGATGGACGATGGCGTCGGCCTCGGGCAACTGAGGGCCCGGCTCGTGGTGGTCGGTGATTACCAGCTTCAGCCCCAGTTCCCGCGCGGTGGCCGCCTCCTTGACGCTGGCGATGCCACAATCGACGGTCACGATCAGCCCGGCCTGCGAAGATACCCGCGAGCGGAGCGCCTGGCAGCTCAGGCCGTAGCCTTCGTCGATTCGATGGGGCACGTAGTAGCTGACCTCGCCGCCGAGCAGCTTCAGACACAGCCAGAGGATGGCGGTGCCGGTCAGCCCGTCGACGTCGTAGTCTCCGTAGATGACGATCCGTTGGCCGGCAGCGATTGCCTCGTGGATCAGCTCGGCGGCCTCCACACAGCCCGGCAACTGCTCCGGGCCGTGGAGATCCAAGAGCTTGGGGTCGAGGAACTGCCGGGCGGCCTGGGGATCGGTGATTCCGCGGCAGATCAGCAACTGGGCGACGACCCCCGGAATGCCGGCCGCGCGCCGGAGTGTCTCGATGCGGTCCGGGTCGTGCGGGTGGATGCGCCAGCGTTTCGCCATGCTCAGCAGTCAGTTATCAGCCGTCAGTTATCAGCTTTCAGCTTTCAGCGATCAGAGAACCACGCAACCAAGAGCTGATAACTGAAAACTGACTGCTGATAGCTGAAGGCCGAAGGCTACTTCTTCTTTTCCACGTGCACGGTGTGCTTGCGGAGCCGGGGGCAGTATTTCTTGAGCTTCAGCTTCTCGCCGCCCGGCTTTCGCCGGATCGCGTAGTTGTAGTCACCGGTCTCTTCACAAACCAGAAAGACTGTCTCGGCCTTCTTCTTGCTCTTGGCCATCTGGGCATCTCCGATCCGACGGCAAACGGGGCCCCCGCCGGGCCCAAACCCATGATTGTACCGGATCAGGCCCGATTGGGAACTCCCCGTCGCAAGAAAAACCCAGCCCTTGGGCACCCGGCCCAGCCAGTGCGGCAGGGGCCGACGGCCTTTCCCCGAAGAGGCATTCTGGGAATAATTCCGGGGGGGGTGGGCCGAACAGATGCTCAGAGGGCCCCCTTGTCTTTCAGCGTAAGACGCTGTAAGCTAAGGGCTTACACGTTGGCATTTGGGAGCACGAGACGATGGCAGATAAGCTGACGCCAGAGGGCCGGGCGAGTCCGGCCCAAGCGGAACAGCTATCCGGGTCTCAGCCTACGGCCAGGCCAGCGGCCAGGCCGTCAGGCAACGCGGCGGCCGGCGGATCGATGGCTCCTTCCAGACCCGTCGTCAAGGGCGCCTCGGGTGGGGCCGGGCAGGCCGCGGGCGCAAAGGCCACCGGCGCCGCCGGGCCGGTCGAACAGCGGCTGCACTTCGGGGAACCCGCCGCGTGGCTCCACGATGCCCTGCGTCAGACGCCCAGTTGGCTGGTGAGCATGGTGGTACACATGGTTTTGCTGTTGGTGCTGGCCCTGCTCACCCTCCCCACCAAGGTGACCGACGAGATGCGCACATTGGTCATCGGCCCGGAAGCGAACGAGAAGCTCGACACCCTGGAGGAGCTCAACTACGAGCCTCCCAAGGACATCGACGTCTCGGCCGAGGTGTCGGCGGTGGGAACCGTGGCGACCGAGATCGCGGGAGCCGACGTGGAGATCCCCGGGGCTGAGGACGTTGCGGCAGCCCCCATGGCGGTCGAACTGAGCGATTTCGGACTCGACCGCGCCCCACGCAACGACCTGCTGGCGACGGTGGGGGCCTACACAGGCGATGCGCTTTCCGGGCGAGGCGAAGGCAAGCGGGGTGAGCTGGCGCGGAAATACGGAGCCACCGAGGCCAGCGAGAAGTCCGTCGGACTGGCGCTGAAGTGGCTGGCCGAACACCAGATGCCCGACGGGGGCTGGAGCTTCAACCATACACGGGCGCCGAGTTGCGGGGCCCAGTGCCGCAATCCCGGCAGACTGGAGGACGCCCGCATCGGGGCGACGGCCATGGCCGTGTTGCCCTTCCTCGGTGCGGGGCAGACGCACAAGACGGGCAGCTATAAGAAGACGGCCCAGAGTGGGCTGTACTTCCTGGTCACTCATATGAAGCGGACCCCCCAGGGCGGCAACATGTGGGAGCCGGGCGGACGGATGTACTCGCACGGCCTGGCCTCCATCGCCCTGTGTGAAGCCTACGCCATGACGCACGACAAGGGCCTGCACCAGCCCGCCCAGGAGGCCATCAACTTCATCTGCTACGCCCAAGACCCGGTCGGCGGCGGCTGGCGATATGACCCGCGCGAGAAGGGCGATACCTCGGTCGTCGGTTGGCAGATCATGGCGCTGAAGAGCGGCCACATGGCGTATCTCGTCGTGCCGCCGGGCACGGCCAAGAAGGCCTCTCAGTTCCTCGATTCCGTCCAGGACGACAGCGGCGCCTACTACGGCTACCTCGATCCGGGAAGGGGCGAGGCCACCACGGCGATCGGACTGCTCTGCCGCATGTACCTGGGGTGGAAAAAGGACAACGCCTCGCTCCAGCGGGGTGTCGAGTGGCTGAGCGGCACCGGCCCCTCCATGGGCAACATGTATTATAACTACTACGCCACCCAGGTCATGCGGCACTGGGAAGGAGACCTGTGGACGAAGTGGAACGACGTGATGCGCGACCAACTGGTCAACTCGCAGGCCAAGGGCGGCCACGAGACGGGAAGCTGGTACATGCCCGGCGGCGACCTCGGCGCCGACCAGGGCGGACGACTCTATTGCACGTCGATGGCCGCCATGATTCTGGAGGTCTACTACCGCCACTTGCCCATCTACCGCAAGCAAAGCACCGAGGAAAGCTTCCCCGAGTAGCCGGACGCCGTGCCTGCCAAGCGAGCGAAGCAAGACGGCAAGCATGCCCACGACGAGCGTGGGCATGGCACCCAACACACCTCTGTCAGTCCAGCCTGGACACGGCACTACCGCTCGATCAACCGCTGCCGGACCACCTGGAAGATCTCCTGGCCCACTTGCTGCTTGCTCCCAGAGAAAGTCGCCAACACGTCACCCTCCGCGCCGATCACCTCGACTTGGGTGTCGGTGGCGTGCATGGCCTGGGGGCCGTTGAGCACGATCAGGTCGCAGCTCTTGCGTTCGAGTTTTTGCAGCGCCCGCATCCGCGGGTCTTCGGTCTCCAGGGCAAAGGCCACCATCCACTGAGAGTCTTTGACGGCCGCCAACGTGGCGACCACGTCGGCCGTCTCCACCAGGTGGAGGATCAGCGGCCCACCGGTCTTGCGGATCTTCTGCGGGGCCACCACGAGCGGCCGGTAGTCGCAGGGTGCGGCCACGGCGATCAGGCCGTCGCAGGCGGGGAAGACCTCCAGGCAGGCGTCGGCCATCTCCTCGGTGGAGACCACCGGGATAACCTCGGCCTCGAGGGGATACGCCACGTCCACCGGCCCGCTCACGATTACCACCTCCTGGCCGGCCTCGATCGCCGCGGCGGCCATAGCCGCCCCCATCCGGCCGCTGGAGGCGTTGGTCAGGTAGCGGACCGGGTCGAGGTACTGCCGCGTGGGGCCGGAGGTGATCAGGATGCGGGACATGGCGGAGGGATTAGGGATTGGGGATTAGGGGGCCAGGGGCGAGGGGCGAGATTGCGGAGCAGCCGTCTTGGCGTGATTATTCACGGACCGTGGTCGAGTCGGTTATCGGGTGCCACGGCTGTATCAGCCGTGCTCCAGACTCCCACATTTGCCCTGGTCACACGGCCGACACGGCCGTGGCACCCGCATGAGTAATCCGGGTCTAACGGCCGCCGGCACGGCGGCCTCCTGCCGTTAGCTGCGCGGCGATGGCCTGGAAGATCTCCTCCGGCTCGGCCATCCGTCCCACGCCGTAGGTGCCGCAACTGAGGTAACCTTCCTTGGGACCGACGAGCACCACGCCGTCGGCCTGAAGCTGCGCTACGTTCCGCTGCACGGCCGGTTTCTGCCACATCCGGCTGTTCATCGCCGGGGCCATGATGACCGGACCGTCGAACGACAAGAGCAGCGTGCTCAGCAGGTCGTCGGCCAGGCCCTGGGCGGCCTTGGCCAGGATGTTGGCCGTGGCCGGGGCCACACACAACAGCTCCGCCGCCTCGGCCAGGTCGATGTGCGGGTGGGCGCCGCGACCGAAGATCTTGGTCTGCACGGGCCGCCGCGTTAAGGCCTCGAAGGTCTTCGGCCCCACCAGCCGCGCGGCCGACCGGGTCATCACCACGGTGACCCCGGCGCCCGCCTGCACCAGCCGGCTCACCAGCGCCGCCGTCTTGTAGGCGGCAATCCCCCCGGTCACCCCGATCAGCAGCTCACGACCGTTCATAGGTTGCGGAGGTCCAGTTCAGGCGGGCCGCCTTCCGGGCCACCCGCGGCAATCTGCACCTTCAGTTCCGTATCCAGGTAGATCTTGTCCTGGATGATCTCCTGGATGACGATCTGCATCCTGTCGTCGGTGTTCAGATCGACCAGTGGTCGGGCACCGGCGTTCAGCGCGACCATACGTTTTTGGATGAGGGTCGAAAGCTTGAAACGACCACCAACCTTATTGACGATTCCCTCTTCCCGAAGGTCCTCCAGCATCTTGGTCCGTCTCCCATTCTTGGCTGAGAATACCGCAGATCTGCTCGACTGCCTGGTCCAGGTCGTCGTTGACCACCTGGAAACGATACCGGCCGGCCTGGCCCAGCTCGCGCTCGGCTTGCCTGAGTCTCCGCTCGATCGCCTGCTGGGTCTCGGTCCCGCGGCTGCGGAGCCGGCGTTCGAGCTGTTCGAGGGAGCCAGGCCGGACGAAGATCGTGACGGCATCGGCGTATTGCTGCATGACGCGCAGCGCCCCCCGCACGTCAATCCGTAAGACTACCCATTTTCCCGCCGCCAGACCAGAGGTTACCTCGCTGCGGAGCGTCCCGTACCAATGGCCCCGCCCAAATACCTCGAAACACTCGAGAAACTCCCCCCTCTTTCGGCATAGTTCGAACTCCTGCTTGGTCAGGAAGTGATAATCCACCCCGTGGACCTCTCCGGGCCGCGGGGGCCTGGTGGTGGCCGAGACGCTGGCCAGCAAGGGGACCGGACATCGCTCGAACACCCGCCGCATCACCGTTGTTTTGCCCACCCCCGAAGGCCCCGAGACAATCACCAATCTCCCCGTCCGGCTGGCTGACATCTTCACTCGGTAGTTCCAAGTCTGGGGAAGGGGTGGCTGGGGTCGAACGAAGTAGCACCCCAGACCCTGAATTTCCGGGGGCTCGCTGGCGCTCGACCCCGGCCACCCAA
>Ga0315277_10004049_pt1 | contig 19678 bp, 17 predicted proteins | sample YL17G05_15_MG_FD_203695 | JGI IMG/M metagenome (GOLD analysis project Ga0315277, IMG submission 203695) | Sediment microbial communities from Yellowstone Lake, YNP, Wyoming, USA - YL17G05_15 | ecosystem: Environmental > Aquatic > Freshwater > Lake > Sediment | place: USA: Wyoming | collected... | reverse complement strand
TCCTGATGGGGAAGTAGAAGATTCATTAGATAATATTGAAAAAATTGTCTATCACATAAGAGAATTTAAGCCCGACATTATTATTACTCACAATCCCGAAGAAAAAATAAATACGTTTTCCAAAGATGTTCGCTGGGTTAACCATAGAGATCACCGCCATACAGCAGTAATGGTGCTTGACGCGGCCTATCCATTTTCCAGAGATACTGCCTTTTTCCCTCATCAATTAAAGCAAGGGCTTACGCCTCATCATGTGGCCCAGTTTCTTTTTTCAGACTATTATACCCATCCAGAGGCATTAGGATTTGAAGTGAGCGAGTACCTTGACGTGAGACGCAAGGCCCTAGAACAACATGCCAATGGGTTATCAAAAGAAGAAGTAGACGGAATGATGCAAGAAATTGGACGAGATGGCGGAAACTTTGAGATTTTGCGTTATGTAAATGCTGACTAAGACATTACGACAAATCTATGAAAACAAGTGAAAAAATAATATTAGGAATAATCTTGGCATCTTTTACGATCGGAATTTGGTTTTATCCGAGAATGCCCGAAAGAATGGCTTCACATTGGAATTTTAGAGGAGAGGTTGATGGCTATGTTTCAAGATGCTGGGGATTGTTTTTAATGCCGTTTATCTCTTTAATTTTAGTAGCATTATTTATTTTGCTTGCGAAAATTGACCCTTTAAAAGAGAATGTCGAAAGTTTTAGAAAATATTTTGACGATTTTATAATTTTGATTTTAGGATTTTTGTTTTATCTTTATGTTTTGACCATATTTTGGAATTTAGAATTTAGATTTAATATGGCTTTGGCGATTTCGCCGGCCTTTGCGGGATTATTTTATTACTGCGGCATTTTAATGGAAAATAGCAAAAGAAACTGGTTTATTGGAATTCGGACTCCCTGGACACTAAGCAGCGAGAGGGTTTGGCTAAAAACCCATAAGATTGGTGGAAAATTGTTCAAAATTGTTGGCATGATTTCTATTTTCGGAATTTTATTTAAGAGTTATGCATTATTTTTAATTTTTATGCCCATACTTGGAATTGCAATCTATCTTTCCATTTATTCTTACCTGGAGTACAAAAAAGAATTTCATAAATCATAACAGTCCTGTTAAAATAATTATTAGAATTAAAGATTAGATTTATTAATATTAATAATAGCAAATGAATAAAATCCCTTTTATCAAATTAGAAGCGAAAGATAATCATGATTTTGGATTTAATATTGGCGGAAAATTGAAAGAAAATATAAGATTGAGGATTATTAAGAACAAAAAAGCATACAAAGAGCTTGGGTTTGACAATTTTTCTCTTTTAGTCAAAAAAAGTAAAAAGTTTTTGCCAGAAGTCAAGAAGCATTTTCCAGAGCTTTTAACAGAAGCCAAGGCAATGAGCTTAGGTTCAGGTGTAAATTTTGAAGAGTTATTAGTTTTGTTGTGCGAAGAAGAGGTTACTCACTCTGTTGTTCCGCGTTGTACGAGCATAGCAGTTAAAACCACCGGTGGGGTTATTTTGATAGGGCACAATGAAGACTGGATGAAAGAATATTTAAATAATGGATTATTTTTAGTAAGAGGAAAGATAAAAAACAAAAGATTTCTTTCGCTTAGCTATATGGGAAGCTTAGTGGGTACAGCTTGTACTTTAACATCTGACGGACTGGGGTTTACTGGCAATTCATTAACTCCCGGAAGATTTCGCTATGGAATTCCAAAGAGTTTTCAGATGAGAGCTATTTTAGATTCAAAGACAGAAGAAGAGGCGATAAAAGCAGACATAAAAAAAAGCGCCATTTCTAGCAATACTTTATATGTTTGGGATGATTATAGAATGGTAAACGTTGAAGATTATTTTGGTCATTGTAGGAAGTTTTTAGCCAAAGAATACCTTATCCATACAAATCACCCTTTATTAAAAGAAGATCAGAAGAGAATTAACACTTCTTTAGAGTCAATTAAAAGATATAATAGAGCAAAAGCAATCATTTTCAAAGAAAAAAATATTACAAGAAATACTTTAAAAAAAATATTATGTGATCACGAGGCAGGAATCTGTGGGCATTTTGATAAAAAGCACGCAGATTATGGAGTTACGATTGCCTCAGCCATTATAAATCCAGAAGGGAAATGGATGGATGTTTGCCACGGCAATCCATGCAAGAATAAATATATTAGGTATTTTTTATAAAAACTATTGAAGGTCAAATAAATTCATCCACGAGACCCGGACTCGTTGGGGAAAGCCCAGTTTTTGTAAAAAGTTTTTATAAAATTAAAAAACCGAATTATTATTCGGATTTTTTTATTTTTAGACTTACATGTAGAAATAAGAAGGGGTGCGGCATTTGCCACACCCCATCTCGACCGCATTAGGGACTACTAGTCGTCACCGTTGTGCGGCCTTGTCCTGGGTCTTGGCATCGAGTTACCTCCTTCTTGCCAAGGTCGATGGGTTCTGCCATTAAAGATGTTGGCATTACATCTATTATAACATTTTTATGTATTTGTCAATAGGGAAAAACCAAACTTTTCCACATTTTTAAAAAAAAGACGGGGTGCGGTAACATACCACACCCCATCCGGTCAGCCCTGCTCTTAATGGGCTATCCTGCTGTGTACTGATCGCTTCAGCAGACGATGGTGCCCGTGCGCGTGAAGAGCATCGCCGACCTACGGGAGACGAGCCTGGTCATAGGGTCCTCCTTTTGCCAAGCACCTTCTCACTCGGCCAGGAACACAATTGTCCCGGCATTAAATTATTATAGCATTTTTGACAAATTCATCAAAATGGTCTTTATTCATTGACTTTTGCCTCAAATCAGGTAAGATGAATTTAAACATATGAGCAAGAAACAAAAGTTTTTGACAGAGCATAACAAATTATCTCCGTTGGATTTAAAGGCAACAATGGTGATGCTTTCTCGTTTTAGGATAGAAAAGGCATCACTCTTTAAGGATAATAATTGGTCTATAGACAAACTTAGAAGGCCTTTTCTTTTATGGCTTACGTCTTTTTCACCAAAACAAAGGAAAAAGATAGAATAGGCAGAAATAAAAAGTAATTGATTTTACAAGAATCATTGATTTTGAACAATAAAGCCAGTTAGATCTGGCACTTTCTTTTTTAGATTCTATTTTGATATAATATAATTTGGAAAAAATATTTTGAAAAACAAAAATATGAATAAAGAAAAATTACAGAAACTTTGGACATTAACGCTCTGGTTTTTTCTTATTTTTGCAATCCAGCACACTTTCAGGGATATTTTGACTAATATATTGGGGATTCATAATTTTTTTACCGAAATTGGCCATCGGCAATCAGCTAGCGCTGCTTGGTGTGGAAATTTTTGCGAACTTAGTACTTTTCCTATAGAAATTTTCTATATGATCTCCTCAATTTATTTGCTAAAAAAGAAAGAATTTGGGTGGTTAGGAGTATTAATGCTTCTTATTGTGATTCCTCTTTTACTTCAATACTTTGATATTATAATCAAGTAATTTGAATCCGAAAATATCTTTTTAATTCTTAGAAATTAACTTTCAACTTTTACTTTTTAAAAAACTCTGTTAAAATATCTTTAGAAAAGATAAAATTTACAATCTTTTGATAAGAAGGCAATGCTTACATTAACTACAATTGGAACAATATTAACATTTTTATTCTTTTTTGCGTCGGCAATTAGCGTTTATATTTCTTGGAAAAAAAGCCCTGAATTAGAATATCTTGAATATTTTGCAATTTCTTTATTTCTTTTTAGCATTCAACAAGCACTCTTTTCTTTAATTGGCGTAATTTCCAAAGACCCATTTACCAATCATTGGCTGTGGATTTTTTCGCATTTTTTTGCTTTCGCAGCAGTAACTTTTTTCTTAAGATTTATCATGCGGATAAAGGCTCCTCGGTACGAGAAAATTGTTTTTAGAACAATGGCGTTTTTATCCATAATAGGAGCAGATATTCTTCTTTTTGATATTCCAAATTTCGATGCTTATTTTTTAAACAATATGGTATATGTGGTTTCCATTCCTCCATTGACATGGGCGGTTATAGGAATTTTTATGGGGAGTTGTTTGGTATTATCTTTTTTGCTATTTGCAGTTGATAGTTTAAAAGTAGAAAATAAGGTTTTGAGAACGCGTTCTATGATTATGGCTGGCGGGATTTTGTTCTTTACGATTGGAGAACCTTTACACAATTTGGCAGAGACTCCTTTTGCAATGTTGGCAGCAAATTCCTTGATGATGCTCGGAGCATTTCTGATAATGATGGCAACATATCTTTTTAAAACTCCGATTGGAAATCATATTCACAAAAATTCGTAAGAAAATAAGATTTCCAAAAGACAAAAACAGGATTTCATCCTGTTTTTTTGATTTTTAAAACTAAATATTAAAATAAGCTAGCAAAAACAGATGCAATAACCTTGCGTACAAGATATGTTTTCTGACGGGCTTTTCCTAAAATATTTTTTGGCAAGAGTCGGATTGGCTCTTGTGCAGGATAAAACCTATTTTTAAAGTAAATTCCAAGGTGTCGAGAAATTCCCAAAATCAAAAGCCGAAATGTATTTAAAAATATGAAAATCCAATTATTGCTGCCGAGAGAGCATCTTCTAAAAGAGGTTTCCACTTTTAGCTTGGAGTCAAAAATAATTTTTCCATAATTTCTTATTCTTTTGCAGATTTCTATTTCCTGTCCCCAGTTCATTTTGGAATTAAACCCTCCAACCATTTTATAAATATCGCTACGGATTGCCATATTTGCATTTGGCAGAGCAGGGGAAATTGAGAAAATAAATATTCTAAATGCAAGAGTTGAAAATGGTGAAATCAATTTATTAAAAATAAAATCTATTTCAGAAGGGGCGTCATAAAAGGTAAACGGACCTCCAGCGGCAACCACATTTTGATCTGAACAAAAATCCTGATTTATTTTTGAAAGCCAGCCTGACGACACTATCGTATCAGCATCAGTAAAGGCAAAAATTTCTCCTTTTCCAAGTTCGCAACCTTTTCTAAGCGCCCGAGATATTCCTCTTTGAGGTTCATCCAAAATTCTTACTCCATACTTTTGAGCAATAAAAGCTGTATTATCTGTACTCCCGTTGTTAACAACCAAAATCTCAAAATCTCCTTTATAATCCTGGTTTTTTAAAGATTCAAGGCATTTATCAATATAAAATTCTTCGTTTAGGGCAGGTATAATTACCGAGAAACTGTGAAATTTAATTTCTGCCATAATTTGAGTAAAAAAAATAATGTTGCTTCTTGGCAAACATTAATTTTCCAAAAACCATTTTTAAATAATACCATAAAATTAAAGCAAAAGATATTAAGTTTTCGCAAAGAAATTGATTTTCTGATAAAATATAATATCTATTAAAATGATTTAAAAAGGAGATTATAATTGATAAAGCAGATATGCAAAAAATAAAATTAAATAAAAAGAAAATAATTATTGGCGCAGTTTTATTATTAATAGTAATTGGAATAACAGGAGGGGTTTTTCTTGCAAGAAAAATAATCCAGAAAAACAAATCCAAACTTCCCCTTATTCATACCGAATGCCAGAATCAAGTATGTACAATTGTTGATAGTCCGGGAGTTAGCCTTTGTCAGTTTGACATAGATTGTCGCCAGGAGTTTCACGCAGAATGCAAAAAAGATATTTTCGGAAAATTTAAATGCATAGAAGTAAAAGGTCCTGGGAGAAACCAGTGTAAAGAAAATAAAGATTGTGCCTCGGGTCCTCCTACTTATAGCCAATGTAAGGCAGGGAAATGTCTTCAATTTTTTGGAGAAGGCAAGACAGTATGCAAGATGGATGAAGAGTGTTGGGTTAATCCTGGAACTGAAGAAAAATCAACGGAATAAAAATAAAGCAATTCCATTCATTAAAATTGTCAAAAATTCTGGTAAAATAAAAACAGCAAAGATAATTTTGATTAAACACTCATGATAAAACAAAGCTCTGACATGCAAAAAGTTAAATTTGCTATAATTTTAGGCATTTTTTTAATTTTTGGGATTGCTATTTTTGCACAAGAACTTCCTCAAGGACCTTCTTCTGAAACTCATGGGCCAAGCGAAGCAGAAATCCAAAAATTTGAACAGGAATTCGGGGCTCCTCCCGAAGCATTTAAAGAGCCAGAAATAGAAACTCCAAAGTTTGAACCACCGGGAAAAATTTCAGATGAATTAAAACAATACATCGGCAATGAAGAAGAACTGGTTAAGGTAGCTTGCGCAATGGCCCATTGGAAAAGCGGAGAATTGTTTTCAGCAATGGATGCTTTAGAAAAATATCTCATTCCGGCAATAGAAAACGTAAGAACCTTAGGAATTGAAATAGAAGCGCCGAATCCTGAATTAATAAAAACAAAAGCCACAACGAAGATTGAAGCAATTTGTTCTGCCAAGAACTTGAATGAGGCAGAAAACTTAATTGACGAATTTTATACTTGGGGCACAGGACAGGTATATGGAGAATTTTCTAACATCAGGAGCGAGATTGAAGGGGGAATGAACAAAAAAGGAGAAGAGTTTAGATCTAGAGTAGAATCGGAGATTGAAGAATTTATTATTCAAGAAAAGGCAAGAATAGAAAGCGAACTCCAACAAGAAGCAGAGAGTTTAGTGGAAAGCAAGGAGGCAGAAATCATTGTTCAGGCAAAAGATAATCCTGAAATGGGAAAGGAGGGTTTTGACAGTTTAGTTGAAGAATCAAAGTCCGACATTGACGCTCAAATTCAGGCAAAAGTGGACGTCAAAAAAACGGAAATTGAAAAAAATGTAAAATCAAAGATTGAAGAAATAATTGGTCCCCAGAAGAAGCAATTTGAGGCTGCCGGCAAAGCATTTGAGGGCTTAAACGCTAAAATTCAAGCAGAGATTAAAGCAAATTTATCAGAATATGATAAGTACAAAGAAGAAGCATTCAGAGTTCGAAAAATTCTAATTTTCAAGATTTTAGACAAAAACCTTGAAGAAGGGTTAAAACAATTAGATGCTGCCAGTGCCGACATTGAGGCGGCAAAAAAAGAAGACCCTTCAATAGAGAGTGCAGAGCAAATTAAAGCCGAACTTCAAGAAGACAGAAAGGTTCTTGAGACGAAATTAGATACAGCCCTTGAATCCGGAGACGAAGTTGCTTTCCAAAATGCCCTAAGTGAATTTAGAGTAAAATGGGAAACCATCAGGCAAAATGGCGAAAAAGCTGCTTCTCAATCAATTTCCAAGGCATGCAATATTGCCTTGGCTCAATTTGATAAGGCAAGAAGCCAGATGGAGCCCGGTCTTTTGCAAATTCAAAGCCTTCAATCTCGGTGTGCTGATAGCATTTCCAAAGAGTGCTTAAGGGTTAATAAGCTTTCTTCCAGATTTGAGGGACTTTCTACAAAAATTACTGACCTGAAAACTGAAATGGCCATGGCTGAAAAAATGTGTCAATCACTAGAGACTGTCAATAAGGAGAGTTTGATAGCGCTTTTGAAAAAAATTCAAACGGATGCTAAAGATTTAAAAATTTTTGGGGAGGCACTAGAATCTGAGAAATCAAAAGTAATCGCAGAATCTTTCAAAGAAGTATGCGATCAAATACTTCCTCAATTTGCCGCTGCCAGAGCAGAAATAGCAAACAGCGACCTCGTAGTTTTAGAGAATAATTTAGAAAAATGTAATGGAAAAATCACTCAAGAATGCGAAATTGTAAACCAGTTATCAGGAAATTTTGACATTCTTTCTCAAAGGATAAAAGTGTTTTTAAGCGGTACAGATGAAATTAAGACATTGTGCTATACGGCAAAGGAAGGAGATTTTGAGAAACTAGGATCGCTTCTAAATGGTCTAAAAACCGAGGGAGAAGAAATTAAGATTTTAGGTAAAGAATTGCGCGCAGAACAGGCAGAGAAAGCAAGTCAAAGGGCACTTTGTCGGGCAATAGTCTCCAAATTAGGGATTGTAAAAGGAGAAATAAGCACCGGTTTGCAAGAGGTATTTGCTATTCAGACCTCTTGTGAAGGGAAAACAACTGAAAAATGTATAGAAATTCGCGCCTTAAATCAAAAATTCAGCGATATTAAAAAACAGGCAAAGGAAATTTTCGAGAAGGTTTCAAAGGCAAATGCCATTTGTAAAAACGCGGGAACTGAACAGCCAAGCCAGGAATTATTATTACTTTTGGAATCCTTAAAGAGCGATGAAGAAGAAATTAAAAAAGCGATTTTAGACTTAAGAACCCAGGTCGATAGGGTAAAAGTGGGGAATGGCATTATAATTGAAGCAGAATCTGAGGAGAACTCTTTTCTTTTGCCAAGAACAGAAGCCTGGCATTCTCACAGGGAAATAAATCCTTCCTGGAGACCCCCTTATTATGGAGAAGGAGCCTGGTATCTGTCTAGAGGAGGAGAATGGCTGAGTTATGCCTTTGATGTTCCAACAAGCGGCACTTATTCTGTCTGGGCAAGAGATTATGTGGATAAATACCAGCCAAGGGAAGTAAGGATAATTGTGATTGATTTTGATGGCAAAAACTACGGCGCCTTCCCGGAAGTAAATATACCTACTACAAGTAACAATGGAAATTTTGGGTGGCACAAAGTAGGAACTGGCATAAGCTTGAGCGCAGGTTCTCATATAATGAAAATCACAAAAAAAGCCACAACTTCAGGCGCAGCAATTTTAGACGCCTTTTATCTTACTACAGGCACTGAAATTCCGCCTGAAAAATAAAAATAAAATTTAAAAGTTATGGACACAAAAATTTTAAAAAATCAAAAAGGCATAGCGCCAATTATAATCGCAATTATAATTGTAATTCTGCTATTTTTTGCAGGAGGAGCATACATTTTGATTTCAAAGAAAATTACAAAAGGGCCTCAGGAAGGACCAAACCCTCCCGAGATCGGGATTGGAAAGGCACTAGAGGAAATTAAAATTACGGCACCCAAACTTGATTTTTCTCTATCGCCTCTCAAGGAGTTGAAGATTTCCGCATTTAACCTTGCCTTTCCGGATTTTCCTTCATTTAGTATTTTTAAAGGATTTTCCTTAAATACAGATTTGTCCTATAAAGGAGACCTGACTTTTTCTGTACCCAAAGTTTCTCTTGAGGTTACTCAACCAGAGATTCCTCAACCGCCTCCCGAATCTCCTGAAACCCCGCCTTCAGAGTCGTCTCAGGAAGAAGTAAATTCTACAAATTGCGCCCAATTTTCAAGCATGCCAAGTGCTCAATATTGTTCTCAGGTAGAAGACACTAATGGGCGTACGCTCTGCGAGCAATGCAAGGCAGCAGGATTATAGATTCAAAGAAAGGACCTTATTTTTATAATTGAATTATCCCACGAGGTCCGACCTCGCGGGATTTTAATTTTTGTCCTAGCGTGTCCTATTTCAATATTCGGGCTTGATATACTTTGAGAGATTGATATATAATAGAATAGTTCTTGGAGGAGGATTGCTCTTTATATTTATAGGATTAAGAATGGAAAATAAAAATAATAAAAGTATAATATTGCAAATATGAAAATCAAAAAGCTTATTGCAAACAAAAAGCTTGCAATTTCGGCAATAGTGGTTTTTGCATTGATTATGATAGGGTTTTTAGGACAAAAACAGATAGGCAAATTTCTGTCTTCAGGTAAAGAATCCCTGCTTTCAAAAATAGCTCCCTCTTTGGAAGAAGAGCAAACCGAAACCACAGAAATCACCTTGCCAGAGGCCAGCGACGAAGGGTTTACTCTTGAGGAAGAGTTGAAAAGGAGGACAGAGTCTGAGGCAAAATCAGCCAGTTCCCCAGAGGCCATAATACCCAAAGAAGTCAGCCCCTTAGATGAGATTTCAAAAAAAGTAGATGAGATTTCTGGAAAAGTCCAGGTGCTTTCCCAGAAGGTAAATGATTTGACCCAATCAAGGGGAATAGTGATGGGGAAAAGCACTTTGGAAGAAAGTAAGGAAACAAAATTGGCAGAAATAAAAATCCAAGTAGATGAAGTTTCAGTAAAAGTCCAGTCACTTTCCCAAAAAGTGTCTGAACTAACCAATGCCTCAGAGCAAGGCGTGTAAGAAAGCAAAATCTTATGACTAAGGGCCGGAAGCCAAATTTATTTTACCCGGAGCTTAACTTTTTTAATTGATTATGACCAAGGACTATCTCATCAAATTAACTTTTACGGTCTACCAAGCGAGCGAAAGCTGGTCTGAAAAGAATCTTTTGAAACCAAAGATGAGGAATCTTGTTAATGAAATCTTGAGTGATTTCATTTTATTTTCTCAAGAAAATTCTGTAAATAAAGATCTTCAAATTAAGATTTTGAAAGAAATTCATGAAGTAAAAGAAATCTTTTCTCAGGCCAGGTCCCAGAAATGTTTAGATAGAAACAAATTTTTGCTTTTTAGAGAAGAATATAATAATTTGAAAAAAAGATTAGAGGAGCAAAATTTCATAAAAGACCAAAAAGAAGTAAAAAAAGAAAAAAATATTCAGGTAAAAGCACCTTCGAAAAAAGAACTCAATGGCAGGCAGAAAAGAATTTTAGAAATCCTAAAAGGAAAAGAAAAAGCTCAAGTTCAAGATTTCCAAGTGTTTTTTCCAGCAGTAACCAAGAGAACCCTGAGGAGAGATTTGGATAGTTTATTAAAAACAGGCCTGATTGAGAGAGGAGGAGAATGGAACAAAGTATTTTATAAACTTTGCAATTTTTTGAATAAATTAGAAAATATATCAGAGCCGGAACAAGAATGGGACAAGAGCATAGAAGGATAGGACATAAAGATAGAAGAGTAGGACAGAAATCTATGTCCTAATGAATATTTTATTATTATCTTAATTGTTTGATTAAAAAAATTTGTTTTATCTTAAATAAATTTATAGAATAAGGTAGGACAGAGATTTAAAAATAAAACATTCCAACTTTTAAGACATGCAAGATTTTAAAAAAAGGTTCAATAAAATTTACGATGAGAAAGTTGAGAAAATTTACAGATTTATATTTTTGAAAGTAAATTCTCAAGATGTGGCTCAGGATTTAACCTCGGAAGCTTTTTTAAGATTATGGGATATTTTAAACAGAGATCCAAATTTAGAGATTGAAAATCCCAATGCTTTTTTATATCAGATCTCCAGGAATTTAATTGTTGACCATTATCGTCAAAAAGGCCAATTTCAATTGGTTTCAACAGATAGCGTAGAAATCAACGACCCAAGAATGAATTTGGAAAAATCTGCATTTTTAGATTCTGATCTCAAAGGAATTCAAAAGGCGATTGAAGGGCTCAAGGAGGAATACCAGGATGTGATTATCTGGTATTATTTGGATGAACTTTCTATTCCTGAGATTGCTGAAATTTTAAATAAATCCGAAAACAATGTGAGAGTGATAATTCACAGGGCCTTGGATTCGCTTAGGGAAAAGTTAAACTAAAACACTTTAAAAAAGTGTAATAAAAGACCTGTTTTTCCGTCATAACTATAAAGAGAACACAATATCTAAAAATCTTATGCAAGAATCAGAATTAATCACAAAAATTAAAGAATTAAAGCAGATTAAGCCTGAAAAAACCTGGGTTTTGGCTACAAAAGCCCAAATTAGCGGAAAAAGGGAATCTCTTTTCTCTTTTAACTGGTTGATAAATCAGGCCCTTTTTGTCTTGCCTGTAATAGTAGTTTTGTTGGCAGTGGTTTTTGTTTATAATAGAAATATTACAAAACCCAAAGTAGCTTCACTGGACCCTGAGACATTGGCTGCAATTACTACAGGATTAAGGACAGCAGAATTGGGGATTCAACAGATCTCCGCGGATTTAGGGAAAGTGAATGAGCCCAAAAAAGTGGCAGAAATAAAGAACACGGTAGGTTCAACTATAGAAAGCGGAGAAAAACTGGTTACCACTTTTAAGAAATTCGTGAAAAAACCTGCTCAAGAAACCCAGACGCTCGCTGCGCTTTCAAGAGTGGAAGATGCTTTGGGGAATTTGGATCAGACCTATGCCGATAAACAAAAAGAAATGGCAAAACAGTTAATCCAGGATTTGGAAGCAAAAGAACTAACATCTTTGCAAAAATCTCGCTTAGAAGAAGCAAAAACTTATTACAATAACGGAGATTTTGGTGAGGCGTTAATAAAGGCGATTGATGTTTCCCAAGCACGCTAAATGAAAAAGTGCGAAATTCCGTCTTTTATACGCCTATTTTATCTTAACAAATCAAATGTCGTATTCTTCGCGGCTAAAAGCTTAGGCCGTGAGGGAACGGTCGACACGAGAGATTAATAAAACATTTAATAACTAATATAGAAATCTTAATATAAAATGACTTTAACAAAAAAACTTCTAGTACTTACATTAACCTTAGTTATGGTTGTGGGGTTAATGAGTCCTGGAATGGCAGGCGCTGACGAGGTCGCAGACCTTCAAGCCCAAATCAATGCATTGTTAGCTCAATTAGGCACACTTCAAAGCCAATTAACAACAATGCAAGGAGGGGCAGCTGGCGCTCCTGCTGCTTGCGCTGGAATTACCTTCTCAAGGAATTTATCTCTTGGGAGTACAGGTACCGATGTAAAATGTCTGCAGGCATTATTGAATGCAGACTCAACTACTAGGGTAGCTGCCAGCGGCGTAGGTTCTTCTGGAAGCGAAACTCTCTACTTTGGTAATTTGACCAAGGCAGCAGTGGTAGTGTTTCAGAATAAATACGCTTCCGTGGTTTTGACCCCATTAGGTCTTACCGCAGGGACAGGTTATGTAGGAGCAAAGACCAGAGAAAAGTTGAACGCGATACTTACCGGCTCTGTCGTTCCACCGGTCACATATACAACCCAAGCAGACTGTGAGGCAGCACTCTATTTCTGGTATGGTAGTGCTTGTCACACAACCGCACAACCAGCTCCTACTGCAGATTTGACAGTAGAGTTGGCTAGCGATACTCCAGCAGCCGGACTGATTTACGTCAATCCTGGTGTGGCTGGTTCTGCAAATAATGTCGCTACCAGAATTAAATTAACAGCCGGACCAAATCCTGTTACAGTAACTTCATTAAAAGTTACCAAATACGGGACTGTGGCCAACGGTGTAGTAGAAATTGCCAGAGTCAAGGCATACGAGGGAGCAACCCAATTGAGCTCAAGAGCATTGGTTACCAATAGCGCAACCTTTACTTTTGCTCCAGCATTAAGCATTGCTGCAGGTAGCTTCAAAACCCTTGATTTGATGGTAGACCTCACACTCGCTGCTATTCCTACAGCAAACGTTGCTTTAGGAGTTGAAGCTGCAACTGATGTTACAGCCAGCGTTACCGCAAGCGGAACATTCCCAATAAGAGGGAGTACAATGAGCATTGCCTCAGCCGCTTTCGGTGGACTTACAGTAGCAGGAGGAGCAAATCCTCCAGTTACCATTCCTAGAGTTGGAGAAACTGGCAGAATTTTAGCAAATTACGTAATTTCTTCAGGAGCTGTTGAGGATTTAGTTGTTCAGACAGTTACTGTTACTGAACAAGGTACAGCAGCTGATGGTGATGTTACTAACCTCAAGCTAAAGTCCGGAACAGAGGTATTAGGAACAGTAACTTCATTTGGAAACAGGAGAGCAGTAATTGTGCTCAATAAGGCCCTCGCAAGAGGAGCTTCTCTCCAACTCCAATTGACAGGTGATATTACTGCTGGTGCAACCAGAACAATCTGGCCAGCATTAGTAGGACCTGACGCCGTAGTGGCGAAAGGAACTGTTTCAGGAGTATTATTCATTGGTCCTGCAGCAGGTATTAACGTTAGACCTGCTCTTGCAACCGCAGCTATTCAAGGAGGTGGTTTGACAGTCACACCCAATGTTTATTCTCCTACTGATAACTTAGTCAACTCTGTTGTTCCTCAAACTATAGGCATCTTCGATGTGAGAGGAACAGGTGAGAACGTAGTTGTTCAGCAAGTAACCCTTAACTTTGTCCACGCCCCAGCCTTAACAGCTGGTTATAATGCCGCACTTTACGATGAAGCAGGTGGCTTGCAAAGTAACGTAGTGGCAATCCCGCTTGCAGGTGGTGTTGGAATATTCAACCTGGGATGGACAATACCCGCTAACACAGTAAAGAAACTTTACGTCAAAGCATTTACTACGCCTTTGGCAGTAGCCGATGCTGCAAGAATTATTACTGTGGGCGTTGGCGCTAATGGGTTTGTATTTATTGGAGAATTGAGTGGTGCAGCCGCTGCTGCTCCAGCAGCAGGCTTTGCGCTTCCTGGAATTACATACCGCCATTCAGGCCGAATCCAGTTTGCTCTTAACACCGTAGTTGCTCCAATTAACCAGTCAGCATTGTTCTCTACAGCAGAGAACTTCTGGACTGCAATAACTGCAATTGCAACAAGAGAGGATATAACTATCACTTCTTTGCAATTTGACAACATTGATGTAACAGTAGGTGCTGAGGCAACTCAACCATTTGTGACCTGTTCACTTTACGATATGGCTAACGATGGAAGCTTGACTTCCCTCGATACCCAACCATGGAACTGGGCAGTAGGTGTTCTTGGTAATGTTCTATTCAACAACATTAATGCAGGAGGAGGACTTATAGTTCCTGCTGGGACAGCCAATCTAAAGAATCTTGTAATAAAATGTTCAGTTGCAGGAGCCCCGACCGCAGGAGAACTTCCTGAAATGGATGTTTTACTTGCAGCCAATGTGACAGCAGTGGGAGCAATTTCTGGAATAAATATTCCAGCAGGTAACATAGTGCTTCCTGGATTAGTTCCAGCTGCCGCAGGAAGAGGTGCTCATACACTCGCTACGACTGCCGTAGGTGGTGTATTGTATGTAAAGCCCAATGCATCAGCGCCTTCTGGAAATGTATCCAGATCCGGTACTATGATTGCTGGTATTTGGGACTTAACAGCAAAGGGAGTACCAGGTCTTGCATTTGATAACGTTGCAGTTCCGGCTGACCACAATGCCTTTATATTTACCAGCTTTACCGGTGGTATGTCCAATGCTGCCGCAGCTGGCAACACAAGATTGGTAGATGCTACTACAGGAGTAGTATATGCCACAGGTGCCGCAGCAGTTACAGTAAATGCAGCAGGAACCACACTTACCTTTAGAGATGTTGAGCTTGCTGCAGGTGCCGCTGTTTTGGGAATTCTTCAAGACCAGACCGTTTCGGTCAGGGTTGAGTTGAATACCACAAGCACTGTTGCATATCCTCAGTACACATCTATCAGGCTTGGATTCTTGAATGCTCTTGGATTAGATACAGGAGCTGATGGTGCTGCCGCCCTCAATAACGGTGGTGGTCTGCCCGAATACCCAGTAGGTGGTATTCAAGCCAGATGTCCTGAAATTAGACTTCAGTAATCCCAACTGAGAAAACTCGATCCTTGTGCGAGGCAAAAGACTCCGGTTTTATCCGGGGTCTTTTGTTTTTTTATGCCGTTGATAAGAAAGTCATAGATTTGAATTAATGCTGAAGTTGAAATGGTATAAAAGTATTGATATTATTGATAATATGCTCTGGAAAAAGGTTAAAGATTTTTTTTGAGAGCAAGAAAGTAAGTACTTATGTATCTGACAAGATTGTCAATAATTGCATTCTTTTAGAAATTAAAGTAAAATCATTTTTAATCAGCATAATTTCAGCGAGGCATATGTTCAAACTTAATAAGAAAAAACTAATTCTAATATCTCTGATAATAGTATTGGTGATAGCAATAGGTGGCATTTTATATTATTTCCAGATCAAATACGGAATTTTTTATTCCTTAGAAACAAGGAAAGAAATGTCCACGCGTTTTTTGGAACAGGCAGAAGTTTTTATAAAACAGGCAAGTTTTAAAGAATCGGAAAAAGCAGCCAGAAAAGCTATAAACTATGATCCAAAAAATATCAAAGCGTATATTGCTCTCGGGAAATCTTTATATGCGCAACAGAGATTCTTGGAGGCGAAAAAAGATTATTTAAATGGTTTAAAGCAAAATCCAGAAAATTTTGAAATGAATTTTTATCTGGCTAATGTTTTAAGAGATTTAAAAGAATTTGATTTAGCAGATAAATACTATAAAAAGGCAACCGAGATAGAGCCCGGCAATATTGTATTGTGGGCAAGTTGGGCAATTTCATATAGGGATGACAGAAATGATCCAAATGGAGCAGTAAAAATCTATGAAGAGGCATTGAAAATAAATCCCGACAACGAACAATTACAGAATTTATATAAGGGGGCTAAGAAAAATGCGGGTTTGGAATAAAGTCTGAGATTTTATTTGACATTAGGATTTGCTATAATAATTAAATGAAAACCAAAATCTTTCTATTTATTTTTATTCTGGTATTCTCTTTATTTTTAACTAATTTTGCAGAAGCCGGGGTTTATATCACAAAAGCCACAGGCGGAGAAAATATATCTCTTGACAGTATAGGTGGGGATTGGACCACTCTTTTGCCTATTGTAATTATGGAAGGAATGCCAGGAGATATTGGAATAGGTGACATTATTTTGATTATCCCTGAAGGATTTGAGATAAATACCCAACGTCCTCCAAGCATTGAAGTTAGCGGAGGAGCAGAATTATTAGCACATTTTACTTCGGTCTCTTCAAGTCAAATTAAAATTACGGTAACTCAAGCATCTGTCACAACCTCACATACGCTTACTATTGGAAGAATAAACCAAATTCAAATCAGGCCTACTAGTTCCAATCTGCCGCAAGGTAGTATCTATACAAGCACTTCTATCATTCAAGGAGTGGCTTTTGGTGCAAATGGCACAAGTTTTGGAGACCTAAAAACAGTTTCCGCTCTTGCTCCACAAGAGCCGCCTTCTCAAGAGCCATCTCCACCAATCTTGCCTCCTCAAGAAAAACCTATTTCGGAAATGACAGAAGCTGAGCTTAAGGCAAAGATTATTGAAGTTCAACAAGAAATTGTTGAATTGTTGGCAAGATTAATTCAACTCCTCCAATCTAAAATTTTAGGACTTTAAAAAAAAACAAAAGGTCAAGATGTTAGTATTTTGCTAACACATAATAAAATTAATCATTTTTCAAAAAAAATGATTCAAAAGACTAAGTTTATAGCAATTTTAACAATTTTATTTATCAGCGTAGGATTATTTTATTTTTCAAATCAAGCAAAGGCAGATTATTGTGCCACAGGCTATTGCTGCCAGTATTCTCTTTCCAAGGATTATGCCTGGATTTCTAATGTGAAATTAAATACCATAAACAATGATTCTGGAGCTCCATCTGATACAACTTGTCTTAACTCGGACTATACTTCAATATCTACCATTCTACAGATGGGAAGTTCTTATGATTTAAGCGTTACAGTAAAACAGTTCGAAGATGACACTTTTAATCAATGCGTAAGAGTAAGTTTTGGCTGGCTTACATATGGTGAGTACGAAAACTTTGATCTAGGTTGCAGCACCCAGAATACTGCTATTTTTACAAAAAGAATTACAGTTCCTTCTGGAAAAACATTTGGGCAAACCCAGACAGGTCCTGCCATAATGAGGGTAACCCTTGGCCAATACGGCTACATAGGACCTTGTATTGCTGCTTGTAATTTTGGAGAGGAAGTAGAAAACTATACGGTTAATGTTAAAGGGACGCTTCCTATAGTTGAAACTTACAGCGCCGGTCATATTGAATCAACATCCGCAACCTTAAATGGAGGCGTTTCTGATTATGGTGGAGCAACAAGTGTTGAGGTTTGGTTACAGTATGGAGTAAGCACGTCTTACGGAAGAGAAACAGAACATGTTCCAGAATTTACAAGATGTTCCTATATTCCCTGCGGATTTGGGCTAGATGCCTCAGGACTTTTGCCAGGAACCATATATCATTTCAGGGCAGCAGCCAAAAACGCAGAAGGAACCTCGTATGGAGAAGACAAGACATTTACTACTACGGGGACAGGGACGGGCGCTGCCGGCGATCCTCCTTCTTTGGTTACAAATACGGCAAGTAATATTCAATCAAATCAAACTGCTTTAAATGGTAATCTTGCGGATTTAGGAGGAGAAAGTTCTGCTACTGTCTGGTTTCAATGGGGAACGGGAACATCTTCATCTCACGTGGGAACGGCTTCAGGAGGCATAAGCTATGGAACAGGATATTATACCAATCTTTATGGAAGCGGCACTACCGCAAACTCACACACAGGAGCATACTGTAATCCTGCCACTGGCACTTGTTCAGTACTTGCCAATTCAGGATATTGGGTGGCAAAATGGGTTTGTGATGGCAATAAAACAAATTGTCAACAACTGAGCACAGAACAATGGAGCAGCACATCTTTTAGGGTAGATGAGCCAAATCCTGGCATTGGAAAGACTGTTCAGATTGATGTTTTTCCTATAAAATGCCGCGTAGGAGAATCGGGCTGGGATTGTTATTCAGATGATTGGAATAACAGAGCAAAACCCAGAGAATTAGATTATATGGTTTGGTATTCAGGAGATAATTCTGTTCCTTCTGGAATAATCTATGCAAATGAAACAACCCATGTTACAAAGAATTCTCCAGGTGATTTTATTGCAAATATTTCAGGCTTATCTCCAAATACCACTTATCATTTTAGGGCAGCAGGTGAAAACACCAATGGTATCTCGTATGGCTCTGACAGAACATTTACTACGCTTAGTGCAGGAGGAGCTGGAACAGGGACAAGGACAGGGACAGGGACAGGGACAGGGACAGGGACGGGAGGTATGGATGTGGAGCAATTGAGAGAAATAATCGCCGAACTTCAGGCACAAATTATGGCGCTTCTTCAGAGACTTATTGAATTATTGACACAACAATTAAGCGGACATTAAGAGCAAAGAATTCCCGAGGAACAAGAACTTCCGGGTTCTCGGGAGTTTTTGTTTTTTTTACCTTGTTTTGTTATAATAAAAAGATATATAATACCCTTTGAATTTTCTTTAGATTTTTAAGATTTATCTATGTTGAAAAACGAAAAAAACACAGTTTTGATTTTAATAGTTTTATTTTTGATAGCGCCTTTTTTTGTTAAAGCTGACACTTGGGGGCAGAAAATGGATTTTTTTGTTGACCCATTTTATGATGCCTACACCCGAAACAAGGTTACTGCTACCTTGAGAAAGATTTCTTCAAGAGCTTATTTTTACTTTGAGAATGATTATTGGAATTCATTGAGTTTCGAATCTCAACAAACGCTCTTTAAGGCCATAGACGATTTGGCATTAGAGTTTGAAACCAGAATTTATCCAACATTAACCTCTAATTTTGGCTCTGAATGGAGTCCAGGGATTGATAAAGATGAGAGAATTACAATTCTAATTCATCCAATGGGAAAAGAAGCAGGAGGATATTTTAATACGGGCGATGAGCATTTAAAGGTTGAAATTCCCCGGTCTAATGAAAGGGAGATGTTTTATTTTAATTCAAAATATATCGAGAACTCTATTGCCAAGAGTTATCTGGCTCATGAGTTTATCCATTTGATTACCTATAATCAGAAAGAGAAAGCCTTCGATCTCTCTGAAGACACTTGGCTTAATGAATCTAGGGCAGAATATGTTTCTACCCTTTTGGGCTACGATGAGCCCTTTGAAAAAAGTAATTTAGAAACACGGCTTAAAGAATTTCTTAAAAATCCTTCGGACTCTCTAACCGAGTGGAAAAACAGGCAATCAGATTACGGA
>Ga0315277_10004047_pt1 | contig 19680 bp, 20 predicted proteins | sample YL17G05_15_MG_FD_203695 | JGI IMG/M metagenome (GOLD analysis project Ga0315277, IMG submission 203695) | Sediment microbial communities from Yellowstone Lake, YNP, Wyoming, USA - YL17G05_15 | ecosystem: Environmental > Aquatic > Freshwater > Lake > Sediment | place: USA: Wyoming | collected... | reverse complement strand
ATATTCTCGGGTTTTATTCCTCCCGATGCCTCCAAAAGCACGCGGTTCCGGAGTCCCTTCTTCTGGAGAAGCTCTATGCCCTTTGCTATCTTTGCCGGAGCCATATTGTCGAACATGATGATGTCTGCGCCCATCTCCGCTGCTTGAAGCATATCCTCCAGGTTCTCCACCTCCACCTCGATCTTCTTGGTGAAGCTGACCTGGCTCCTGGCACGGCGCAGGCTTTCCTCCAGGCCCTGGAGCCGTAGGTGATTGTCTTTGATGAGCACGGCATCGGAGAGATTGAACCTGTGAGTGTCGCCCCCTCCCAGGAAGACCGCCTTCTTCTCATATAATCTGAAGCCGGGGGTGGTCTTGCGGGTGCAGGCGACCCGGACGTTGCCCATTGCTTGGGCGCGCAGCACGCACTCGCGCGTGAGGGTGGATATGCCGCTCATCCGCCCCATGAAGTTCAGCACCAGCCTCTCGGATTGCAGGATCTTTCGGGCATTGCCGCGCACATAAATCACTTCCCCTCCGGCCGGGACGCCCTCGCCTTCCTCGAAGAGAGGCTCTGCTTCTAGCCCGAAGTACGCGAAGATCTCCAAAGCTTCAGTCAATCCGGAGATTATGCAGTTCTCTTTGGCTATGATGACCGCTTTCGCCTCCGCCTCGCGAACGAGATTGCTGGAGGCATCCCACTCCCCCAGGTCCTCTTCTACAAATCTCTCCAGCTCTGATCCCAGCATACCGCAAGGATTTTGATGTCCAATTGATTTATAGCCTCCGATGCCTCTCAAGATAGGGCTTGTCGGGTGCGGTGCCATCGGGACGGAGATCGCAAGAGCAATAGATAGCGGCAAGATAGAAGCGGATCTGGTTGCGGTATGCGATCATAATCCCGCGACCGCGATCGCCCTCATCGATAGCCTGCAGCATAAGCCGGTCAGGGCCAGGCTGGAGGAGCTGGTGAGCCTCTCTGACCTGGTGGTGGAGGCTGCCTCCCAGAAGGCAGTGCCGGCCATCGCCAGGGCCACCCTGGAGACGGGCAAGAACCTGATGATCATGAGCGTCGGAGCCCTGGCAGAGCTGGAATTCTACCATGAAGTGAAGAAGCTGGCCCAGGAGCACGGCTCCAGGGTCTACATCCCCTCAGGCGCGATATCAGGGCTTGACGGCCTCAAGTCCGCCAGCATTGGCACCATTCGCAAGGTCACTCTCACCACCACCAAGAATCCCAAGGGGCTGGAGGGCGCGCCTTACATTCTGGAGAACAAGATCGATCTGGAGGCGCTCAAAGAGCCTGCAGTGATCTTCGAGGGAAGCGCGGCCGAGGCGGTCAAGGCCTTCCCCGCCAATGTGAACGTTGCCGCCACTTTGTGCCTCGCGGCTCGCGAGGGCGAGGTGCGGGTGAAGATAATCGCGGATCCTCACATCAACGTTAACCGCCATGAGATCGTGGCGGAGGGCGACTTCGGGCAAATCTTCACCAGGGTGGAGAATGTGCCCTCTCCCAAGAACCCCAAGACCAGCTATCTTGCTGCGCTTTCCGCCATAGCCACCCTGAGATCCATAGTGGAGCCCTTGAAGATAGGGACTTAACCTATGTCAAGTGGCTTGGAATCAGACCACTTGGGCGGAGAGGTAGGCACTCGGGAGGATATCACTATTGTGCCGCCTTTCATCCTAAAGGGCGGTATCTCGTCATCCGCGGGTCCATACCTGGCGTATCTTTTCACTTCATCTTTCAGCGTCGCCAGATCCAGGCTGGCGTTGCGGTAAGGCTCGCTCAGAGGTCGGAAGTCGTTGGACTTCGAGTCCTGGCCCGGCAGGGCATAGGGCTGGTCGCCGATGCCGTCGCCGTTCTCGTCCTTGCCATGGTAGTCGCTGTAGTAGTTTCCGATGGTGGTGTTCCAGATGTTGAGGCTGGCGTTCTCGTAGGCATTGATATTGTTGTTAAAGAAGTTGTTGCCGAAGATGAGATTGTTCCTGTTCTCGTTGAGCCTTATGCCGTGGCTGTTGTCCGAGGCATTGTTGCCGAAGACTGCGTTGAGCTTGCAGCCCTTGGATACCTCCAGACCGTTGAAGTTCTTCTTGGCCGTGTTTCTGATCACCAGGTTGCTGCTGCTGTTCTCCTGCAGGCTGATGCCGATGCCAAAGCCTTTCACGATCTCGCTTCTGCTGTTATCCTCGGCTACGTTATCCGCAATGGTATTGCTGTTCGAGCTGTCCGTTATCAGAATTCCGTAGTAGTTATGATCGGCCCGGTTCCTTCTTACCTGGTTGAAGGAGGAGTTCCAGAGAGAGAGGCCGAAGGAGTTCCCCGAGAAGACATTATCCTGAACTTGGCATTTATCCGACTCCTTGAGGAGGAGGCCGGCATTGGCAGAGTTGACAATGCTGCTGTTTTGGATGGTTAAGTGGTCGCACTGCTCCACATCCAGGCCGTATTTTCTGCAGTTGGAGAATCTACAGCCCTCAAATTTGCAAAAGCGGCAGTGCGAGAGAGACACTCCGGCATCGCAGCTTTCCAGGGTGGTGTTCTGGACGGTGAGATTGTCGGCGTTCTCTGCCTGCACTCCCACCTGGGAACCGAAGATGGTCATGTCTTTCAAGGAGACATCATTGGCGCTGATGACTATGGCTGCATTGGGCTGGTCCAGGCGCTGTCCCGCTGCAGCAGCAGGGTTCTCCATGTAGTAATTGAACTTGGCAGTGGTGTCCTTTCCCACTCCCAGGATCTTGAAGCCGGAGATGGTGATGCCGCTGCAAATTATTCTTATGGCAGGCTTCTGAATGGCCGCGTGCAGAACCGGTTCGCCCTGCCCCACGATTGCCAGGGGCTTATCCACCTCGAAGGAATTTTGATCTCCAGGCCCCACCAGTATCGTATCTCCTGCCTTCGCGACGCTGATGGCCGCCTGGATGTCCGCCCCCGCCTGGATGGTGCTTCCTTGAACGGAAGGGAACAAAGCTGAAGCTAGAAGTGCAATCAAGATTATCCGGCAGAGTCTAGTGCCTGAAGTGGCGCATGCCGGTGAAGACCATGGCCATGCCGTGCTCATTGGCAGCATCGATGACCTCTTCATCCCGGATGGACCCTCCAGGATGAATTACAGCGGTGGCTCCCGCCTTAAATGTCTCATCCAGGCCGTCCCGGAAGGGGAAGAATGAATCCGTGGCGGCCACGGTGCCCGCGGTGCATAGCCCGTGCTCCTCGGCCTTCTCCGCTCCAAACCGGGCGGAGTCCACGCGGCTCACCTGGCCCGATCCAATGCCTATGGTCTTGTTCTCGGTGGTGTAGACCAGGGCATTGGATTTAACATACTTGGCAATCTTCCAGGCAAATCGGAGGGCTCTGGTTTCAGATTCCGTGGGAGGCCGAGAGGAGACCACCTTCCACTCCTTCAGGTCTGCAGTGTCATAGTCCTGGAGCATCATACCGCCGAAGATGCTTCTTAGGTAGTAACCGCGATAGAGCTCCTCAGCTCTCTCCAGAAGATCCCCCATGTCCAGGATTCTGCGATTGGGCTTCTTCTCAGTAAGACGCCGCAGGGCCTCGGGATCAAACCCTGGCGCCAGCAGCACCTCCACAAAGCTGTCGCCAATGACGCAAGCCGTGTCAACGTCCACCGGCCGGTTGAAGCCGATGACGCCTCCGAAGGCGGACTTGGGATCGGTGGCAAAGGATGACCTATAAGCCTCAGCAAGCGTGCCATCATAAGCCACGCCGCAGGGATTGGCGTGCTTCACGATGACCGATAGCGGCTTCTCGACTTTGACGCCATCGTACCAGGATAGATCGATGAGCATCTCCAGCACCGTCTCCGCATCCACTATGTTGTTGTAGGACATCTCCCGGCCGTTGAGCTTCTTGGCCCTGTGCAGGCCCAGTCCGTCCTTCTTCCGGTAGAGCGCTGCCGTCTGGTGCCAGTTCTCTCCATAGCGCAGATTCTGCACCTTCTCGAAGGCCGCTACCACATAGCGGGGCATGCCGCTCGTCTTGGTCTGCAGGGCAGCCAGCAGCCGGGCATCACTCTCCAGGCATTTGTAGAGAGCATGGGCCGCCAGATTCTCTCTCGTCTCCTGGCATAATCCTCCCGTCTGCTTGATCTCCTCAAAGACAGAAGAACAGTTCCCGGCGTCCAGGAGGACAGAGCAACCTTTGCAGAGAGCCTGGCGTATGAGCGCTGAGCCGGAGGGCGTGTCCTCTAAGCCCGAACGGCATATGAGCAGGCTTTCCGATCCATTGCCGTCGGAAGAAAAATGGTCGCTGATTTGCAGGCCAAGCTGCTCCAAGCCGGGAAGAATCGAACTTGCCTCTTTGGCCTGACCAGCCAGGACGACGACTTGCTTGATCTTCATCGAACCTCGTTTCCTTCGTCGTTGACGCTATTTCAACTTTTTGCCGGACAGCACCCCAAGTCTCGAAGATAAGTTTTAAACTCCCAGGACGCATCCTTTTTTATCATGGATCTCCATGAGGCAGTCGACCCTCATCCCCGTGGATGCGTTATTCGCTTTGAGGTTGTGGCTGGCTCCTCCCATCTGGTCGTGCCCTCCGGATTCAATCCCTGGAGACGAGCCCTGCAGGCCCGGCTGATCGAGGAGCCCTCGGAGGGACGGGCCAACCGCCAGCTCATAGAGGAGTTGGCCAGGGCCTTGGGCGTTTTGAAGTCGGAGGTGGAGGTACTGAGCGGCCATAAGAGCGCCAGAAAGGTTTTGCTGATCAAAGGCATCGCTGCTGAGCAGGCCGTCTCCATCCTCGGGACAAGGATCTGATGAATGATTCCCGCCCGAAGGGGACGTACGATCTGGAGGCCCTGGAGGAGCTGATCTCTTCTCTGAAGGAAGTCTCCCTGCAGGGGGCAGCCATCATCGTTGAGGGCAGACGGGATGAGCAGGCGCTGCGTGCTTTGGGCTTGAAGGGGCCGGTGATCATGGCCTCGCGTCGGCCGGCGCTGCACCTGGCGGAGGATGCCGCCAGGAGCTTTGCGCAGATAGTTCTGCTCACCGACTGGGATGAGAAAGGGGATGAGATGGCCAAAACCATCGAGCTGCATCTTCGCTCCGCAGGCTCGCGGCCCGATCTGGAGATCAGGAGCCGGCTCAAGAAGCTGGTCAAGAAGGAGATAAAAGATGTGGAAAGCCTGAGCTTTTATGTAGATAGGATGAGGGAGCAGAATGGTCCTTAGAATCGCAGTCACTGGTTCTCCTGGTATAGGAAAATCAACCCTCGTGCAGAAGGCTGCGAAGGCCTCAGGACTTCGTGTGGGGGGAGTTCTGGCTAAAGATAAGAGAGTCAAGGCTCGGCGCATCGGCTTCGAGCTTCTCGACCTTGGCTCCGGGGCTGCTGGCACGCTGGCCGATGAGAGCGGGAGCGGACCGAAGCTGGGAAAGTATCGCATCCATCCGGAGGACCTGGATAAGATCGGCGCCGGGGCTGTGGAGAATGCCATCAACTGCGACCTCATTGTGGTGGACGAGGTGGGGCCCATGGAGCTCTCCAGTCGCAGGTTCGTTTCCGCGGTGGAGAATGCCATGGCTTCGTCAAAGCCCATGCTCGTAGTGCTGCATGAGTGGTCCAACCATCCTCTGGCCAAGAAGATCCGGGGGACATTTGAGGTGATCGTGGTGACCAGAGAGAATCGAGACACCCTGGTCGAGGAGATCGCCCAGGTGCTCAAGGGCGGCCAAAGATTTGTGATCCGCTAATCCATGATCAATCCAATCCCAGCTCTCTGGCCCTGTCCAGAGCCTCTTTTGCCTCTGCTTCGCGTTCCAGCTCCTTCAGGGCCAGCCCCAGGTTCTTCCAGGCCGTGGCATAGCCAGGCTCGATCTCTATCGCCTTCTGAAAGCAGCGCAGGCCCTCCTCATGCCGTCCCAGAGCGCCAAGGGCCACCCCTTTGTTGTTCCAGGCGTAGGTGTCGAAGGGATCGATCAAGATCGCCTCCTCGTAGCTCTCGATCGCCTCCTCATGCCGATGCAGGTTGTCCAAAGCAGCGCCCCGGTTGTTCCAGGCCCTTCTCCCATCCGCTCCCAGGGGATTTAGCTCGATGGCCCGGGCATAGCTTTCCACAGCCGTCTCATATTGACCCAAGCGGTGCATAGCAAAGCCCCTCACTATCCACGTCCTGGCACTGGATGGATCAAAGGCTATGGCTTTTTCGCAGGACTGTACGGCCTCCGCGCTCCTATCCAGCTGGTTCAAAGCCACGGCACGGTTCCTCCAAGCATTCGCGTTCTTGGGGTCAAGATCGAGGGCCTTGTCCAGGGCCTCGACCGACTCCCTATGCCTATCCAGCTTGCGCAAGGCAATGCCTTTCTTGTACCACTTCACCGCATCTTCATAATCGCCCCGGGCATAGAGGCTTTCCGCTCTTTCCTTCCCATTCTCTGACATGGCATCCACGGACCGCAAGCTCTTTATCATCGGGATTGGTTGGAATGTAAGTTTAAACTCCTAGCGGTATCTTTGGGTCTGGGCGGCAATAGGTCGATAATGACTCATATAGTAAGGTATATATTATACATATTACTATTAGCAAATATCTAGGGGGTAGTCCAGGAGGGGTGTGATGAAATCACAGCGGTCCGAGATACTGAGTCGGATGGTACGATTCCTTAATCTGGACACGGACGGTCTGAGGCGGTTCGTTCTGGAGTCTATAGTGGAGGCTCGAGAATTCACCGTGGCCTCTCTTCACGAAAGCGTTAGTCAAAGATTTAATGTTTCCAGGAAGGTGGTAGCCTCCATGATCGGCTATATCTGTTCCCGCCTGGGAATACTGCACGTGAACAAGAAGTCATATCGTGCACCTAAAACCTATGTCTTAAGGGATGAGTATGCAGATATAGCCAGGGCGGTACTGGCGACCCTATGACCAATGTGAAAAAGGCTCCTCGGACTGCCACCACCCTAAAGGTCCGTTCCAAATCGGAGTATGCTATCAGCCGCTCGCGCGACCCTTACCATGAGCTTATGCTACGGCTCTTCCAGGAGGAAGCAACTGCTCTGCGTGGCCAAAAGTTCCTGGCCATGGTGGAGGAACGGCAGAGGAGCGGCGATCCTTTGAAAACCCGAGAATGGAAGCATCTGCTGGTAGAGCTGAATGTAAGTCGTTCCGCCTTTTACGCCATGAGAAACAAGCTGCTCGGTGCGGGCTTGATCTCGAACAGAGGGGGAGAATACAGATTGTCCGGGATGTTCAGCCGCGACCTTGTGGACATGGCTCGCTGGTGGTGGACTGCCGTCCTGAACAACAACCTGGATAACCTATAAGCAGCTCTTGAGATCTTTCATCTGCTTCTCTATGGTCTCCACGACCTTGGCGTTCTCCATGTACTCCAGGCTGCCCTGACAGAAGGGGCAGACGAATTTGGCCTCGCTCGCCTCATCGAAGACGAATCTGGCACAGCCTTCCGTGCAAGCATAGAAGATGTTCTCTTTCTCATAGGCCAGCCTCTCATCCAGCTTCCGCAGCAGCCTCTTGGCCTCCGACTCCAGAGCCTTGTCGAAGTTCTTGGGGCAGAGCTGCCACAGATATGTGAGCCAGCCAGAATCAGGATCGCGCTTGCGTCTGTATATAGCTAGCCTGCGCTCGTAAAGGAGATAAAGCGTGCGCCTCACGGTGTTCAAGCTGATCCCTGTCAGCTCCGCCAGCCGCTCATCGGTGATCTCTTCGCCCGGTATAGATTCCACTATCCGCACACCTTCTTCCCCTACGAGCTTGTTGAGATACGCTCTATGGATCATTTCTTCGATGACTGTCAATGAATCACTACCTAGTGAGAAGTTTGTTAATATTCGATTTTCCGACCGTCGGAATGGATCGAGCCTCACGTCCATTGTTCTTTAACACTTTTCAGATCAATTACCATTTATATTGGACCCTTCGTCTATATATCCTAATCGTGCAAACATTTTTCTGAAAGTAGATGCGAATAAATAGCCCTATTATTATTAGTGTGAACGGCGCTGATGTGTAAGAAGGGCAGGTGCACAAAAAGGAATTAAGCTTAAAAATAAAAATAAATAAATAGAGTAAATTGAGCGCTCAGCTCGATCCGACCTCGCCAAGAAGGTTCTTCAGCCTCTGTATGGACTGCATGGCCACATTTGCCTCATTAAGCTTCTCCAGCTCATAGTAGTGAAGAATCTCATCAATGGGCGTCTTGAGACGGTAAACCTTCATAGGCCGTCCTGTGCCGTCGCTCCTGCTGATCTTCTCTTCTACCCAGTCGTTCTTGCGAAGAGTGCGCAGGGCTATGCTGACCTCCGGCTGCCGCAGGTCCGACCCTCTCTCGATCTCACGAGAGGTGGCCTCTGTGCCGCTGGCCAGATAGGCGATCATGTTGGAGACTTTTCTCGGCACACCAAGGCTCTTCAGCGTCTCCACAACTTCAATGTCTTTCTCGTCAAACCTCAACACGAAAGATTCCTTCATTGTTATCTTCTCCCTTTTTTTGCTCCCTTGCAATAAATGATGTACGTTATGCTATAAATAGTTTATTTATGTAAAATAAATTTCTACTATTATTACTACAATGCACTAGGCCCTCGAAAATAAATAACTTTGTAAAAATTTTGATTATATTCTGCATATCTTCTGCACAAACCGCCCTTTCTTCTCCACAGCTTTCTTGGCTGCGATGTCAACCAGCCTGGTCATCTCTGCCACATCACGGCGCGCGTCCTGGCCCACAGCCTTTTTTATGGGCGTGTAGGCCGCCTCCCTGAACCTTGGCGAGAAGTCCCCTGTCCGGTTACCGACATGCAGCTCAGCTCCTGCCCCTTCTTCGACGCGGCCGATCTCGTCCACGGCCACGCCCGCTTCTTTGATGGTCCGGGCGACGGTTTGCGCCGCATCTGGTGGAGCGATGATGAGCAGCGCATCGATAGAGACGCCCAGGTAGTCTATCTGCAGGGCGTCCAGCATCTCCAGAACCCTGGAATTGACCAGGCTTCGCATGCGCTCTTCCTCGAAGACCAGCTTCACCCCTGCCGTGTAGGAGATCTCCTGGGCGTCGCCGCGAATGCCGCCGTTGGTAACGTCGGTCATGGCGTGGATGGTCAGGTCCTTCTGAAGCAGGGCCTGGCACGCCTCCAGGAACTTGATGTTCAGGGTCTCTTCCACGACCTCGTGCCTTTCGTAGTACAGCGCCGCCGCGCAGACCGTTCCGCCTCCAGCGCCTTCCGTCATCAGGATCACGTCTCCGGGTTTCGCATTCTTGCGGGGCGTCAGCTTCTCGGAGATGCCCACGGCGCCCACGCAGCCCGTGAGCCGGTCACCGATGACCATGTCTCCACCGATGCGCAGGGTGCTGCCGGTGATGAGCGGAACATGAATCAGCTCCGAGACTGTGGCGATTCCGGCGATGTGGTCGAAGAGCTTGGCCACGTCACCGTCGTCTGCCAGGTGAATGTCCGAGAGCAGGGCCACGGGCCTCGCGCCCATGACGTAGATGTCACGCAGCGCGGCGCGGGTGACATGAAAGCCCGCCAGAAAGGGATAGTCGCTCAGCCGGGAGTGCATGCCGTCCACGGTCACCACCAGGAACTGGCCGCCCGCCTTCACCACCCCAGAGTCGTCCAGCTGGCGAGAATCGACAACTGCATCGGTGCGACCTATGACTTCCGCTATTTTGGTGTGGGTATAAAAATCGCCTGAACCGCGCGAGCCCACCCCGAAGTCGCCCATGGTCACTCCCACTGGCTCCAGCCGGAAGACCTCGCCCCTGGGATTCAGCGTGGCCTCCGCCTCCTGGATGACCGCCTGAGCGAGTGCATTGGCCTGCTCCTCAGGTATCTCCTTCACCTCTCTGATGAGCGAGACGAGCTTGGCTCTAACCTCGGGGTCGCTTCTATGCAGCCCTCTTTTGGCAAATCCTTCCAGATCCATGGCAGGCAATTATCCTGCCGCTAGAAAAGTTCATCTCCTGGCGAAGAGCCGCTCCAGCTCGCTCTGGTTTATTACTACTATCACCGGCCGCCCATGCGGGCAGGTGAGAGGATTCTGGCAGAGATAGAGATCCGCCAGGAGCCTGTGCATCTCTGCAGTGGTGAGCTCTTTTCCCGATTTAATGGAGCCCTTGCAGGCCAGCAGCTTGAGGATCTCTTCTTTGCTGGTGGAGTCCGGGCCCACCCGGCCGGAGGCGAATAGGTCCCTCAGGATGTCGTGCACCGCTTCGGCGTCTTCCAGCCTTCTGCCCAGGGCTGGCACGGCCCTGACGCTGTAGGTATTTCCTCCAAAGGGAATGATCTCAAAGCCTATGTCTTGAAGCGTCTCCTGCCAGGACCGAATCAGAATCTGCTCATGAGGAGACAGCTCAATGGCTATGGGCTCCGCCAGCTCCTGTTTGATTCTCTTGTGGAGGTATATCTCTTGCAGCCGCTCAAATCTGATGCGCTCTGCAGCGGCATGCTGGTCGATGAGCATCAGCCCCTGGTCTCCTTCGGCAACGATGTAGAGATCCAGGACCTGACCCAAGATCTTCAGCCTCGGCTGCTCTCCGGCCATTGCGGCCGCTTCCACTCTCTCACCCAGCTCCAAAGGCAGCGTCCTCTGCTCGCAGCTCTGGGCGATCGTGGCCCTGGAGGGAAGATGCTCCGTGGGGGATATCTCGCCTGGACGTGCCTGGGCGGGCTGTGCCTGGGCCTGGAGGGCCAAAGCCACGGCTTGCGAGAGCGCGCCGCAGATCTCCTCCTCTCGCAGCAGCCGTATCTCTCTCTTGGCCGGATGAACATTCACATCCACCAGCTCCGGGCTGATCTCTAGGGAGATGACGGCTATGGGGCTTCGACCGACAGGGATGATATTGCGGTAGGCCTCCCGCAGAGCTCCCGCCAGGGCCTTGGAGGACACGGCCCGGCCGTTGACGAAGATGAAGATCCTGTCCGGGCAGCCCCTGGTGCTGAAAGGGTCTCCGGCGGTGCCAGAAAGGCGCCAGCTCCGGCCTTCCGCCTGAAAGGAAGCCATGGCCTTAAGGGTTTTAAGGCCGAAGATGCGCAGCAGGACATCCTCCCAGGAGGCGGATTTTATGGACTTGAATATGGTGCGCCTGCCAGAGAAGAGCTCGAAGGAGATGCCGTAGTTGATGATGGCCATCTCGGTGATGATGTTCGTGATGTGCACCAGCTCCGCTTCTGCGCCTTTGAGGTGCTTTCGCCTGGCCGGGACGTTGTAAAAGAGATCTCGCACGGCTATGCTGGTGCCCGCTGGGCAGCCTGCCTCCTTGATCTCTGCTATCTTGCCGTTCTCCATTCGGAGGTAAGTGCCGGAGAGCGCTGACCTGGTCTTGGTGTAGACCTCCACGCTGCGAGAGACGCTGGCGATGCTGGCCAGGGCCTCGCCCCGGAAGCCCAGGGTGCAGATCTTCTCCAGATCCCGGGCTTCGCAGATCTTGGAGGTGGCATGCTTCTGAAAGGCCAGGGGCAGATCCTCGGGATCTATGCCGCAGCCGTCGTCCGTCACCTTGAGGAGGCTCTTGCCGCCCTCGGCCACCTCCACCAGCACCTTGCTGGCTCCGGCGTCGATGGAGTTCTCCACCAGCTCCTTGACCGCTGAGGCGGGCCGCTCGATGACCTCGCCCGCAGCGATCTTATTTATGGTCTCCTCGTCCAGAAGCCTAATCTTGGCCATCTTTCTCTCTCAGCATTTTTTGATACTCGGCTAACCTGTTCAGAGCATCGCGGGGGGTCAGGGAATCGATATCCAGGCCCAGGATATCTTCCAGGACAGGATCTTTTGTCTGGGGCTGCAGCGCGCCCACACTTGGCGAGTCAAAGAATATGAGCTGGGTGTATTTCGCAGATCTTCTTCCTCTTTTGGTCCGGGAAAGGGGCTCGATCACCGCCTCACTCTCGATCTGCTTCAAGATCTCCTCCGCCCTCTTGGTCACCGCCTCGGGCACTCCTGCCAGGCGGGCGACGTGCACTCCGTAGCTCTTGTCCGTCGCCCCTGGCACCACCGTTCTAAGAAAGGTGATGGTGCCCTTCTCCTCTTTTACGGCTATGCTGTAGTTCTTGACCCCCAAAAGCACGCCTTCCAGCTGCGTCAGCTGGTGGTAGTGGGTGGCAAATACGGCCTTGCACTTTACGGCATTGTGCAGATACTCAGAGATGGCCCAGGCGAGGGACAAGCCGTCAAAGGTGCTCGTGCCCCGTCCCACCTCATCCAGCAGCACCAGGCTGTCCTTGGTGGCATTGTCCAGTATATTCGCCAGCTCCGTCATCTCCACCATGAAGGTGCTCTGGCCTGCTGATAAATCATCGTAAGCGCCGACGCGGGTGAAGATGCGGTCCACGAGAGCGAGCGAGGCAAAGCCAGCGGGCACGAAGGACCCGGCCTGGGCCAGGATGGCGCAAAGCGCTATTTGGCGCATGAAGGTGGATTTGCCGGCCATATTGGGTCCGGTGAGGATGAGGAGACGGTTATGATCGCCGTCCAGGAGGACGTCGTTGGGCACGAAGCCTCCCCGCATGGCCTTGTCCAGGACAGGGTGCCTGGAAGCACGCAAGGATATCTTGCCCTCCTCGTTCCACTCGGGCTTGACGAAGGAGTTCTCTGCGGCCACTTCGGCAAAAGCGAGAAGAACGTCCAGCTCTCCCAGGGCAGAGGCCCTATCCTGGATGGCATGAGCATGCGCGGCGATCTTTTCGCGCACCCGGTTGAAGATCTCCAGCTCCAGGGATGTGGACCTCTCCTGGGCGGATATCACCTTGGACTCCATCTCTTTTAGCTCCGGGGTGATGAAACGTTCTGCGTTGGCCATAGTCTGCTTGCGGATATAATCCTCTGGAACCAGGTGCAGATTAGCCCTAGTGACCTCCAGGTAATAGCCAAAGATGTTGGTGTAGCCGACTTTAAGGGATTTTATGCCCGTCCTCCTTCGCTCTTGTCCCTCCAGGCGAGAGATCCAGCTCTTGCCGTCCCGCAAGAGAGCGCGAAGCCCGTCGAGCTCAGGGTCAAAGCCGTCTCTGATCACGCCGCCGTCGCGAAGGTTGGCAGGCGGATCGTCAGCTACCGACTTTTCTATTAATATTACCACGTCCTCCAGGGGACCAAGTTGAGATCGGAGGTCCTGCAAATGGGATGAGGCGATGTTTTCCAGGGCGCTGCGCAGGGCAGGAAGCCTTTGCAAGGTGCTCTTCAGCGCCACCAGATCCCTGGGGTTGGCAGCCCCGCAGGAGACCCTGGAGACCAGCCGCTCCAGGTCCGATGCGCCTTTCAGCTCCTCGCCAAGGCCGCTTCGCAGCACGGAGTCGCTACACAGCTCTTCCACCGCGCCCAGACGTCTCTTTATCTTTTCCAAAGAGAGCAGAGGCATCTGAATCCAGCGGGCCAGGGTGCGGGCGCCCATGGGCGTCTTGGTCTCGCCTAAAAACTCTAGCAGCGTTCCCCGGCGGGACCGGTCCCGAATGTTGCGAAGGATCTCCAGGTTGCGCAATGTTACTTCGTCCAGCACCATGAACTCCGAGCCAGAGTAATGCCGGATCTCGGTTAGATGCCCCAAGGCGTCGAAGTGAGATCGGTGCAGGTAGGAGAGAATCGCTCCGCAGGCCCGGGCAGAGAGATCTTTATCTGCCAGCCTGAGCCGCTCCGCCCAGCCGGGCCCAAACTGGCCTTCAAGGGCCCGGCCAGCATTTTCCTGGGAAAAGCAGTCCTCTTCCAGAATCTGCTGGCGCGTGCCCTCCCAGCTAAGGGAGAAGGGAGCGATGCACTCTGCAGGCCGGAACTTGGCCAGCTCCGAAGGCAGTCGCTCGGCGGGAATTTCCGTGGTCAGGAACTCTCCTGTGGAGACGTCCACCAGGGCCAGACCGATCCGGCCGTCCTCTTCCACAACTGCGGCAAGGAAGTTGTTGCAGGACTCCTCCAGCATGGCCGGCTCGATGATGGTGCCAGGGGTCACCACGCGGGTGATCTCCCTCTTCACCAGGCCCTTGGCAGCTTTCGGATCTTCGACCTGGTCGCAGATGGCCACCTTGTGTCCGGCCTTGATGAGCCTGGCCAGGTAGGTATCCAGGGCGTGGTAGGGAACGCCGGCCAGAGGAATCTTGTTTCCTGTGTCATCCTTCTGGCGGGAGGTAAGAGTGATGTTCAGATCGCGGGAGACTATGACGGCGTCCTCGGCGAAGGTCTCGTAAAAGTCGCCCACTCGGAATAGTAGTATTGCGTCCGGGTATTGCTGCTTTTCTCTATAGTACTGCTCCATCAGGGGAGAGAGCTTAGTTGCTGGCATTCTTGGCCTGTTGTTCCCGGAATTTTTCGGATAATTCTCCTTTTCGCCCTGCATCGTGGATGCCCTCTGCCAAAGGCTGAGTCAGACTGCTCCTAAGGTCTCTGGTGTCGTTCGCGGAGGCAAAGCCTCCTCCAGAACTGTCCACCAGAGTTCCTTTTGGCTTTTGCCAACTAAAAAGCTTTGGTCGCGAAGCTTCTTGGATCTGAGAGAGGCTTTTTTAGAGGCTCGCCACTGATCTAGCTGCCATGTACGGATTGTATACTGGCCTGGTTTTCTGCTTTAGGTTCAATAGATGTCGACCATGATAGATGGTTATGTGCTGGGGATGAGACACCAACACTTTCAACATAACGCATTTATTAATTACCGTTACGTTTATATACATAACATACAAATGTTATTATCGTTATGACAAAGGTTTTGGGCTATTGTCGCGTCTCTACAGAGAACCAGAATGGTGCTGATAGCTTCGGGCTTGAAACCCAGCGGGATACGATCACGAAGTACTGCGCTTCGAATGGGCTGGAGCTGGTGCAGATCTTAGAGGATCCTGCACTTTCTGGATCACTGCCACCGCTGGAGAGGCCCGGATTACATGCTATTCTTGAGACATTGAAGGCCGGGGATATACAGCACGTTATTGTGACCAGGCTGGACCGGCTAGCCAGGGACACTATGCTGTCGCTCTGGCTCATGAAGGAGATCAAGAAACTGGGTGCAGAGTTGGTCAGCATTGCGGAACCGGGTCGCTGGGAAGATCCAACCCAAAAGCTCCTCTTAACGATGGTCGCGGCCTTTGCAGAGTTTGAAAAATCCTTGATATCTTCAAGGCTGTCTGGAGGGCGAAAGACGAAGGCCCGTCAGGGCGGCTATGCAGGCGGCAAAGCGCCGGTTGGATACAAAGAGTGCCGAGGAAGCAAGGCGTTGGCTGTTGACGAAGAGAAGGTCGCTACTGTTAGAAGAGTTTTTGAGCTTAGGAAGACAGTGCCAGGGGCGTCATTGCAAAAGCTGGCGGATCTCTTGAATGCTGAGGGACTTACTACTAAAGAGGGCAGGCAATTCCATCCCATGCAGGTCAAGCGCATTTTGGATAGGCGAGCTGTCTATGAAGGTCGCTATAGGTATTCTGGCGTTGAGGCTGAAGGACAACACGAGGCCATCCTTTAGCCTGCATGTCAATCGGGAATAACGGTTAACATTTTTGTTGGCCCGGCATACCCACCAATTTCCACAAACCTTATGGATATGACGGAAGATCCTTACAAGGAGGACGGAGAGTTGGCGGCCCCTAAAGAGATTGAGGATCTGGTGGAGTGGTTTGAGCAGAACATCGAATCCTACAAATCAAGCCACTACAATGAGACGCAGGTTCGAAGAGAATTCGTTGATCCTTTCTTTGAGGCCTTGGGCTGGGATGTAAATATCGCTTCGCTATTCTCCACGCATCCAGGCACAGAGGAAAGAATAAAGCGACTGCAAGCGATGCTTTTCCTTTCAGCGTTTGATATTTATGGCTGTATCTAATCCCCGCCTAATCTGTATCCTAAGTCAATTTACTGCATTTAAGCCTCTCCTGTATAGTGGTTCTATTCTTCTTCCCTCCTCTGGTGGATACACTGCTATGGGCTCAACCACCATCTGGACAGGTTCTATTTTGGGAAGCTCCTTAGCTTTGGCTTGCTTCTTGTACTCCCTGAGATCCTTCGTCTGCTCATCCACGGCAATCTCAGATTCGAGCAGCCCCATGGCCTATGAAGAGGTCTTTGGAAAATGAAAAAGATTGTTGTTGTTGGAGCAGGAATAAGTGGTCTTTTATCGGGGCTGGCACTAGCCAAGGAAGGAAACGATGTTACGATATTTGAGGCAACAAGCGAAGTTGGGGGCATGTGCAGAAGTTATGAGATAAATAGTTTTAGGGTAGATACAGGCCCGCATATAATCACACGGCTTAAGAATGGTCCTCTAAGAGAACTGATGGATAAATACTTCGACATTGTTCCAGAGTTTGTGCCCCATGGGGAATACTACATAAGAGCAAACAAGAAAGCGTACAAATTTCCCTGGACACTCAAAGCATTTGCTTTTTTTGAGCCTATATCAAAAAAAGACAGATTGATGATACTGCAGACCTTTACAAGTCTTTATTCCCAGAGAATATTTAATCCAGATTACGACGATGTTTCTGTTGGAGACATGGTAAAAAACAGGGATTATGATAAAAAGACATTGAGAATTATTGACACAATATGCAAGTTCCTTACAGGAAATGGCAGGGACAAGACGCCTGTGGCCAGATTTTTGGATTCCCAGGATTATAAGAACAAAGGAGAAAAAACTTCTCAAGACCCTATCGATTACCTGAACAGTATGAAAAATCTTCTTACAAAAAACGGTGCCGAGGATCAATGCTATCCTGTTGGAGGGATAATTTCTATTGTGAAAGCGGCATTGTCATCGATGCCAGAAAATGTTGATATAAAGCTTAACAGTGAAGTTGAAAAAATTATGGTAGAAGATGACCGGGTGAGAGGTGTTGTTGTGAATGGAGAGTTTATTTCAGCAGATTGTGTTGTCTACTCTGCTTATTCTTCCCATCTGCCAAAGATAGTTGATTGTCTTCCCGGAGAGTATGGAACGGATTTAGAAAAGCTTGAGAAGGTCATTTCGCTGACATTGTGGTTGGGTCTGGACAAGAAGTTCTTTAAAAAGTCAGGAAGCGAGATATGGGTCGATAGCGACCCTTCCTGCTGGGTGGTGCCAATAACTAACTATGATAGTTCGCTTGCTCCTCCTGAGCACCAGCTGGTAGGCTTTGTCACCATTCTTCCCGACGATTTTGATATTGATAAGGAGCGATCACGACTTTTAAAAGCAATTGTAAACGAGTTGCCAGGCATTGAAAAAAACATCAAGATGAAACACTTTCAGGTCCTCATTCCGGAAAAAGCTGCATGGATTGTAAATCAGAAGATGCCTACGTCCAAAACCCCAATAAAGGGTCTGTACTTGGTTGGAACAGATACCACGCACAAGTCGATGGGCATTACCAGAGCATCGTACTCTGTATTAAATCTTCTTGAGGCGATGAAAGAATAGTCATGCTTCTGTAAAAGCATACCCGCATTTTTTGTACCAGATGCGGTAAGAGAGATGCGAACCGGAGTTGTATTGCTCTACAGGCGTTAGCAAATCGCACTAATCGAGGCATACCTTTGTAAGCTTTGCGATCCCAGATATCGCAATCAGGCCTCTTCTAGGTTCTCGTTAGCCTTGGAGGGTACGCATATAATTCTATATTTCGGAAAAGCTGTCTAGTATCGCCAACAGCCTACTTCTCCTTTGCCAGCTCGACGTATAGCGCAGGCTTGTTTACCAAAAATTATCGTTTGCAAAGTGGCTCTTGAACCCAAAGCGTTTCTCGATATCAAAGGTCAATATGTTGGGGCTTATACAACTTATATATTCCAAAAAGGTGTGTCGTTGACATACATCACAGGCATCCTGAACTCTAAGTTGATGCGCTTCTTGTATAGGTTGCTTTACGATGCTTTAGCAATGGGTGGTGGCTATTTGCGCTTTCAACCGCCTCAACTTCGTAGATTACCCATCCACCCCATTAATTTATCCGATCCCGTCGATGTGGCCCGTCACGACAACATGGTCTCCCTGGTGGGGCAGATGCTTTCCCTCCACAAGCAGCTCCAGGAGGCCCGCACCCCTCACGAGCAGACCGCTCTCCAGCGCCAGATCGATGCCACCGACCGCCAGATAGACGCCTTGGTCTACGAGCTTTACGGGCTGACTGACGAGGAGATCAAGATTGTTGAAGGCAAGTGCGTGTAACCTGCGAGATTCCTCCCTCTTTTTCCGGCCATTACTTAACAGGTCCTAAATTGCTTCTGCCTAACTGGCCATTCCTATACTCTTGGCAAATCTCTATCGACAATTGCCCGATATCGAAAAAGCAGCATCGGCTAAAATCAAAATGCCCTGTAGAATCCAGCGCGCAAAGGTGGCCTTACGAGGTCGAAAGCATATTTATAAAATTATCTTGTGCTCTTATACGGGCCTGGATGGTTGTATAATCAAGTGCGTGCAACACGCAAAATCGATCTATGATATCGAGCCTCATTTTTCTGTGGATATCATAGATCAATTTGACCAATTGAGAGGCCAACAAGCATATCTTCTTTAAACACTTCCTCGGACTTATGAGATTGATCTGTGCCGTTTTCGTCCTTCTGTTGGTATTGATGGCATCAGCACAGTGTCAGCAGACCGCAGAAGATTGGTTTAACAAAGGAGTTGCTCTCGGTGAACAGGGCAAGTACGATGAGGCGATCAAGGCTTACGATGAGGCCATCAGGCTGGATTCCAACCTTGCCGTAGCCTGGCTCAATAAAGGCCATGCTCTCTATAACCAAGGCAAGTATGATGACGCCATCAAGGCTTACGATGAGGCCATCAGGCTAGATCCCAACTATGCCATGGCATGGTACAACAAAGGCAATGCTCTCAATAGCCAGGGCAAGTATGATGACGCTATCAAGGCTTACGATGAGGCCATCAGGCTAGATCCCAACCTTGCCGTAGCCTGGACAGGCAAAGGCGCTGCTCTCTATGCGCAGGGCAACTATACAGATGCTATACGATGCTTCGATGAGGCCATCAGGCTAAATCCCAAAGATGCCGATGCCTGGTACAACAAAGGCGTTTCTCTCAATGGCCAGGGCAAGTATGATGACGCTATCAAATGCCTCGACGAGGCGATCAGGCTCGATCCCAACTATGCCGAAGCCTGGTTCAACAAGGGAGTTGCTCTCGGTATCCTGGGCAAGTACGATGACGCCATCAAGTGCTTTGACGAGGCCATAAAAATTAATCCTAACTTAGCCAAAGTCTGGCATGCTAAAAGCCTTGTTCTCAAAGCAATCGGACGTACAGCGGACGCGGATTCGGCCTTAGCTAAAGCCAGGGAGCTGGGGTACAGTGGGTAGGGCTTGGCCCCGATCCCACATCTTTTTTTAAGATCAGATCGCCTGGCATGAGGGAGCTGCGCAAAGATGGACGAGGAGACCGCCAGGCAGAAGGCGCATAGAATGAAGGCTGCCGTCCTGGAGTGCAGTGTATAACCTACATGGTGCGGTGATCTAGACAATATAATAATAATGGTTATTATATGCGGTTCATTTAAAATCGATTTAAGGTCGGTACATGCATCGAGGCTGCACGCCACCTTTTTACATCCTGACCTCCCCAGCTTTTAGGCACACATATGAAGTGCGTCCAGAATTTCGCGCTGTTTCTTGGTAATCTCAGTGGTGATCTTCTCGCCATCCGGCAAGATCATAATCTTGATCTTTTCAAGCTCAGTGAGCAGTCCTTCCACTGAGTACTTTTTATTCAGCTCTGCCTCGATCATCAACCTCATCAGCTTCATCCTTAAGATCAAAGCAAGGA
>Ga0315277_10004044_pt1 | contig 19685 bp, 9 predicted proteins | sample YL17G05_15_MG_FD_203695 | JGI IMG/M metagenome (GOLD analysis project Ga0315277, IMG submission 203695) | Sediment microbial communities from Yellowstone Lake, YNP, Wyoming, USA - YL17G05_15 | ecosystem: Environmental > Aquatic > Freshwater > Lake > Sediment | place: USA: Wyoming | collected... | reverse complement strand
CGCTCCTCAGGCTCGGGACCGAAATCGTAAATCGCTTCCAGCCGTTTTCTAAGAAGGCTGACCGCATATGCCGGATCCTCGATCGGTTCGCCGTGCGAGGGCAGGAACACATTGACATTTTTCGATAGCAGCTTGTCTAGTCCCTCCAGGTCCTTGGCAATACCAGTGAAACCACCGTCCCAGTAACGGTGGTCGAAACTATAAAGATTCCACACCTTACCCGCGGAATGGATCATGTCGCCTGTGAATGCATAACGGGTTCCATCGATCTCGATTATATAACTCGCAGCCCCCAAAGTATGGCCGGGTGTCCCCACAACCTCTATCCGCACATCCTCCCATTCGAACACCTCGCCGTCTGACAGCTTCCGGTCCACGCGGATGTTTTCCCGCGGCTTGAATGTATCCGGCTTGTAAATGTAACGGATGTAAATGTCGAAATCGTTCCAGTAGCTGGAAACATCCTCGAAAAAGCGCACCTCACCCTCCGGCACCGCCACTCTGGTGCCGTCGGCTGCAAGAACTTGGGTGGCGGCGCATTGGTCGCGGTGAGAGTGGGTATGAAGTACCCAGTCGAAAGTTTTTATTCCCAGCCCTTTAGCCAGATCCAGCACCCGGCCTTCCCCACTGTCGATCAGTATCGCCCGCTCGCCGCGTTTGATAACATAAACGTTGCAGGCATCCGGCACGACAAACAGGCCCTCGGCAATTTTTCTATAATCGAGCTTCTGCGCCGGCAGGGGAAAAATCCAGAGTCCCGTGGTCAACAGAACCATCAACGGGACCCAGAACGTCAAAGAGCGAAGACTGAGTTTCATCGAACATTCCCCATGTAAAAGTTGAGAGAGTAAACAACCGATAAGTACAGTTTATGCACCCAGCATTAATTATTACCGAGATATGCATTTATTTCATTGAGCAACAGCCTGGTCGGCTTGTCTTGAGGGTTAATCTTCAGCGCATTTTGAAAGGCAATCCTTGAGTCTGCATAGCGAGCCATGCGGAAGAGGGTTTTACCCAATCCCACCCATGCCAGATAACTCTCCGGCTCAAGATTAACCGCTTTTCTGAATAACTCTTCCGACCGACTTAGCTCTCTTGTTTCCAAGTAGATAGAGCCGAGGTTGATCAGCGCATCCAGGTTGTCGGGGGTTTGTTGAAGAACTTTTTCATAACATTCCATCGCCCGGTCAAATTTTTCCAACCTCTGGTAACCCAGTCCCAGGTAAAAAAGCGCATCTGTATTAAGACTATCGAGTTGTACCGCTTTATCTAAAAATTTTATACCTTCTTCGAGTTTTCCCGAACCGAAAAGCGAAAGCCCGAGATTGATCATTAAATCCTGATTGTGATAGCCAAGCTGCAAAGCTTTTCTATAGCTTAGAGCGGCATTCTCGTAATTACCCATTTTGAAATCAATGTTTCCAAGGGTGGAATAAACTGAAGGATCATTGGGGTTCAAAGAAACCAGACGTGAAAACACCTTCCTTGCTTTCGAATATTCCTTGTATGTCACAAGTCTCACTCCTGCCCGCATTTGCACGCGATAATTACCTGGATCATATTCTGAAAGCTTTTCCAGATAAGCTACTTCATTTTGAAGGTCCTGATAGTACCTTTGATATTTGGCGCTTGATGGATTATTTCTGGCCGCAGCGGGATAATCCCTGCGGAGCAAGAAAGCCTGGGAGTTGAAATAGAGTTCCAAGCTGTCCTTTAAAGCACCGGCCATTTGACCTTGTATCCCGCGGATCAGGGGAAAAATCCGCTCCCTGTGCCTTTCAAGCGTAGAAAGAATTTCGCTGATCGCAGTCTGCTCGGGGGCTGTCAACTGATAAAACGGAAGATCGTCCGTACTTATCTTTGACGATTCTACCATTTTGCGTGCGGAGATTTCCCCCATTAGAAAACAATCCAAAAGTTCCACCGGTTCACCAAGACAATAGGGAGCCAGGTCATCCCTGACCGGTGGGTAGGAAAGCTTTTGAACCAGTCGGGGATATGAGATGCTCAACGGCTCAAGTGACCCGACAATCAGTGTATAGTCCTTGACAAACCAAATACTTGTATGGGGAAAAACATTCTGAAAAGTTTTTACAATTGTGCAATAGCAGTCGGGTGAGCCGGAGTGCAGAGGGAGCCATTGCGTCATTATCCCCCCAGGGGAAAGCTTTTCCCGGCACAGACTATAAAACTCGAGCGTATAGAGAAGCCAGCTGTCGGAGGAAAGGGGATTCGTGGCGTCCGAGATAATCACCTCATAACGCTTGTCGGTAGCAGCCAGGTAATTCCGCCCATCCTCGATGTGTATGCGGATTCTGGGATCATCGACCACTTGGAGGTTTTCCTCCCTGTACATCCATGAGGCTTCCACTACCGCTGGCTCAAGCTCGACAACATCAAGCTCTTCTAGCGGATGGCAAGCTGCTGCACCACTGGCTATTCCTCCCCCGAACGTGACCATAAGCACTCTCTTGGGATCCCCTTCGTAAAGCAGCAAGGGCAGGTGACCTAAGACCTTGAAAGTCTGCATGCCGGTAAATGAATTCTCGACTTCTCCCACCGCATTGATATAAAGGGTCTTTATGCTGTTTATTTTATCTTTGAAAACAGCAACTGTACCGGAAAGCCCTTCCTTGTAATATAAAAGCCCGGCGTAACTTTTATCTTTAATTGCAAATTCACGTACCTGATTGCCGGGGACAAAACAAAAGAGGCAAAAGATCACTGTGGCGATGCTGGAAGCAGCGAATTCCCAGACCGGGTTTCTCTTGTTCAAGTGTACATCGCAGAATAAAACACTTGAACCCAGAACAAGATTCCCGGCAGCCATGATAAACAAGGTCGATTGCACGCCAAGTCCGGGAACAAGGAAAAATCCGGCAGCCAGGGAGCCGATAAGTGCCCCTATTGTATTTACCGCGTACACCTGACCTGTATCTCCGCCGATACTTTTTTCATCTGAAAGGTACAGGCCGCAAATCAAAGGAAAGACGATTCCCATGATCAATGACGGTAAGTACACGGCCACCATTGTGTACATTAACCGGATAGAGATCTTGATATTAAATGGATTTGAGAAAAGTTTAGCCAGAATGTTTTGCAGAGAGATATGAAAAAGAGCTTTACTCTCCCAGCGGTAAAGAAAGGCGCATAACAAATAACAAAGCCCGACAGTTATTCCAAGAATCACTTCCAGATAGCCGAGAAAACGCAACTGGTTCTTAATGCGATCAAGCCATTGAAAGTAAAGGAGACTGCCAGTGCCGATTCCGAATAAAATAGTGGAAAGCATCAGGTAGAAGGCATAGATGTCATTAAGCAGGATATAGCTGATAAATCTCCCCCAGACCACCTCGTAGGCCAGAGATGTGGTTCCGGTAACGAGCGCCGCAAGTAACAGCAGTCGTTTTTTCCCAATGGGCAAGGCGCTTCCGGAATTTATCGTTTGAAGCATAAAGACCTGTGGGGAAGTTTTTCCAGGAATGTTATGCGAAAAGCATCTTAGAACCATGGCGGCCAAAGCCACTAAAATATTTATCGTACAAGCCAAATAAAGGGAAGTCGACATTCCGAAAACTTTCAGCAGCCAGAATCCGGTCAGTGCACATCCGAGAACAGCTCCCACAGTGTTCCAGCCGTAAAGACCGGCAATCCTGCCCCGGGCCACTTCAAGACGATGGGACAGGAAATGAGTCAGCACTGGCAATGTTCCGCCAATGAGAGTAGTAGGCAGCAGCAGGATACCAAATGACACAAAAACTCGAAAAAAATTGTTGATCATTGGCGCAGAGGAGAGCCAGCTATGAAAAAACGGCAAGAAAAAACTCAAGCGGGGAATCGTTTTGCTTATGGCCATTGCAGTGACAGCGATACCTAATTCCAGGAACACGTAAACTGTAATTATGTCTTTTTCCTTCCTGATATATTTGCCAAAAAACCAGGCTCCCAGAGCCAGGCCGCACATGAACGAAGCGAAAACAATGCTGGCTGAATACAGGCTGTTTCCCAAAACTAGAGTAAACATCCGCAGCCATAGTACCTGATAAACAAGGCCCGAGAACCCGGAGAGGAAAAAAAGAAGGTAGAACCCGTTTATCAGAAATTTTTTTTCTTCTTTCATAATATTATCAAGCAAAATGTTGGCTTAAGAAAGGAACTTTTTCCGTTCGCTGGACTTTGTTCAACTTTTCGCGTCGTGCCAGTCGGCGAAGAAAGCCAAAAAGAACGGCCATGAATTTAAACATAAATAATAGGTAACATATTTACAACTGCCCAACCCCAGGTCATCCATTAATAAAAATCTCCCGGCCCCCATCCAGGGGAGCCGGGAGATAGCCCGGTTCAATAAGCTTAGCTAATCAGAAACCGAGGACGACAGTGAAGAAGTTGTCAGCAGACAGCCTGCCTTTGTTCTGGTAAGCGTAACTGAACTCGACAGACCTGCCGAAGAAAACACGCTTGATACCGCCGCCGAAGCTCAGGCCGCGGTAAGTGGGGTCGTCACCCCAGTAGGAGTACCCAAATTCGTCTTTGTCCTTGGTGTACTCATCGGTCTGGATCTTCCAGCCGGCCCGTAGAGAAGCGGAAATAGCCGGGTTGAAGTTGTAGGTCAGCTCGGTTCCCGTGGCATAGCTTATCGGGATGTTGCTGTTGCGCCAGATTTCACCTGAGGCCAGCCAATTAGTTTTATCGCTGGTGTAAAGGTTATAAGCCATCGATATTTTAACTGTTGTCGGCAGGCGATAAGTATGAGTCCTCAGGTAAACATCACGGGAGGCCCTCCGGGAGATGGCATAGGGCAGGGTATTTTCACCCGCTGTGGTACCAGGAGGGTTGGAAAAGTTATCGTATCCCGAAGGGAGCATCCCTGATCTGTCCTCTGCGCCGACTGACTTGAGCAAGGTTGGGCCTTCCATGGTGATATTCGATCCGAGGTTCTGAATGGCGAAGGCAAACTTAATTTCGCGATTCAGGAAGTCAGTATGGTATACTGCTCCGGCATCGATAGCGAAGGCGTTACCCCCCATGTTGCTCCACATGTCCTGATGCACGTACTTCACGTTCATTCCAGTCACGAAGCGATCCGACAGGTTGTAAGCCAGGGAGCCGCCTACCTGGAAATCGTAAGCCCTGAAATAACTCCCCGTGCCGTCAGGGCTGCTCACCGTGGTAATTTCCATATCCGGAACGTCCAGGTAGCCGAAAAACCCGCCGACAACTACCTTGCCGTCAGCAATCGGGAAAGCCGCCGCCCCGTAACTGTAAGTCAGGTCCATGGTGTAATCCACCATAGTGAACATGACCTCCATATCCTGGAGGAAGCCCAGTCCGGCCGGGTTCCACCAGATGGCGGTGATGTCGTCTGCGATGGATGAAAAAGAGCTTCCCATGGCTATGCCGCGAGCGCCCACGGGGATGGTCAGGAACTCGGCGGCCCTTGCCCCGACAAAAGAGGAGTTAGGCTGACGGCCCTGAGTGAGATATTTGTCCAAACCGGAGTAATCCTGCCGTGCCACTCCCTGAGCCAGCAAAGGCACCGTGACGAACGACAGGAGTACGCTGAAGGTTATCAAGCCAGTTATGGCTATTTTCCTTAACATATGATTACCTCCGTATCTTCCGCGAGGAAATTGTTCTATATCCTTGGAGTTCATGGTTATACCTTAAGCTTCAGTTACATTATGATGTAGAACTTGCCGATATAGGTCTTTCCTCGCGAGTCCGTCACGTGGAAAAAGTAAAGGCCGCTGGATACGGACTGGCCGAAACGATTCCTTAGATTCCAGGGTTCGGTCCCGCTGTGATTGTCAAACCCGGTGTATACTGCCGGTTGGTTTGCGCTCAAGCGGTCCCAGTCCGTGTAGTTGCCCCAACCCTGGCGACTGGAGCCAATGTGGTTGAGTACGTTGACCATGTTGCCGCTGAGAGTATAAATACGAATGGTGCACTCTGCAGGCAGATTGACAAAGTCAATACGGCGATTATTGGGTGACAGATCAAGGAAAGATGAAGCCATGTACGGGTTGGGCACGACCTTGATCTTGCTCAAGTCCGCATCCTCGGGCTTCATGGTGTAAGGCTTGATCTCGACCTGCCATTTGTCGCCTGGCAGGGGCAGATCAGGATACTGGGTGAACACTGTCTTGTCACCGTTCCAGGAACCGAAAGCTATAGTTACGGTCCACACCGTGCCGTCAGTAGGCATGGTCAATCCGCCTTCCTTGGTAACTATCCAGCACAGGCCGTCTATCCAGAACCCGAACTGGTCGGTTCTGTCCGCCGGCAGCTTGTCCAGCATCTTGTACTGGCGCTCGGCTTTGGGCACTCTGGCCACAAAAGTCTCTTCGATATAGTTGCCATGGTTGCCGGCCTCGTTGAGCTCACCGCCGAAGTCTTCAGGAACCTGGAAGCCCCATCCGACTTCATCCACGAACTGGATATTCGGGAAAGCGCCGCCGCGCACCATATCTACCACATCCACTGTCAGGTTGCCGCCTCCGGCATTCTTCCAGGTCACCTGGAACTGGCCGCACTTGGTAAAGGCGATATTGCTCGGCGAGGTTCCCGGCCTGGCGTCTTCACCGCACCAGCGGTTGGTCAACAGCAATACATCGGCTCCGGTATAACCGCCGGCATTAAGATCATAATAAAGCGGCGACTCTGGAGTGTTCGTCATGTCCAAACCGGTTATAGTCACATCCATAGCGTAGTTGATGCCTGCGGCATCCACCGGGCCGTTGAAGGTGTGCATTTGGTCGGTAGATCCGCCGCCGGATATAGTCATTGGCAAGCTCTGATAATTGCCGTCAACCAATTTGATGGTTCTCTGGCCGGCCATCCTGTTGCCGGGGCAGCCACGATCGTAAGCATCGGCGCCAGTGCAGAGCAGATTTACGCTAAACGCCTGGGTGATCCGCTCATTGTTCACCGGGTTAAAAACCAGGTCCTTGATTGTCGGGGCGAGAATCTTCGGAGCTTCAGTCAACTTGCCCGTCCCATCTCCGGAAAGATCTGCAGTAGCGCCCGGAGTCACCGAGCCTCCAACTGGCACAAAGCTAAATCCCTGCAGGGATGCAGCCTTGAAGTTCGAGGCCTCGCTCCGCGGAACCACGGTATAGAGCGATTCCCCGGGCTTGTTCCAGGTTTTGCCGCTTGTGGGATCAGGCAGGCTGAACATTGCACCGGTTGAAGAGTCATAGTTCCGGTCATAAGATACCACCGAATACCATACTTTCAATCCGTTCCTCATGCGGAGGAAAGGTTTATCTTCTTCCAGCCTGTCGATATAATAGAACTGGATGTTGCCGGATGATTTGTTGAAGTCGGCAAGCAGCTCCGAGTGGGAGTCGCTCGGTCCAACGTAGCTGCGGTAAACCCGGAAGCCCTCGAAGTCATACTCCTTGTAATAGCCGTCAGGGTTCAGATTGTTCTCTTCCAGGAAGGAGTAATAGGGGTCCGGAGTCTGGAGGTTGACATCGCTCCAGCTTAGAGTGACCTGCCTGTCCCCGGGGATGATTGTCAGTGTCGGAGCCACCGGCGTGGCCGGAAGCATGTAACCGCTGTTGATCACAATCTCCGCAACCTGGGCATAGTGCTCCAGAGGGGAGAGGACTACCTGCATGCCCGGATCATCCATGTTGGCGATATCGAAATCCGGGACGATATAAGTAGGATTCGGGGGATAGGTGAGCATATAAGCAAAATCAAAGTTCACGGTATCCCTGGGGGCCACGTTGTGCAGCTCGCCGTAACATTGGAAAATCATGAAGTTACTCGGACCGCCAAAGATCCACTGGCTGTACCTGGCATCTTCCGGTACCAGATGGCCCGGCCAGGCGGCTAAGATTTCCCTTCCGTTAAAGGGATTAACCGATCCCGGATACCAGGGGGGGCTCTGTGGCACATCCAGGGCCGCCTTGTAAGCCTGGCCCCAGGGGAATCCGACAAAGATCTGCCTGGTGCCGGAGAACCCGTACTCAGAGCCCCAGTCCACCGTATGCAAAGCGGTCATGTCCATCTGCTCATCCCCGTGCTTCGGGGGATTGATCATCTTGAAACCCAAAACCGGTGCACTGGCCGGGGTCCAACCGCTGATCGTATTCGTTTTAGAATACATAGCGGTGATCCTTTTTTCCATATTGAGGGCCCAGCCGGCTGCATTACCAGAGCCAAATTCGATATTACGGTCAACGTTAACCAGGATCATGCCGTGCCATTTCCAGCCGTTCGGTTGGGCCTGGCCGTTTGTCCTGTATGTCGAATTCGGATTCCACTTCACATATTCGCTCATGTTCCGGCAGAAAATGTTGCAGTAGACCATGTTGTTCGACTCGGCAAAGTCCAGAAAGCGCAGAGTCCATTCCATGGCCATACCCATCGGGGCTTTAGGGTAATCTCCCCAGGAGTTGAATGTCTCCGAGCTGTGGAAAAACATGGTCTCCCCACCGGAAGCCACATTCGGCACACCATTGGGATCACCCCGGGGAATGCGCCCCTCCCTGGGCCAGTCACTCAGTTCAGCCGGGTCCAGCGAGGTCCAGATTCGGTTGTATTCTATCCTTGCCGGCTCTCCTTCCATGTTCGCCCCGCCCTCAGCCAACTGGGTAAGAAGGTCTATGCTTTCCAGTGAGGACAGCGCTCCCATCATGGACCGGATGTGTTGCAGGCCGCAGGTGTCCTCGGGCGAGCCATCACCGTCCGTGTCCTGGGCAGTACCGATACCCATGGTCATTCCGTCATTGGTAATGTGGTTGCCCGAACCTTTGGGGAACTGCAATGACCCCCGCCAGCTCCCGGTCCAGGGCATGCCCCAGCCGGTACCTACAGTCATCCCCAGATTGTTGCCCCGGGAATTTCTTTGCTGCAGGCGCTCAGCCGCGACCGGACTTGCTAAAAAAACCAACAGAGCGGCAAGGGTGGAAATTTGTATAAAGAAACTGTTTCGCATCATAATTCATCTCCCGCTAGTTTCAACGCTTCATGGAAAAGCAACAATCAACAATCAAGAAGTTCTTTCCTGCTCAATCCAGCGAGATTAGAAAGAGAAGTCCAGACCAAAACGAACCCGTCTGGCAATGCCCCATTGCCTCTTGTCCATGGTGGCATCCATAACGCTCCTGGCGATATCTCCCAGGGCTGCTTCCTCGACTGTCAGAATCCCGTCAGCGTTGAAATCGGCGTTGAACCTGGGCCTGTTGAAATCAGTGGGAGGAAGCTCATCCCACACCAGATCCACCCCACCGGTCAAATGGGTGTACGGCTCAAGGCGAATCCCGCTCGGGTACGGCACATCGTTCTTGCGGTTGGCGACATTGAAAATTTCCGCGAATACACTCACGCGCCTGCTCTGGCCCAGGTTGAACTGCTTGGACAGCCTGAGGTCGAGGTTGACATACCAGCGGCCGCGGAAAAAGTTATACCCGCCAACCATCCCGCCCGAAGGACTTAGCATCATACCGGTATTATCGGCACGGGTCCATTTATAGTTCCCCCACGGGCCAAGGTAGAGCAGGGGATCACCGCTCATCAGTTCAAAGACCGCATAGGTCCTGAAATTATTCAGGATTTTGCCTGGCAGGGTCCCGGCCTTAAAATCCTGGGGGAAGAGGTAGTTGAACTGGGCGGAAAATTTGTGCGTCCTGTCCCCGTCGATCGGCCTCAACTCGTCCGGCGGGATGTAGCGCTCGCCAGTGGTCGCATCGTAATCGCTTTCCGGGTCTGCTCTAAGGCTCGGGGTATTGTAAGCGCTTCCCGTGGTCCGCGAGAACTGAATAGTGTACATCAGGTTGAAAGCGAAGTTTTCGGAGAAACGCTTACGCATAGTCACGTCCACGCCCTTGATGTTCCCATTGTCCCGGTTAGTGAGACCATAGAACCAGCGGCGATCACGTTCATTGGTGTACCAGTATAAGTGATCCCGGAAATACTCTTTCTCTCCCACATTGCCGTCTATGTCACGGTAATAAGCCACCATGTCCAGGACCGTGTTACTGCTGAGCAGGTAACTCAGGCCCGTTTCGAAAGCGTCAGTCCGGGAATAGCCCAGACCGCCGGGATTTGATCCGTCGAACATCAGGCTGAAGCTGGGAAGCTGGGTGAACACACCGTAGCTGAACCTTATCTGCGACTTGTCCGTCACCGGGAAGGCCACATCAAAACGCGGTGATAACTCGGTATGAACCGTGGGATTGATATTATCACCAAAGCGGTTCAAAGCGTTCAGACCCCAGTTGGACCTGGGCGCATATCCGTCGTATCGAAGACCATAATCGAGTACGAAATCCCCGAGGTCGGTTCTGTTCTGGATGTAAGCCCCCCACATTTGCGGCCTGTATCTGAACTCGTTAAGCGGATTCCGCTCGAGAGTCTGGTAATGGACGCGGTAAGATATATTCCTGAAATCGGCAAGCTGGAATCCCAACTTAGCCCTGTTGTAACGGTCGATCTGGAAATCAAGGTCGACTTTGTAATTGTTCTGCCTCTCACCCAGATAGAAATAATTCAAGTAATAAGCCGTGTAATAACTGTTATTAAATGGCGTCTCCATTACCGCATTCATCTTCCAGCCGGTCGCTCCGTCCGGCCACCAGGCAATATCACGACCTTCCCTGTTTGGAAATTTCTCGATCTCGAAGCGGATGTCGTGCGGCGACCAGCTCATGAAAGTCCTGCGCTCCCAATTGTTCTCCAGGCTGGAGTTGTTGTTTTCCACAGAGTGCACACTGGTGTAACGTACTTGCAACGAGGCGCTCCTGTTTGCTTTGCGGAAAATGTCCCAGTCGACTCCGAGGAGTGCATTAGTACTGCGGACCTTCCTGCCGTAAGCCTGGTACACGTGGACCTCAGTATCGGATCCCCAGTTTCTGTGTTCCCAGGCAGGGTCGCTCTTGTAAAACATACCTGTCTCGAAATAGTTGCCCTCGGAGTCCCAGCCGGCCGGATATGAATACTGGTTACGTGACCGGTTCAGGGAGCCTATTATCTTCAGGCCCTGAAGAGGCGAGTAAGTGAGTTTACCTGAGCCAAGGGTTCGGTCACCCCAGTTGCCAGGCAGACGCACCGGATTGGGCGCTGAGAAAAGGGACTTATTCTGGTCAGTCTTCGTGGCATAGAACTCCCGGCCTATCTTGAATTTTTCCAGGGTGAAGGGAAGCTCATCCCGTAGCTTCAGTACAGGATCATTGCGCACGGCATTGTTGAGCCGGTCGACAAATTTCTGGTCGACGGCGCGAAAACCCTCATCAGCGTGGGTATAACTTCTGTCCGCCTCGCCCTGGATTTCAGCCGATACCTGGAAGTACATATTCGGAACAACAAATACAGGCCCGCCGATTGAGGCCATCAACTGATTGTAGCCCCAGTCCGCAGTCCGCGGCATGACCTGGTCGGTGGTATAGCGGACGTTTCCCTTGAGCTGGGGACCGCCTTCCTTGGTCACTATGTTGATAATACCTGACTGGGCGTTGCCGTACTCGGCCTGGAATCCGCCGGTAAGGATGTCCACCTCTTCCACTGCGGTAGTGGAGAACTCGAGCGGGGTGGTATCCTCACTCCTTGAACCTACTTCGCCATCAAATATCCAGCCCTGCCCCTGGCGGAAGGGGTCGGCGGTGAAGTTGCGTACCATCACCCCGTCCACCACCATGGCTTCCTCGCCAAGTCGGCCGCCGCGAATGCGCAGGCCGCGAGCCATTGCGTCCCGTCCGCCGGACTGCACGCCCGCTTCGAGGATTATCATGTCCTCAAGCTTCTGTGCCGGCATCTCCACCAACCGCTCCGTAGTCAGACGCTGCTTGGAGACTGTCTGGTCACGGGGTAAGAGCACCTCGGCCTCTCCCTGGACAGTGATTCCCTTCAGCTCGACTACAGTCGAGCTCAATGCGGCATCGACCGTGGTTGTCTGGCCGGCCAGGATCAAGGTGCTGGTAATCGTGATTGTCTGGTACCCGGTGTACATGAAGGTGATATTCTTGCGTCCGGGAGGAACGTTGAGGACAAAATAGTAACCGTCGGCATTGGTTACGTTGCCCAGCCGTGTGCCCTCGATAGTAATTTGGACACCCAGCAGGGGTTTTCCTGAGTCCTTATCCCGGATAGTTCCTTCTATCTTACCGGTAGTAAGCTGGGCGAAAAGACCCGCCGCCGTGAACAACAATAGAACCGAGGTCACGGCAAAAGACAAATATGATTTATAAATTTTTCGATCCATTAAGCCCCCCAAGAAAAAAATTCACTTGACAGGCTAGCTTATCAAGTTTTTACTGGACATGGTTTATCGCTTTATAGACACCCTCCTTTCATTCACCCGAACTGGGGAATACTTAGAAGCTTAATCAACGGCTATCCCTCCTCATCCCGGTTTAATAAAAAAGAAATGACCGGGCGGTAATGAACTGAAATTTGTTTTATCCTCCTTTCTCTATCTTCAGAGTTAGTTTTCTAATGCCGTTTCAGGTGATCTCCAAAGCTGATAAAATTCTTTTTGCTCCTGTGGCAAGCGCGCTCCTTAGAAATCATTTCAAGTAAAGTTCCTTAAAGGAGGGAAGGGTTGCCGGAAAAAACGATTTTTTTAATAACATTGACCGAAACGGGTTTCTCGAAAAAATAAACAGCATCAAGCTTGCATGCTTTATCCTTCATCTCCGTGTTTTCATAGCTGGAAATTATGATTAAGGTCAGGCACGGATCATGCTCTTTGGCATAACGGATCAATTCGAATCCATCCTCATCGTTTGCCCTGAAAAGACCTAAATCCAGGATTGCGGCTTGATACTTGTTCTTTTGTAAAAGTTTCTCCGCTTCTTCCCTGGTTCCCACGGCATCGACCTCTGTACCTTCATCGAGCTTGGTGCCTTCAGGGATAAGGAGCTTGCGATAGGCAAATAAGATAGCTTCGTCGTTATCGACTATAAGAATACGTTTCTTCATTACCCCTCATTGGTGTTTCACGCGCGTTGAAGAAAAGAAGGCACTCCAAAGAAGGAAATGGGTTTATTAAAAAATATTCAACTTTAATGGCAGGGCGATGCAGTTTCTTTAATACGGTTTTCAAAAGATCCGGCTCAAGATTCTGGCAAGTGACATTGTATCCGGCCTGGAAAACTGAACTGAAAAACAAATGTCGGTTAAAAGATAGTGTAATTCTCAGCTTAAGCCTTCCATACCGGTTGGATAACCTGATAAAAAAAGAATTCATTCAGAAAATACATTCCAGAATCTCCGCGCCGGGGCTACTCCGCAAACTTGCTGCAACCGCCTGCAATGAACTGGTGAATAAACTTCTGCAATCATGGTCTGTAGCCAAAGCAGAATACCTTCCCTGGGCTGGTGCAAGGTCATTAACTGAAACAGAAATCTAACTCGTTTTTAAACCTGACCTTGCCCGACAGAGGAGAAAAACAGTAACCGAATCACAGGGAAAACAGCCTGTTTTATTATAAAGGTACTCCTGCTGTTTTTCAATTGGGTATCTTTTTTAAAATAAGATTGTTACCCGCTACCTGACCTTTTCGAAACCGAGTTCGTCCTGTGCCTTACGAAATTCCTTCAGCACGTCCTCGTCACTCTCGTACTGCTTGTACACCAGTCTAACGCGGAACTTATAGTCGCGGTTGATCTGGTAATCCTTCTCCGGGATGATCCACTCGAAGTCCCAGGCCGGACTGCTTATGCCGGGAATGAGACTCTCGCCGCCGCCGGATGGCGAGACGTAGAACCTGATCCATTTGGGTCTGTCGAAGATCAGGATCATGACCATTTTCTGGAAGCGTCCGTAATAGAACGGCTCGTCGAAACTCTTCTTGTTCCACTCGACCCAGTTGAACGGCGGATCATTATAATCCTTGGGCCAAACTTCGAGTTCTTCTTTCGGCAGATATGAGGGATGGATTGAAGTTCCCGGCGCGGCATGCACGGGCGGGATGAACCTCACCCATTCCCCTCCGGAAAGATAATGAATCCGGATATCCTCCGGACTATTGGCGTAACAGTTTGCCGAAACCGAGCGGAACCTATAGGGTTTACCGGCCAGCCGGTCTTGGGTGTCCCGCATCGTGAGCTCGGTATCCAGATAGTACGGACTCTTCATCCTGAATTCCAGCCTGGCTTTGGTCGGATAATCCTCAGTCGATTCTCTGGTCAGCACACTGGTCGAGTCGTCGACATATTCCAGTACGGTGTTCGCTTTGCCGCGGAATTCACCGAAAAGCATACCTGAAGACATATTTTTAAAAATGCTGAACTGATGGTGGATCGAACTGAGTGCCCAGATCCCCGGCCTGACCCGGTGGCCCGCCCCGTCCCCCACGATCGCTTCTATCTCGCCGGCGCGGATTAGCTGGCAGTGCATCGGCTTGGGCTTGACCTCTTCCTTGACTGTTTCCACCTTTGGTTTACCGCAGGCCAGGGTGACTGCTGCCAGAGTGAAAATTGTCATAATTCCAAAGCGGCTGGATCGAGACATCACGCACTCCTTTCAGTTCTTCTTCAGACTATTTTTCCAGGCCAAAGCTCGCTGTAAAAGTCCATTGAAAGTTCCATCGTGAAACAGGATAATACCTTCTGCGCAGGTTTTGCCGCCCGCAGGGCAGTTTTCGAAAGAGGGATCGGAATGGAAACAGGGATTCAGCGGGTTACAGAACAGAACCCTGGGCGGTTCCCAGATAATGCCGATCCAGCGGGTGGTGTCATCGCGGGCATGGACAGCGATAAGCGCAGGATCAGCCAGTTCCTCAACCACCCTGCCTGGACGCTTGCCTATATACCACCAGCCGACGTCTTCAATCGACCTGATGTCCGGGCATCCCTTGACGTTTATACCCCAGACTATTTTCGTCCTGACATTGGTGCTATCGACCCCGGGCGGGAAATCACCCGCGAAATGTGTCTCTTCGTGGAGCTTAACCGGCCTGCCGCCCATAGGGAAATAAGTCATCTGGTAGCTGGTGTCCCGAAAGGCCAGCATCCCGTCCGCACGGCTGGGAGAATTGATAGTAGCGTCAGGCTTGAAACAAACCAGCGCCCGGACATTGTTGACCGGCAGGTCGGAGTTATTTTCGATTTCGATCGAAAGCCTGACCGCCATTGAATCCGTTTCGGCCCGGGCGCGGAAGAGGACGCCTTCGCGCGGGTGATTATCATGGACTGCTTTAGTGGAATCTTCGCTGATCCGCCACGGTGAAGTTTTCGGCGGGTTAGCATCGTGGCTGGTATTGGGGAGATTTTGGCCCCAGCAGTGTTCCGGAAAAGACAGTTGAGCATATTGTTCAGGCTGCCAGGGTGAATAAATAAAGAGATCGCTAGCGCCGTGCTCGCGCTGCCCCGAAAACGTACCCAGCTTTATCGGGAAAGTCCGGGGCCGGCTTTCTTTTTCAATATCCGGGCCGCTGCAGGCTGATAACAGGAAAATGATCCAGAATACGGCTTTAAATTTCATAATCGGTCGTCCCCAGGTCGATAGTTATCGATACAGTCAATCAATTTCACCTCTTGCATATTCCAGACTGTCATTCAGTCCGGCCCGCTTTCTTCTTTTCTAACTGGCCTATGTACTCAGTGCTGATCACCAGGTTGTCGTACCAGCAGGTGTTGTCCTGCATAGCCTGATGGATGTATACCGAGAACCAGAAATAATTCAGTCGCAGCACGTCCGAATCCCTCCAATGAAAGTCCCGGACATGCAGGAGTTCTTTTCCATCCACCCAGAATGCCAGCTCGCCGTCGGTCTTGCCGATTTCATTGAGCTTCACCATCGCCTCGAGGCAGTACCAGCGGTTCCTCTCGAGGACTACGGGTTCATCCGGGTGAACAGAGTTTGTCCAGTAAACTCCGTCTTTGGCTGCTTTCATCTCCGGGTAGCTGACGGAAAATTGGAGCGCACCGGGAGGCGGGTATTTCTTCATTTCACGTGCGGGTTCGAACATGGCGGTGAAGAAGTCGGTGCCATTCGGTTTGATCCCGGCTTTGCCGAACCCGGAAAATTTGTCATCGGTTCGGCTGCCGCCGATCATGGTCCAGTGCATGAAATTACCCTGGTCGAAATCCCTGGCGAACATGGCGTAGTAACGATAGTAGAGTTTGTCGTAGCCGGGCAGGAACCAACGCACAACCTGTGCTACCGATGACTGGCCTTTGTTGGCCACGGAGGTAAGTTTAAGCGATCGTTTTCCCGAATAGACGTGCTCGGGATCGGTTTCGAGGCCGCCGTTGGCGGCGGTACGGATATTGACCTGGTCCCAATGGTCGGCCAGTTCACCGGACTCGAAATCATCGGAGAAAATTATTTCTCCGCATATTCCCAATACATAAATTGAAAAGACTTGAAGGAGGGCGAGAAACACTGCGCCAGAAACAATACTTTTCCTGAATTCGTTCAAAAGACTCTCTCTCAATTAAATTTCAGTATCAATAAGGAGCTTTATGCGCAATTACTTATATAGATTTATTCTCTATTTCTTCCCGACTTTTTCAAATCCCAGTTCATCCTGGGTCTTACGCACTTCCTTCAGCACATCCTCATCGCCTTCGTATTTTTTATAAATCAGCCGCAACCGTAAAGTATATTCTTTACCGACCTGGTATTCTTTCTCGGGAATGATATATTCGAAATCCCAGGCCGAGCTGGTTTTCCCGGGTATCAGGCTCGCTCCTGCACCCGATGGGGAAAGGAAGAACCTCAGCCAGCGCGGGGTGTCGAAAACAAAGATCAGCACCATGTCCCCAAAGCGGCCATAGAAAAACGGCTCGTCGAATTTTCTTTCATTCCTCTGGTACCACCAGAAAGACGGATCATCGTAATTCTTGGGCCAGACCTCCAGCTCACTATCAGGAATAAAGGAAGGCGCGATACTGCTTCCCGGCCCCCCGTGCACCTCCGGCACAAAGCTATACCACTCGCCCCCGGAAAGAAAATGTATCCGCAGATCCTCGGGGCTTTCCATGTAATTAGCCCAGCCGATCGAGCGGAAATTCAGTCCTTTGGGGATGCGGTTTTTCGTATCCTTTGTGTGCAGCACATAATCCAGGTAGTAAGGTTCCTTGACACTGAATACCGCCTGGATATCCGAAGGGTCATTCTCTGTGGCCTTCATTTTCAGCACGCAGGAAGTTTCATCGATTTTCTCCAGCTCGGGGGTCTTGCTTCTCATGCCCCCGCCGAGAATCGCCGAGGACATGTTTTTGACTATACTGACCTGGTGTTGTAAAGAACTGAGCGCCCAGAGACCGGGCCTGACCCTGTGGCCTGATCCATCCCCCACAATCGCCTCGATCTCTCCGGCCCGTAAGAACTGGCAGTGCATGATGCAGAGGTCCGGATTGGCTGGTGGATTGTTCCGCACGTCTCCCAGAACTGTTCCGCAGGAAGCAATACCGACTAAACACATGACCAGGAAGATTGAAACATTTTTCGGAATTTTATCCATCGTGGGGTTCCCCGTAATAAAAGATATTGAACTCTTTGAGAATTCTTCTGTTGGATATTTTTATGATTTTTAGTTTTTTTTAGGGTCAAAATTAAAATTTCTCTTTTCTTATCAACATCTTTTGACTGTCAAGAAATAGGCAAAAGAGATACCATTAATAGAAAAGACCTTAAGTCTAAGAAATACAAGGATTAACTAATTTATCACCATTTTAAGATTGTCTCATATTTGTTCCTTGGGTCTCAAAAATGAGACAAAATAAACAATAACGGTGATAATGAGAGGAGTGGAGAGTAAGGCTAAAAAAACTTGAGGAATGAAAGTGAAGGAGGTTCGAAACAGCTATTTCAGCTTCCTGTACAAGGTCGCCCGGGAAATCCCCAGAGCCTCTGCTGTCTTTTCTTTATCGCCCTGGAACCGGTTAAGCAATTCCCGGATATGTGCTTTTTCGATATTTTTCAGGTCCCAGACCGTTTCGCTCTGCTCGGATATAGTGGAGAGCGGACTCAGTCCGGGGAAATGCTCGACTGAAAGAGAACCACCTCTGGCGAGAAGGAGTGCCCTTTCCAGAACATTTCTCAGTTCACGAATATTACCGGGCCAGTGGTAGTTTACCAGGAGTTCTATTACTTCCCGGGACACATTGGTATAAGATGACCCCAATGTTTCCAGAATATGCTGGATCAGGCCAGGCAGATCCTGCGGTCGTTTTCGCAGTGGAGGGCAGTAAACAGGAAAGACATGAATGCGGAAGTAGAGGTCTTGACGGAACCTGCCGAGCCTTACCTCTTCAAAAAGGTCTTTATTGGTTGAGCAGATCAGCCGGAAATCGCTTTTTCTGACCTTGTCTTCACCCAGTCTGCGGTATTGTTTCTCTTCGATGACTTTAAGAAATTCACCTTGCACGCTCAGGGACATATTACTGATTTCATCAAGGAAAAGTGTGCCTCCATCGGCAAACTGGATAAGCCCCCGACGGTCCTGGACTGCGGAGGTAAATGCACCTTTTACATGACCGAAAAGTTCGCTAGCCAGCATCTCGCCTTTGAGACCTGAGCAGTTTATTTCCACAAAGGATCGGGAGCGTCTCTGGCTGTGTTCGTGTATCCACTGCGCCAGGACACCCTTACCTGAACCGGTTTCTCCGGTGAGGATTATCGTCGTATCGTTTTCCGCAGCCATCAGGGCAAGCTCCATAACTTTTTTCATCGGAACACTGGAGCCGAAATAAGGCTGATCCTTTTTCGCCAAGTGTTTCCGTTCGGTGATGTCATTGACATTGAGCTGATAACCCCAGACCTTTTTCTCTTTGTCTTTTATCACCGTGGCCGCAATCTGGCAGTGCATCTCCGCCCCATTCTTCTTTTTCAATTTCAGCTCGTAATCCTTGACATGCTCTTTTATTTCTATTTCCCTCTGGAAGAAAATCCGTTCATTAGGATTGACATAAATCCGGCTGGCATCCAGTTCTTTCATCTCCTCCCTGGTATAACCGAACAAATCCAGCAGGGACTGGTTGACATCGACAAACTTCCCTTCGCTTGTTATTGTGCACAGCGCGTCTTTAGATCTTTCAAACAGGGTGCGGTATTTCTCTTCGCTTTCTCTCAACGCGTCCTCGGCCTCTTTCCGGCTGGTAATGTCCTCGAACATCAGCATATAGAGAGTCCGGCCCATGCTTTCATCTTTTCCGATTTTCAGCTTGAACACCCTGCCTTTCAGATTCTTGTCCTTAATCCCGACTTCAAAATCGAAAGGTATTTTGAACTGGTCTATCGAATACATGGATTTACGCGTATATATCTCCACATCGAAAAATTCCGCCTCACCGGAAAAGCTGTGGAATCCCACATGATTCTGCTCATCATAGCAGGATTCAGTATCTATCACTTTCAACGGCGGCTCTTCTACTTGCGTAACCAGGTTCTTTACGAGCTTCTGTATCCTCCCGCCCGTTCTTTCCACGGTTATCTGATATTCTGTATCCGGGGACAGTATTTCCGGACGAACAAACATATTAGCGCTTCTTCTCTGTATCCTTCCCTCCGCATTGTAATTGGAGGCTGTACAGATAGTGTAGCCCACAAAATCAGGATTAATGTCCTCAGTGCCCGAAGCTCCTGAAATAATCGCAGTCAGATCCCTGATATTATCCGGATTTTTGGGGGTTTTTATTTTGTAAATTACTTTTAAATCTTCATCAGGGCCGCCGTACTGGTTTACTGACATCAGATAGCAGTCAACCTCATCCTTAATGTGCGG
>Ga0315277_10004040_pt1 | contig 19692 bp, 14 predicted proteins | sample YL17G05_15_MG_FD_203695 | JGI IMG/M metagenome (GOLD analysis project Ga0315277, IMG submission 203695) | Sediment microbial communities from Yellowstone Lake, YNP, Wyoming, USA - YL17G05_15 | ecosystem: Environmental > Aquatic > Freshwater > Lake > Sediment | place: USA: Wyoming | collected... | reverse complement strand
GAGAGCGCTTGGAATATTCCTATCATCATCAGGAGGAAACCTGCAACTCTGAAGGCGTCTATGATGACGTGGTTGAAGATGACAGAGCCTGAGAGAGTCGTTCCTCCCGACAATCCCAGGAAGTCTGCATACTGAAGCAGAGTAATGATGAATTCGTTAAGTGCTGTCGCGAAAAGGATTACGCATCCAGCTGCTAGAAGGGGCAACCCTTTGCGGTTCGTATGCATGCCTTCATTTATGCTATCAGGAATCGCATTTATGATTTTGTTGCTTTCGCGTTTCCTTCTTATCTCAACCTTTCCAAGCGCGCGCTATGAGAAGGCTTCAAAGCGCACGCTAAATTCAGTAGTCATGGCCGCTTACTGCGATGGGGGTCGATTCAGGGGTCCCGCAGATTCTCGATCTGAACTGGCTCGATGGGGTCGGCAGGCTTGAAGCCAAAAACCTTGGAATAAAAATACAGTTCGGCTTCTATTGACCGTTTGGAATTCTCCGCCTTTCTAAAGCCATGTTGCTCTCCTTCGAACGTGATGAAAGCTGTGGGTAATCCCTTCTTTCTGACGGCATCAAAGAACCTTGACGATTGATCCGGTGGCACCATCTTGTCTTCCAAACCTTGAAACAGAATAATGGGACAAGAGATCCTGTCTACATAGTTGATTGGCGATCTCTCACGGTAAAGGTTCAGGCGCTCTGGATAGGGACCTACCAGCCTTTCTTCGTAACGAGACTCGAACTTGTGAGTGTCTCTTGCCAAAGCCTCCAAGTCGCTTATTCCAAAATAACTCGCGCCGGCGTGAAAGAAATCACGGAAGGTCAGAGCGCATAGTGTCGTGTATCCGCCCGCACTCCCGCCAGTTATTGCGAGCCGCTTCGCGTCCACGTCTCCTCTCCTGACCAAGTGACGTGCCGCGTTCACGCAATCGTCGACATCCACAATCCCCCACTTCCCTTCGAGCCGTTTTCTGTAGTCGCATCCGTATCCCGCGCTTCCACCGTAATCAACATCAACAACTGCAATGCCATGGCTAGTCCAGAACTGTATTCCATACCGGAGTGTGGTTCCAGTCGACTCTGTCGGACCGCCGTGGCTCATCACGAGAAGGGGCGGTCGTTCCCCAGCCGGTGCGACGTAGTCCTTGTTCTTGGGAGGGTAATAGAAAGCGTAGGCTGTCTTTTCTTGTTCGGTCGGAAATTCTATTGTCTCTGGAACCGAGATGTATGCCGGGTCGATGATTTCTTCTCTCGCCTTCCGAAGGACTTGGGTCTCAAGTGTCTTAAGATTGAGTTTCACGAGTGACAGAGCGGATGTGGGAGATCCAGCTAGAAGCAGGGCGTAACCAGATCCCACGAGTACATCGTAAATATTTGTGTAGGGAATCGATATCTCTTCTAAACTGCCAGTATCCACGTTCAATCGGGCAAGATGGGACGTCCCCCTCACAATGTACCTGCAAAGGATCCTTCGGGTGGACTCGAATGCATACGTCCTTTGGCGGAAGACCCATTGAGGTTGGCCAAACTCCGCTTCCATCGGGTGGAGGGGATTAATCTTGTCGTCTTTACTCCCATAGAGATTCCACCAGCCCGTGGCGTCTGACACGAAGTAAAGGGTTCCATCTGGCGACCACTCGGGCTGAAAGATAGATTCCTCAGTTCCACCCGCGACCAGTTTCCTTTCCTCTATGAACCCGTCCGACCCTAATTTGCCGACCCACAATTCAGTTCCGTCCCATGGCATGTTAGGGTGGTTCCAAGTAAGCCATGCCAAGCGTGAGCCATCAGGGTCGAGGCGCGGATTAGAATAAAAATCGTTCCCTGAGACTAGGATTTCGCCAGCACCGCCTCTGATTAGGTCAATGCTCACGATTGTGTTGGCAGCTTGGGAGGCTTTGACCGTGTGATCTTCACGAATCAGTACAAGCCTGTTTCGTTTTGTGTCGACTATTCCGTCTGCGTACCTTAGGTCAATGTTTGGGGGAGTAATTGGGTTCGGCTGCGAACCTGCAATGTGGACGTAAAGGCGTTGGTCTATGAAATTGGAGAAGTAGACCTTCCCGCGGTGGATGACGTAGTCGCCGCCTCCGTATTCGTGGACCGTTGTTCTCAGGTTGAATTCCTTTGGAGTGATCTCCGTGAGCGTGCCTTCAGGACTTCGCCGTACTAGGACGGAGCGTCCGCCTTCTTTGGGCCTCGCCTCTTTCCAGCAGATTTGATCTCCGTCAAATGACGGCTCGTCGACGCCTAGGTAATTGGATGCATAAAGTTCAGCAGTTATCGGAGATTTCCAAGATCCATAGGGAGCTAACTTACGCTTATGAATCATAGAGAGCGAAGTATCTAGCTCATTCCCTATATGTTTTGTCGCAGTTATGTAGCGCGCGCTAGGGCTCTTAACGACTTTTACGCCGCTTGGAGACTACACTGTTGGTGCTAGTAAACTTGCGGCAAGTTGCTGATAGAATTGCTTTACTATATTGGCGGAGCAACGCTTGCAGTGGTCGGAGTTTTAGCGCGTGCGCTGCGGCGTAGAGGTCGGCGAGCTAATATAAGCTCGCCTAATCAAACTTATATCAGAATCGACAGATATTCTATGAAACGATTGGAATGAAAATTGAACTCGGGCGTTTCTCTGACGGCAGGATTAGGGTGAACGCCCAGCATGAAGAAGATTCCTCTAATTTTAGGAAGTCTGATTTGAGCGAGTGCTTGAAGTATGAAGATGAGAAAGACAGACTTGAAGCTTTGCTCATGGTCGATTGGTGGAACAAGCATTATCACGACAACTTCGAAGAATTATGGAATGTACTTAGAAACATCTACTATTTCAAGGAGAAACTCGAAACCAGGTGAGGAATCGGCGAGCTCAGACGATCCCAAAAAAAATTGCTAAGACTCTCCAACATTTGTGATTAGCGCGCGCTATTGTCTCTCAGAAGGCGGATTGAGTAAAATGCACAAAGCCTTGGTGGTTTAAAGGTGCGTGGATGTGTAGGATGGTGATCTTACTCATCGAAGGACAGTCATCTAGAGTCTAAGGGGTAAGTCTTCATCGCTGGAGCCACAGTGATGGCTCTAGAACTTGTTGGTAGCCGGATATTAGCTGGAAAGGTTAGAACTCTCGTCTAGCAAATGGGGGATCTTTTTACTGGTAAATTGGTGCTGAAATCCCACCTCCGCACCTAGAGTGAACCCTCCGCATCCAGGTTTGGGGAAAAGGCTTTTGGGTGTTTTAGTACTGGAAAGGGAGCCCTATGCTGGTTAGTCCAGAATTATAGGAATATTCTGGGTTAATGGAAACTGCACCACAGCCTAGTTTTAAGGACCTAATGCCAAGAAAATTAAAATGATTCACTAGCACATAAGAGTCATTGGTGCAGTGAATTACTTGGAGCGAATGGGCACATGACAGGTAGGTCGAGAAATTGGAGAATGCGCTGGTACGCTTTACAGAGAATTTCAAAATCAGGTCATCCCAAATGTGTTTATTGTGGTTGCGATTTTCCAAGAGCATTAGCGCGCGCGCGCGCTAGATGAAAGCATAACAAGAAACCTACTCAAAAAAAGACCTGCAGGCCTTCTGAGGCATTTGAAGCGTAAATGGCCAGACCAGGCGGAAGAGCTGACAGAAGGTATAAAATCAATCTATGAAGTTGACAATGCTTTCTTCGAGAAATTGCTCTCTCAAGATAGAAGAAAACAAGCATAACTGATTTGGATCTGAGGCAAAACTCTTAAGCAGAGATCCTACAGATGTTCGTTCATGACCGTTCTGGTTAAGAAACTCCTTCTAAATGTTGACAAAGAGGGAAGAGGTTTCGAAATTCAAGGTATGCAAAAGTCTAAGCTTCTGGATCAAAAAGATGTAAGGGACATCGTACTTCAAACAATTCGGCCTTATAAGATTCGAGGAAATCACTACCATCTAAGAAAGACTGAATGGTTTCTGCCGATAAGAGGAGCTGCTGTTCTATCTTGATCAGATATTGACGGCCCTGACAAGGAAAGGCGTACTACAGTTATGAAAGCAGACTTTGAAGACCTGCAAATATACCAAATTCAACCGAAGACATGTCATTCAATTGCAAACATATCCTCAGAGGATTTTTACATGCTTGCAATATCGAGTGAGGACTACGACAAGGAAGACAATCCTTCTTGTTAGAGGAACAGTCTCAGCAGCTTAAACAATGAGTGCACTCAGATCCATTCCTTCTTTCCTAATGATGTTAAGGAGTGGCATAGTTTAATAAAAAAGCGTGCCTTCTGTTATAGAAGATCTTTCCATAAAATAGTTATAATACATAGGTGCGGAATCGTTAATCACCAAGGAGAAAGGAGGTGATAACTGGTGAAGAAGGCTTGCCTGATTTTAGTGGTTGCCATCACGCTAGTGTTACTGCTTCCATGTGTTAAGGCAGCCGAGAGCAATGCGGAAGGCATTGAAGAGTTCAATAATTTTAAACACTTTGACAGACGAGAGAATCTCATCCACATACTGACCGAATTAATACCGGAACTGCAGCATCTTCCCGAAGACCCAGCTTATGTGAAGAAGGAAGAAATGATTACATGGGGTTATGAGCTCCGTCTCCCACATGAAGAACCAGACGAGGGATACCGTGAGTCTATTCGCGCTATGATTAGATCTATGACTGAATCAACGGTTTTCACCATAGACGGGGTTCCTGTACCCCATGACAAGTGGCACTACAGCGACGCTTATTTCTTCAAGGCTTATGATCACGACGGTGACGGTCCCGGAGATGGTGATGGAGATGGAATTGGAGACCTAGGTCCAAGCTACCTGTGGGCATTCAGATGCTCCGCCAAACTGACAACAGGCACACACATATGGACCTATGTAGACCCTTACATGGGAAGGTCTGACTCAGGCACAGTAGTCGTCTCGTAGGAGTGGCACACGTGGACAAGCATATTCTTTCCCTCACTTTTTCATAAGACTTGAAGAAGGAAACGGAAGCTTGACATTCTCTTCTTTTTCTGTAATGTTGAGGAGTGGCATGGTTTGCACAGAATACTTACCTTTTCCGTTCAGAAAGTGAAACTCAGCGAAAGAGTAGGTTCCGCTCAAGAAAGGACTGTTGCTTTTTTTCGTTTGAACGCGCCGCTTGCTTTCAAATTTAAGACTTAGGGAAGGACAATATTCTTTGGAAATTCCCAGCCTTGGACTGTTCGGATGTCGACTGTAACGCTTAAGCGCGAAGTCCAAGTTCCCCCTTTTGGCAATGTGATCGTTCCGTTCATGTTCTGCCCAACTTTTATTGTCTGATCCAAGAAATCCACATCAACGGTAGGGGTGTAGTCAGAGTAGGGTATGCCGTTCAAGAATACCATGCCAACTGTGGCATCCTTTGTTCCCACGTTTTTGAGCTGTAAGTTTACTGTAAAACCTGTATCTGTTGGTGTTGCATAGATGCTTATGAATTCTAGTCTCGCAAAGCTATAAGGAATATCCCCCATCCGAGTATAGTACCAAGCGACAACAAGCGACATTATGCATGCACCTACGACACATGCACCGATTATGTACACAGCCCGCAAAGATGCGCTCCCCTTTGAGTTCTCCCTCCAATATGGAAATAACACCTTGGGACGGAGATAATTCTTGTGGATGAATCCTATAGAACAAGCATTCACTCGCCAAGGCGCGCTTCTTATTCTCTTAGGCGCGCGCGCTTATAGTAAATGAGATTATTGATTAATGAATTCTCGATAAACTTCTTTCTTCTTGTTGTTGCGGGGGATTTCTGGACAACTATTCCAGGCTTCTTCAATAAACCGCTTTTTCTCTTCCTCGGTTGGAGAGGATGCAAAACGCTCTTTCTTGTAGGCTTCTAGGGCGCCATTAATTTTATCTTCTGGAAAAAACCTAAGTATGTTCCAAATTCGTGCAAGTTCTCTGTTGTGTCTCTGTTCTGAACTAATATCGGTTTGTGGACGCCAGTTATGCCACATAATAGCTGATGGGATAAACTCGACTCTCCAGTTGCTCAGTTGAGCTCTAAAACCCAATTCTGGGCAATTATTATAGTGAAGATATTTCTCTGGAATCAGACCAATTTCTTTCAGCATTTCTATCTTTAGCGCGCGCGCGCTAGAAAATTAGTTGCAGTCGACCTAGCGTTTACAATTAGTGGGTGTCTTCTCTATGTAGTCAACCTGGCCTTGACTCTTGCGGCTCCATTCACGACTTACCAGGATTTCTGGATGATTGCTCCCACACAGGGCTCTAATCGGATCCAGATAGCACTGCTTAATGTTTTTGGCATCCGATCTTTGAACATAGGCGGAGCAGTTGTAGTTCTCGAATTTCTAAGCATAGGTTTCGTTTTTGCTGTGACCTCTTTCTCGTTGTTATTGGTCACTATGTATAGGTTGTCAAGAGCACCACTTCCAGCAAAAAACCCTAGTTCTGACCCATGCCAAGCACCAGCGCGCGCACTGAAAGGTGAAATACAAACACGCGATTACGTGAAGAACAATAATGTTTGAACGCGCGCGCGGCTTCAGAGAGATAGGCTCGTGAGCTCGAAGAGCTCGTCGAGAATAGATATGGCACAATGATTTAAGCTACTTCTTCAACTGTTTCTCCTTGTGCTTCTTTCTTTTCTCTTCTCTTGCCTTCTTAGTCATTGGCTTTTTCTTGGCACTTCCCATGCTCAACACAAATCACCACTTTTGAATAATCAGAACGACGGATTAAGTTTCTGCGCACAAAGAACTGAGAGGCTTGAGAGAGGTTGGCAGTCGTTGTGCACTAGGTGCACGTTACTCGAATGTCAGTCACAGTCAAGTTTGCCAAAGCTCGCGCGTGTGTGATTCTTTGGTTTGGTTTTCTTTTCGTTTTTTCTTATATAGTAATGATAATAAGAAATTCATAAAAGATAGTGGACTTGCAGAAACTGAATCGAAGATTCTTCCACAATTCATAAGAACTGTAGAAGAAGATATAATGTATGATCCAAAATGAGTAGGAAGCTTTTGCTGTTAATGCTCTTGGCACTTCTAATAGGCACATTGAACTTGGCATCGAGTGTTGAGAAGGCAAAAGCAAGTGGAACCATCTACATTAGGGCTGACGGCTCAGTTGAGGGTACGAATAAGATTCAGCGAGATGGAGATGCATACATCTTTTCTGGTAACGTTGATAGTTCTGTAACTATTGAGAGAAGCAGAATCATCATCAATGGGAACGGATACATGGTTCGGGGGATGGGAACTGGTTATGGATTTTACTTCGACTCGGTAAGCAATGTTACGATCAGTAACGCAAATATCGAAAACTTCTCAAGGGTCTATATCTTTTCCATTCGAATCTCAGTAGCATAATTGACAGTCACATTGTGACGAACGAATTCGATGGCATTGAGATTATGAGCGGTTTTGGCAACAATATAACACGAAACATATTGGAAGGCAACAATGTCGGAATGAGCTTAGTTTTCTCTTCAGACAACTCTGTATCTGCAAACAAAATGACAGGAAACACGGATGGAGTAGATTTGTGGAATTCTTCCGACAACAAAGTATGTGAAAACAGCGTAGCCACAAATAGCAGATACGGGATCCAGCTCTCCTATTTCTCAAAGCGTAATCTCATATCTGGAAACAACGTCGAAAAAAATGAATATGGGATTGAACTTGACAAATCCTCCGACAACATCCTCAGAAATAACAACATGTCTGGAAACAAATACAACTTCTATGTATGTCCCTACTCTCTTGACATACCAGAGAATATCGTAAACGACGTTGATCCTTCAAACAAGGTGGAGGGAAAGCCGGTCCACTATTTGAATTCTTTGCGGGACATAGCAGTTCCCTCTGATGCTGGCTGTGTAGTTCTAGTGAACTGTTCAGGCATGTCAATACGAAATCTGGGCATCACCAACAATTGGCCTGGTATATTACTTGCATTTACGACTAATTCAATCATTACCGAGAATAATGTAACAAGAAATGGAGAGGGGATATTCCTTTACGAGTCTCCGTACAACATTGTCTCTGAGAATTCTGTAGCGAATTGCAACCTGAATGGCATTGTCCTATTTAGATCGTCTCACAACATAGTCCGCGGGAACAACATCGCGGGAAACAAGTATCGTGGCATTGAACTCGGGGTCGCTTCAGATAACCAAATAATTGGAAACAACATATCAAGCACTTCCTGGATCACTTTACTTGAATCAACCTCTAATACCCGGATTTTTTGGAATAACTTTTTTGGTGGAATGGTATCTATTTGGGGTTCGGACAATTTCAATAATTCTTGGGACAATGGTTATCCTTCTGGCGGCAACTACTGGAGTGATCACACAGGTGTTGACATAGACGTGGATGGTATAGGCGACACTGCCTACACTATTGGTACAAACAACACTGACAGATATCCTTTGATGGGCATGTTCCACGGTTTCAACGTTTCTTGGATTGAACCTGGCTATAATGTCGAGTTGATTTCTAATTCCTCGGTTTCAGCTTTCGATGTGGGCTTCTGGATTGAACATCCAGAGGATTCAAACGCAAGGATCATCAAGTTCAATGTAACAGGCGAAACTGGCACTGCCGGTTTCTGCCGAGTCTGCATCCCAACAACACTGTTAAACGCTACTTACAAGGTGCTCCTCAACGGCATGGAAATCCCATGCACTCTGCTTCCATGTTCCAACAGCACACACAGCTGCCTATACTTCAACTACACTCACTCAACCGAAGAAGTCATAATCACACCAGAGTTTCCATCATTCCTTATTCTACCCTTGTTCATGATAGCAACACTACTAACAGTCATAGTCTACAAAAGAAAACATGCAACCAGACTCTCTCAATTTTCTAATTTCTAAATTCTAAACAAGAAAAAATATTAGAAATTCTATTTCTTCTCTCCTCCTAGAAAATTAGAATTTGGAAATTATATTCGTTACCTTGACTGATGAAATGCAGTAGATGAATGTGTGAATGAGTATTGTGGTTGAATAGTGACACCGTGACAGAGAGGTTGCAAAGAACTAAGAGATTGGAAGGAGGTAGGCAGTCGTTGTGCACTAGGTGCGCGCGCGGCACTACACTGACTTTTCGCCAGAGACGCTGAAAGAAATCTATGAAAAAGCCAAACTGGGAATTCTTATCTAGCAACATCACGAATTGTCTTGTCGGCTACAATAGAAAAAGAGAGGAAGATATCCAACAGCCCTAGCTGATAGTCTGCTACATTTGTTGTGCGATTCGAACGTCTTGAACTATTGCCATCGAGTCAAAGACCAGACTTTCCGCCTTGTACTCAGGTATGCCTTTATCGCTCTGAGCGACAACCAGATGGATGAAAGCTTCCATAATGTTTCCAGTTGCACTGAGCATATTGTCGGCTTGGGTCTCTCCTCCAGAATTAATCCATTTTATCGCCTGATCAACTTTCGTAGTTGCGCTTGTTATCTTGTCCAGAAGCCCTTGTCTAACGCCAGGTTTCACGTCTGCATAGATGGTGTCGAATTCATCAATAAGGTACTGCAGTTCATTCTTTATGAGTCTGGTCATTTCCAGCTTAGTTGCTGGTTGTTCAACTATAACAAAAGTGTCGTCTGAGCGGTCTTCTCCCGTGTTGACTCCGTCGCTAGCGATTACCTTGATTATTCCACTCTGGGTTTGGAGTCCTTCGGGAATCTCCCAATCGAAGGTCTTTTCCTGCAAATTCGTTGCCAGTGGTTGCCAGTTGGATCCTCTATCTGGGCTAAACAAGACAGAATAACTGAGCGTGTCACCATCTGCATCAGCTGCTTCCCAATGCAGAGAGTATATTCTGTCTCGTATCATTGCTTCTCCTCCATTGGGGTACGTCACTGCAACTGTGGGCGGATTGCCTGTAACCGTTCGTTGTCCGATAGTAGCAGTTTCATGAGTAAGCAATATTTGGTGAGTGTCAGGGAAGTATGGTACTGTGAAAGCAAAACCCATAGCATCGTAGACCGTTCCAAGAATCGTGAAGGTTATATTGAAACCGATCTGCCCTAATATGTCTCCTTGGTTATCAAGAAATACAAGGCCATAATCACCATGGTTTTCTTCGCTAAGGTCTGGTGTACCATAGGGCATCGTGTACCATGGAAACAGATTGACTGTGCCATTATTGAATACGATTCCTCCCACAAAGAGAATTTGTGGATCTGGGCCTTCTTTGAACCTAGTGAGCAGATGCTCGTAATCCTTGTTTTCTATCCATCTGTCGAACATCTCCGATGCCGAAGAACCCATGAAACAATAAGTCTCCAGAAGTTCTCGTTCTACTACCGAATAGCCCGAGGCCCAATTTCCAATGTCTCTCGGATAAGGCTGTTGTCCGTATTCTTCTTCAACGCCCAGAGGTAGTCCGTTCAGGTGGCCCACTTCATGAGCCGTCGTCGTCCAGTATCCTTGTTCAACTAGAGCCGCCTTGGTAAAGGAAGGAATTGTAAGTCCTACGGTGCCCCCGGAAAGACCTGTCCACAATGTGTGATCCCAGAAGAAATCTTTGCGTACGTCACCGACAACCACATCATTTCCTGTTAGAACAGCCTGAAGAGTCAGATCCCACAATGTAAACACAACACCCAGCCTTGGAATAAGAGAAAGGCCAGATATCACATAGGGAGAATTACCTGTCGTGTTGGAAAGCTCGCTGATTGGATAGGTAATATTAATGAACCTGCTGCTCTCCGAGTTCATTCTTTGTATGCTACTTTGGTCTGGTTGTCCGCTTTCCCATGGAAAATTAACTCCTCGATACAGTATTTTCAATTCCTTTGTGTTCTTAACTGCCACGCTCAATGATTGATAGTTGTTCGTTTCATCTGACTCTACCAAGAGTTCATCAGAGTCAATTGTGGCTGAAACACTGTGCGTTCCAGCGGTCTCAAACTTGAAGATCCCATTTGAAGGCAAATGATAAGTTGTGGTTTTCAAGGGCGGAATCAATAATTGCTCAATCTCAGAGATGTCATCCCATGTTATCTTGATGCTCGCCGTAATCTCGTTCTCGAAACTGTTCCTGATGTCAGCTCTAAGTAATGTTGGTTTGTTTGTAACAAGGGCGGAAGCTCCGTACACAACCTGAACCGGTTCTAGATTCACCAAACTCAGGTCATCTGGGCGAACGTATTCTATCTCGTTGAGCGACACATCGTCCCACCATGCAATTCCCTTTCCCGCATTGAAATCAAAGAGGAACCAAGCATCCTCAGCGTCGCCGGGCATGGGAGGCAGAGTGAATATGTTGCTTTCAAAGTAAGTCCAGTCGGTTGTGCCCGCAACATAGCCTATTTCTTTCACGTAACCGTCGGCTGGGGTCCATCCATTGCTGGCCACGTAATCAAGAGCTATGACTACTGATCCTTCCACGTTGAAAGTCTTGATCCACCCACTGATCTTGTATTTCTTACCAGACATAACCTTGTCTGTAACATCTTGGTAGAGGCGTCCCAGACTGCCCGTCTGAGACTCCAAGCCAAGGGCACCACGCGAACCGCTGTGGAATTGTTGATCATCGTACGCGTAGAATGCTGCGCCTTCCGAGATTGACCAGTACGCTAATCCGCCTTCGAAGCCCGAGTTAGGTATCAGATTAAGACCCAAAGTTGGTTTAGAAGGCAATGTTGTGACCGACGAAGCTAAGTAGTATCCGATTCCTGCGGCTCCTCCGCTGAACCATGTAGCATAGTAAGGCGAGTAATCCAGCGTTCTCCACTTGTAACCTCCGTCAGCACTTTCAGCCTTGTAGATAATCCAAGTCAACGCTCCATCAGCATACTCTGAATAAGAGGTTTCTCCTGTAACACCGTACATCCAACTTAGGAAATTGTAGACTCTTGCATTGTGGAATACATCGTAATACGAACTTCCTTCATAGTATGGGAACTTGTAACCTCCGCCTTCTGGCGTTGCAACAGCAGGGCTTATCACCCAATTCGCAAGTTTCTTCGCATATTCAAGATACATCGTATCACTGGTGACTTCGTACGCAACCATCAACAAGTCGCAGACGCGAGCTTCTTCTCCCCGACCTCCGAAGAATGAACCCGCAAAGGGCAAGATTGGATAAGAGCCTGAGCCTTGGTTGTCAGGCCATTTTGCTTTATCGCCAGCAACAACAGCTTGACTGAGCAGCCATGTCATTGCTTTGTTTGCATAGTCCAGATATTCAGCTTTGCCTAGGGCTTGGTAAATTTCATAGAAGAATGCTGCAATCCTGCCATTGCCATCAATTGAATAGCCACTGCCATACGGGCGACCATGTCTCCACTTGTAACCACCACTCTCAGCCACTTTGTCTGGACCAGACATTAACCATGTAGCTGTGCCTTCGACGTATGGCAGATAGGCAGTGTCTCCCGTTTCCTGATATAAGTGGAGCAGAAATGTCACCGTGTAGGCCTCTCGACCAGGACTGATACCGTGAGCAGCCTGTGTGCCATATCGACCTGGCGGATTGTACGGGATAAAGCATCCTGGTTCACCCCAATAGGCCATGGCCATCAACCATCTAGCCGCACCTTTGGCATAATCCAAATAGATTGAATCACCAGTCGTCTGATGCATCCTTAGCAGGAACTCGGCGATTCCTGAGACTGTGGGACTTAGCCACCAACCTGGGCTTGGAATATCGTCATCAGGGTGAGCCCATTTGTATCCGCCGCTGTCAGGAATAGCCTTGCTGATCACCCAATTGGCTGCACCTTTAGCATAGTCGAGGTACAAGGAATTTCCAGTAGCCTCGTAGAGTGCTAGGAAGAACTTGCCGAATCCAGCGGAACCCCATTGCACATTTGACTCATAGAACAGATAATGGGAACTCTGAAACGCCCACTTGTATCCTCCGGCTTCAGGAACGGCCTGGCTCATTATCCACGTCGCAGCTTTTTGAGCAACTTCAACAGGAGTTTCATCTGGTCCAGCTTTAACCCGTGGTGCAAATACCGAGAATGTTGAAAGGCATAGAAGACCAATTATTATCATTGCTAATATTTTTTTCATGTTTTTCTCCTCTTTTTTCTTCTATCTTAAAGCAGGGGAGTCTCTCTGTATTACTTGTATTAGTGCTTTATGGAACGTTCTTCTATTGGCATCAAAATAGACTATGTCGATATGCATACGCATCAAATGCAACATATAGTTTGCCACTTGAATAAAATGGGCGCTCCTTTCAGTAGCTTAGTTCATGAAAGCGAATTCAACATATACATCATTTGATTCAATCTAGAGAATAATCGGGCGCTTGCTATTATCACGCGCGCGCTCTTTTGGGTGAAAGTAAGCTTTGATTAGTCTTTGAGTATCTAGACCATCTATGACACAGAATCGCGCTATTGGATTCTCCAGTCGTATGGCCCTGGTCTTTTGTCTTGCTTCTTCAATAACAGCCTCATCGATTTCAGAAATATGTTGAATTACAAATATGTCCGCTGGACATTTGAAAAGCTTCTGTATTTGGTCTCCGTTTTTCCCGCACTTGGCAATGGTTAATTTGCCTTTTGTGCCAGAGCCCTTGAGCAAGAATGCGGCTCTGAACCTTTTCCTGTCAATCCAGAGGTTGGATGTATACATATCACACGACTCACCGCCCCAATCCTTCTTGTGCCATGGCTCACCTAAGATTTTTTCGAATATTGTCTGTATAAAATCCTCGCTCGACATGGTTTCTCTTACAGTTGACCGAGGAATGTTTTTCACTTTAGAAAACGAACCGATGCCGTCCACAGAAATCTCAATATCGCCAATGATTGAGGGTCGTGTTACTTTCAGTTGTTTGAGAATTAGAGTGAATCCCCCTTTCATTTCCTCACGAAGGTTAACGCTCAGATTGTACAAAGCTGCTTCTTGTGGAGTAGAAGCTATCTTTCGTTTAACGTATCCACTTCCTTTAGTGCTTATACCAAAGGTATTTTTCTCTTTTCTTTTAATCAGATCCAATTCACGAAGTTCTTTAAAGAACCTATCCGGGTCACTGAGAGCTTCAATATGTCTAATCTTTGTCAATTCACCTTTGCCAAGCTCATGACCTCTTTTAATCGAGTTGTCACACATAGAGACAAAGTGGTTTTTCCCAAATGGCCAAGAATGTTGAGAAGCTTGGAATGTTCCATATACTGCAAGGTTTTCTATGGAGAGCGATAGCATCTGTGGAAGGCCAAGCTTGAATGCTAGATTTCTTATTTCTTTAACTTGAGAAGGGTATGGCAATTCAATTCCTTTTCTCAACACAGCAGAATTAATACTGAGAAAACCTAAACCCAGAGCTGTTGCGACTCGCAGATTCTGAACTTCCCAATCATCTTTTTCTTTTTCTTCTGGCGGCGCCCAGGTGCTATAACAAAGACCTATAATGGGTAGAGGGCACGCAGGTTGAATATCTGCAATTTCGGCGAATAGATTTTTGGGATTAGTCCCAAAAAGGATTACTCTTTTCGTGTCTATAGCAACAAAATATGGTAGAACTTCATAACGTGGTTTAGTTCCAGAGATTGATGGAAGTTCACCAGCATATAATTGAAATCCCAAACTTCGGAAGATATTATCGAAAAAGATTGGGTAGTATTTTGTTTCGACTCCGATATAATCATACCTCTTCTTCTCGATCTCGAAATTGTCTAGGAAGAAAGGGACTAGTTCGGAAATGGCTCCTGCAGTCGCCTTATTGGTCGTTTCCTTATATTTATGAAGGAGTCTCTTTTGCCTTCCTCGCAATGCTTGGGAGGAAATATCTGACATTCCAGTTGCCTCAGTCTATTTGAATTATCATACCATGGAATCTAAAAATATTCTGCTTCCCGCGCTCGTTGAATGCGCGCGCAAAACCCTTTTAGGAAGGTGCGAGGCTTGAGGGTTTAGTTGTCTTGGTGAACAGACCGTGACTCAAGAAATAAGTGACGCAGAGAAAGGTAGGAAATTCGAGGCTGAAGTTCAAAGGTTCGTTGAGGAGGTTGTTGGCGAGAACCCTGACATCAAGGTTCGTTCTAGGCTCTCGTTGCCTGGGTTGTCTGCCCGTTGGACATCTGACATTGTGATTTTGGGAAGATCGCTACTGACCAACGAATTCACGATGTGCCTGGTGATAATCAGTTGTAAGCGTGTAAAGGAAGGTGCAGCGCCATCGACATACTGGACTGAAATGACCAGAGCCTACATGGAGCTTAACGATCTCAAACTCAACTCAGAACTGCTCAACCCCAGGTTCTTCATGGTAGTGAACAGACAATGCATGAAAGGTGAGACCCACAAAAACTATCCAATCCTCTTCAAGAATATTGGAGTGGAACTGATAAATTTCAATGATGACGCAGAGCTTGATGAATTTGGAAAGCAACTGCGCGGGCTACTTCTAGAAGCCAAACCATCAAAACAAATAGATAGGCTTAAAGAAGTTCTGGAAAGAACCCCCAAGACACAACCTTAGAGCTAACGTATCGACCAATTAGATAGCGCGCATGCCTGTTCCGAAAATGGCCAATAGTGGTTTTAAATCAGTTTTGCATAATTGAGTCATGGACTCGTTTGATGAGCGTGTCTTGGCTGTGCTCAGCTATTGCAAGCCAAAGTTTTTCGCCCAGCTTCTGGGCGAGGTGAGTTTCAGTCGCAATACGTTGAAGCTGCATCTTAAGCGCCTAACAGCTCAGAGTCTGGTGGTGAAGGAGAAAACGCTCTCGGATGGACGGGGAAGGCCGAAATACGCCTATTTCCTATCGCCTAGAGTTCGGCAGCAAGTTTCCGCTGCCCCGTCAGACCCGTCGATAACGATTGTGACCTTGCCGTTCAGCCGCCTAAGGCACCTGTGCAGGTTCGAGAAGGGGGGATACTGCAAACAAATCAGAAACAAGTGTGACACAGGAAGCTGCCCTCAAATCCCAAGAAGCAAAGAATAAAAGCCATTTTTGGCCAATTTAGGAACACGCATGCGCGCTGACCTAGCAGACAGAAGTCGTTATTGTAATGAAATCTCGAGGTAGCGGATGAATCGGGTTGGGATGTTCGATGAATCTCTTCTCCCTGTTCATTGACTTGCCTGAGATTGAGCTTTCAGTTATTGCGCACGCGCTCAACGAATATGAAGTAATTCTTCTTCCTCGACGGAGCTTTTGTCTTGGATCTCCCCGAAGATCTCAGACTCAAAATTAATAGGAAAATCGCGCTTGAATATGTCATGTAAGAGCCAAAGAGCAGCTAATGAGTACAGTGAATTCTTAAGAGTCGCCGCTTCTCTAAACTCTTTCGTCATCCTATGCCTTAGTGCATTATATCCGTCCTCCCACCACGGAATTGCAGCAAATTTTTTGCCTGAAACGTTAGTTCTTGTCCTAAATTCAAAAGGTAAAATAAACTTATCCAAAGATGGCACTCTGATTGCTGCACTGCTAACACCGCTGGACCATAGTTCATCAACTACTATCAGATAATCAATAAGACAATCCCTTCTTCGATCGATTTTTTCCTGCAATTGCAGCAGCAATGGTTTCACCTCATAGAAGTTCAGCACACACGACCTGTTTTCGTTGAACAAAACAATATTAAGAGTCCTTAAAATTTCAGGACCAATTCTGACGATTAGACTAGCAAGTCTATGAGAATAAACTGAAAGATGTTTTTCAGTAAGGGCAACATATTCCAAGCACGTACTAAATTCTTTTTCAATGAACCTGTAATTGCTTGCAGAAGCTTCTAAATTCTCCTTAAGTATTTTCTCCGAGGTCCAATTTATAGTCTGGAACTTAACAAACTCTGGAAATTGCATGAGAGATTTTACATAAATTCCGGAAGGGTTTTGCTTTAGAACTCTAAGCCCGCGATTAGTGATTTTGAAATGCCCTCGTCTGACATGTTCTATTAATCCTGCTTTTTGGAGATATATTCTTGCCGAACCCACTCTGTTCTCTATAATCCGCTGCGTTCCGCAGGGCAATACTGCTCTTTTCTCCTCTTCGGTCAATTTGAAAAGCTTGTTTAAGTGTTCCATCGATTCAGGAAATGAGTGTTCTTTTCTATCGCCTGCAAATTTTAGAAGAGGATGCATAATGCGGTGATAGTCTGGAATTACCATGTCGGACGATGTATGTTTCCGTGTGAATAAAAGATTATTCTAGCGCGCGTTTTTTCAGGCCGGTTTAGCCCTAGCGCGCGCGCTGAAATTAGAGACTGTTACAATATCTGCAGACATGATAAGTTCAGATAGCACGCGCTGAACACTCGAATGGGCTAGTCATGTCTTCCCGCTATAGTTGCAAGGTCTTTTTCCAGTTCTTTCAAATTCGGGTTGGGTGAATGAATGATTTCTAGGATTGCCTTCTCAGCCTCGCTGAGGCTTATGTTTCGTGCCTCCGCATACTTTTTTATTGTATCCTTCATGAAGTTGGCACGATCTATGAATCTGGTCTCCAGCCCGGCCAGTTCTTTCTTGCCAACGTTTATTGCATTCACAAGTCGTGAAAGCTCAGCCTCCAGCGCATGTTTCTGTCTATTCAGTTTCTCTATTTCAGATCTTAGATACTTGTTCTCATCAGTCCGCCGGACGTGTTCACGAGTCTCGATCATTTTCGTCTCTTCACTCTGAAGTATCCTTTCCTGGAGCTGCTTCTCTCTCCTTTCAAGCACCTTTACTCCACCGAGAAGACTCTTTTTCCGCCTTCTGAGATCCAAAACATACTTGTTAGCATCCATCCCTTCCGCTTCAGCTTCTTCACACAGGTCTCGAAAGGCTTTGCGTCCGGTATGGCTGAGGCGACGCCACCTACCAAGGATTTTGGGCGAATCGTCCACTCCCTCCTTTCTCATCCTCCTCAACTCCTTATTGGTGTTAATGAGTGTTGGGAGGTCGACTGAAACATGCCATCCAATTCTAGTGATTTCAGGCAGCTTCTCTGCGATTGTCTCCAAGACAGGCTCCCTAACCTCCTTGAGGGGATCCGAGACCAACATTCTAATCTCCTCTGCCAGCATTCTAGCCCTCTCCATCCTGTAGGCCTGTTGAGCTTTTTCTATGTCATAAGATCGTCTGATGCTCTCTAGGTGGTTTCCTTGTCCAGGTCCATCACGAACCTCGGACGCCGCCGCTCTCTTCTTCCTTCCTCCAAGGGCCCTCTTTGCTAGTCTGACCCTTTCACTTGGATAAGGAACGTCAGAGGCTGTGCAGATCCTCTTCATCAGTGGCCCGGGTCCATCGAGCTCAGGAGGAAAACACGACTGAAGTTTATCAGGATAGCACGTGATCCCGAACTCATCTTCAACATGCTTGCAGATCTGGCCTCTTAGGCTTGGTACCCTCGTATTCACAGAAGCCCGATAAGCTTCTTTAACGTATTCGATGACGACTGCGCGTATCTTCTCCTGGTCAGAGTCAAGTTTCAACACGGTCAATCATCTAAGTTTATGACTGTCGCGGTCAAAAAGCGTTTCTACGGTCAATTGACTGCAAATCGTGAAAAAACGTGTGTTCAGATCCAGACGCCTATGTAGATCATGCGCGTGCGTCAAAACAGGCTTGTGCACCCTCGCTTTTTTCATGATCTTTTTCCATGCCCAATTCTTGATATTTCTGTACCCTCTAGCTGCTAGAGGGTGCACTAGGCTCTGATGTTCACAGCATGTTTAGGGCGGATTTTCACGGTGCCTCTGCGAAGTTACGTGCTGACGGTCAGTCTTACCGCAAAGTCAGAAGTTAAAAATGGGGAGAGTATTCTCTTACACATGTAGTGGTAGCCCGGGAGAGACTCGAACTCCCGCGCGCTCGTCACCGCGTCCAAATCCTGCTGAATTCGAAGATACTGCAACGGTTAAATTGTCTCTCGCCATTGATGATATATCACAAATAGTTATGCTAAGCTTGGCTTGGGACTTCGGGAGAAGTCGCCATTTCCAAGCGTTCTAAACTTTACCTTTTATCCTACAACTTTCTCTTCTATTTCCGCGTCCTGAGCAGTTCGACTTGACCTTAGGCTGGCGCTCTGCTTGCTTCGCTCTTTTTCCAGGCCGATCTCTCTTTGCATGTAGGCTTCTGGCGTGTCGTAAATCAGCTGTGTCTCCGAATCCTGAATGACATCGAATGACTCTTCTCACAACTGGTCTTCCAAATACACACTAAGCTTTTCTCCGGTCCTGACTCTCATTAGAGCCCACGACTTCTTTGTACACCTGCCAAACCTCGTCATCTATCTCAATCCTAACCATTTCTTCTCTCCTCCATGGACAATTCATGAAAACAATGAAGGCGTAGACACATGATGCAAGAAGACAGACCCTTCTGATATAAAAAAGGGGATTGTGCGGGAGACTGGTCCAGTTTTGCCTTTTATGCTTGAAAACAACGCCTTTGGAGACATATCGCGCACAATCCTCTTCTGAAGCTCTAATTCGTAGCCAAACCGCAAGAACTGCAATGGCGAACAAGGCTCAAAATAGGCCTAAGGATCGGAAGAGTCTGGGTAAACTGCGCAGTTGGGACATATTTGAACCATATTTGAAGCATATACTGAACCGCGGGGGTAGAGTGTGCGCGTACAGAAAGGAAAATGCTCAAACAGAGCAGAGGAAAAGGGAGTTGCGGTCGCGATGCCTTGTCGGCACAGCTTCGGTTCTGCCGTCACGATTGAGGCTCAACGACCCGTTTTCACAATTTCCTCAACTAGTCCCTTTACACTTGCTGCCGAGGCGTTT
>Ga0315277_10004038_pt1 | contig 19699 bp, 18 predicted proteins | sample YL17G05_15_MG_FD_203695 | JGI IMG/M metagenome (GOLD analysis project Ga0315277, IMG submission 203695) | Sediment microbial communities from Yellowstone Lake, YNP, Wyoming, USA - YL17G05_15 | ecosystem: Environmental > Aquatic > Freshwater > Lake > Sediment | place: USA: Wyoming | collected... | reverse complement strand
AGTACTCTTTGTCGAATTCTGGAGCTTCCTCGATATAGGCATACACCTTTTTTCCGGACTCGCGGAATCCCCGGACGGCGTCCCTGACCTCGCTTATCTTGGCCCAATCGCACTCCAGATAGCCGAGCCGCAGCAGGACACAACGGATACGGGCGTCCACCTTGGCCTTGCGGAAACTCTCCCAGACGTCGTGGACGGACAGCGTTCGTCCTCCGAGGAGATAGCTGGTCAGAAAATCCGGGGCGGAGAGCTCGGGGAAGGGCCCGGCCAGGTTGATTTCGAGGAAGGAATCGGCCTCGACTTCGGGCGGCCGCCTGAACTCGGAATAGATGAAAGCGATAACCGTCACCGTCACCAGGAACAAAAAGAACAAGAATATAAAAAGGATGTATTTGCCCTTCTTCATGTCATCTCCTAATCCCTACTACGGATTCCGCGACGACCGGTTCGCATACCCTGGTCCCATTCAATATAGCAGAAAAAATGAAGGCGGGGATAGGGCTTGATTTCTTTTTTTGGTTATGAAAGAATGAGTGGGCTTTTGCTGCCGTCGCACCGGTCGGGAAGGGCCGATAACGGCAAGAGCGCAAGGAGGTTTTTTTATATGTCTGCTGCAAAATTATATGTGGGCAACCTCAACTACAGAACAACCGAGGACAAGCTGAAAGAACTCTTTTCCCAGTACGGAGAAGTGAATTCAGTCAACATCCTCCAGGGACGCGGTTTTGGCTTCGTCGAGATGGGTAACCAGGAAGGCGCCCAGGATGCCAAGGCGAAACTGAACGGCACGGAATTCGATGGCCGGAGAATCATCGTCAACGACGCGAGACCCCAGGCCGAGAGAAGTGGACGCGTCGGCGGCGAGCGGAGAGACCGAAGAGACTTTGGCAAGTTTTAACATACACTCCACCCTTTAACCCCTTTCTAGAGATTTTCGGCGGTGCGGATCTCGGGGAAGGGAGGATTCTGCCCTATCTTCGCTTCCTGCCAGTCCGCTTCACTGGAACGGCGGGCCCGCGACTCTTTTTCTCCGGGTGGTTGGCCCTCGCCGGCGGTTTCCGCAACCTTATTCTTCGGGGCGGTGAACCTTTCGCGAAATCCCTTCGTAGTAGTGGGTGAGCGTATGGAACGTCAAAGGACGACTCCGAATGAGGACATCAGCACTCTGCTCGAAAAAGCCAGAAAGGGCAACCGGCAAGCCTTCAAAGACATCATCGGCCTCTATCAGCAAAAGGTCTTTCTTCTCGCCTTCTCCATCCTCCGGAACAGGGAAGACGCCCTGGACGTCGTCCAGGAGACTTTCATGAGGCTCTACCAAAAGCTCGACGGCTACGAGAAAGACAGAAATTTCCAGGCCTGGCTCCTCCAGATCGCTAAGAACCTGAGCATCGACTACTACCGGAAGCACCACGGCCGGCGCCGGGAGATGGAGAGTGGCAAAAGCGTCGAAGAGCTGCCATTGGCGGCCGAGGATCACTGGTCGAACCCGGAATCCTCGGAGCTTCGCCACGTCATCTCCCGCAACCTCGCACGCCTGGGAGAAAGGCAGCGTCTGATCTTCGTGATGAAACACTTCAACGGGCTCGAGTACCGGGAGATCGCCCAAGTCTTGGGGATCTCGGTGGGAACGGTCAAATCCCTCCACTTCAAGGCCGTCCGCAACCTCAAGAACTGGCTCAGCCCGCAGCTGGGGATGCAACCATGAGCACGTGCCGACGCGGAAGACGAGATCTCGTGGCTTATTTGGGAGGAGAGATGAGCGAACGCGATCGGGAAGACATCCGGCGCCATATCGAGACCTGCTCGGATTGCGCCGCTGAGGGCCGCGCCCTCGAGCGGCTCCTGGAAAGCGCCGATTCGCTGGGCCAGGACATGAAAGCGGCCCTGGCCGGCATCGACTGGGACGTCCAGGCGGAGAAAATCGTGGCCGCCGTGTGGGAGGAAAAAGCGCGGCCGCAGAGAGAGACGAGACGCGAGCGGAGGTGGCTGTTCAGGCCCTGGTTCAAGCCCGTCCTCGCCGGCCTCCTCCTTGGGATCATGGTCGGAGCGTCTGCCATGTTCGTCGTCTATAGAAGTGGAATGCTGGAGAAGCCGCCGGCCGAGGCGTTTTTCGCCAACAACGAGTTCCTGGGCCGTATCGACCAGGAGATCGCCCGCCGGGAAACCCTGGACTACCTGGAAAAAAGCCAGTATGTGCTTCTCGAACTGGCCCAGACTCAAACCGAAAGCGGGGATTGCCGCCTGACCGAGGCCGCGGCGCGCGAGACCAGGGAACTGCTCTCCAAGAAAAGGTACCTGAATCCTCAGCTCGAGAAAGCCCGGATGGCCAAGGCCAAGGCCATATGCGACCAGATCGAGATCCTCTTCTACGAGTTGGCCCAGGTCAGCGAGAACCTGACACCTGCGCAGTGCCGGGGGATCCAGAACATGATCGAGGAAAAAAACATTCTTTTGAAAATAAAGCTCTTGAAGAAAGAGCTCCAGGAAAGCGAGGTCTGAGGTGAGAAAAACAGCCCTCATCCTAATCATTCTGGCGGGTCTCGTCTGCGTCCGGGCGGCCGCCCAGGAGTCTTCGGATGAGAAGCTCTTCCAGGAGGCCAAGCTTCTCTTCTTCGACGAGAAATGGGAAGTCGCCCAGGAGAAGTTCGAAGACCTCCTGCACGACTATCCCGAGAGCTCCCTTCTTCCCCAGGCGACCTTCTACAAGGCCCAGTGCCTCGCCAGGCGAAAGGGCCATGAGGAAGAAGCCATCGAGGCGTACAAGGATTATCTTTCGAGCAAGAAAAGAAACGACAGCCTGTCCGAGGAGGCGGAGTCCGCCATCATCGACCTGGTCTATGAGCTCTACAAAGATGACCAGGAGGACTACCTGGACGAGATCGAGCAGCGATTGGAAAGCCCCAACCGCGTCATCCGGTACTATGCCGCCTTCAAACTGAGTCTGGTCAAGGACAAGCAGATCGCCGTCCAGGCCATACCGGTGCTGGAGAGGATTATCGTCGAGGAGGACGATAAGGACCTCAAGGACAGGGCCAAGATCGCCCTGTTGAGGATATCTCCCGACGCACTGAAACATATAGAAGACCAGGAAGAGCGGGGGAGGGCCAGAGCCCTGAGGATCACTGTTGTTGTCGAAGGTCAGAGAGAGCCCGTGTTCTCACTCAACATCCCCTGGGCGCTGGCAGACCTGGCTTTTCAGGCCATCCCGGAAAAGGATAAGGCTGCTTTGAGAGCCGAAGGGTATGACCTAGACAAGATTGTCTCTCAACTGACCCGGATTAGGGGAAACATCATCGAGATCCGGCCCCGGGAGGACAAGACCCGGATCATCAAGATATGGATCGAATGAATTCTCCCCTTTTCTTTTGATGAGGAGGAGCAACGTGAAAAGATATGCAGCTCTGGCGGCGGTGGTGGTGGTTTTTGTTTACCTGGCGGCCCCGATTCTTGCGGGCGGGCGCGAAGATGACCTTCAGGTGATCAAAAAAGCCGTTAAGGGGGGTCACCCCTGCGAGCCGGGAAGAGCCGTGAAATGGTTCAAGGTTCTGATCACCGACAACAAGTCAGGGACGGATATCGTCAAGGTCACGCTGCCGATCTCTATGGCCAAGCTCTTCACGCACTGTGCAAAAGACAAACATCTCCACATGGACAAGGCCGATATCGACATTGCGGCCGCACTCAAGGACCTCAGGGAGATGAGCCCGATGACCCTTGTCGAAATCGTTGACGATGACGCCACGGTCAAGATCTGGCTGGAGTGATGCGAAGGAGCATCTGTCGAGATTTCGTCGGGGCCTGGTTGAATTTACCTGAGGCTATTCCTCCCGGGGGCAAAATCCCTTTCGAGAAAATAATCCCGCCCGCCGGCCTTAACCGACGGGCGGGAAATAAGCCTGCGTACGGGCTTTAATCTACGGCCGGTCGATGGTGATCACCGGCGAGGTCCAAGTTTCCCAATGAGCGGGATTGTTGTCGTCGCCGAGAGCTTTGAGGACGGAGAGCTTGATGATGTACTGGCCGTCGGGGACGGTGTAGGTTTTGTTACCAGCAAAAGTGGTCCCGTCCCACGGGAAGGCGAAGAAGCCCGTGGATGTGCTGTTGCGGGGCACATAAGGCTCCTGAAAAGCCCGATGCCAGGCTTTGCCGCTTGTGCTATAGACTTCCATCCGCATGAGCCGGACCTGGTGGTCAAAATGGATGAGGAAATAGGGGATATCGCCACCGGCCATGGTGAAGGTTGCGCCTCCCGGCTGGTTGACAAACGATGGCCCGATGAGCTTCGCCAGCCAGGGAAAACTATAAGGAGTGGGAGCAAGCGCGATGATGGACTGATAATCGCCGACAAAACCTGCGAACGGAACGCGATAGAACTGTCCGCCCTCCTGCGGAGTCAGGATGATATAGCCGCCATACTGGGCTTTGATGGGTCCGGAGGGTGGATAGATAGTCGCGGCTATATCTGCCTTTCCGCCGGCAGGAACCGTCACCGCAGGGGTGTTGAAAGTGACGACTGCATCGGAAATATAAAAAGTGACCGTAAATGTGTTTGGACCTGTGGATAGGGCGTTGACATAGGAAAGGTCATACGTGACGGCATACATCCCGTTGTTCTCGACTGACAGCGTAACCGTCTGCGGGCCTGACTCGCTCTCTCCCAGGTCGATCTTTCCGGGCTCGATCTTTGTCGTGGCCAGAATGGCGTCATCGATGTCGAGCATCCCGGCGCCCTGCCGATGAACGTTGTCAAGGTAGCCTAAACCGGGATTGCCCCACCATGGTTTCGGATCGGCGCTGTTCTGGAGGACGGTCCGAACGATCTGGGCAGGGGTCTTCGGTTTGGCCTGCAGGAGAAGAGCCGCGGCGCCGGCGACATGGGGGGACGACATTGATGTTCCGCTGAGGTTGGCGTAGCTCCCCAATTCTATTGGGTAAGTTGAACGAATGTAGCCGCCGGGAGCTCCGATGTCAGGCTTTACGCTGAGGTCCGGCGACAGACCGTAGGAAGAGAAGGAACTGATAAGGTTTCCGGTTGGGTTGGAAACGGATACGGTCCCGTTCGTCCACGATAGATCGACCGGACCGACCGCCAGACGATTATTGATCTCCACGCCATCAGCCGCAGTGATAGCCACCACGGGAATCGTGATGGGTGGGGTGCCTGCTACGGTGGGACTCACATATCCTGTGGTGTTGTTATAAATCACAACAGCAACAGCTCCCGCATCCTGGGCGTTCTTCGCTTTAGTATAGAATGTGCAGGTGCCGCGCCGGATAAGGGCAATCTTTCCTGCCAGGCTCCCGGCTGGTAGTGCGCTGCAGGCATCGGCCGTTGAACTTGGGGTCCCCGTTCTCGCCATCGGGAAGGTGCCTGACAAGGGAGCGGGTGGGCAAGCTGCCGCAGTGATGTATCCTATAGCCCTGGTATCAGGAGAAACCGTGAAGGCGGAGAGATTTGTTTTTATATTGTCGTACGAAGCTGTGCCGATGACTTTCTTGCCAAGTCCCGGAGCACCCGCACTGTATAAGCCGTTGGCTCCATTATTTCCAATTGAAGCGACAACTACGACCCCTTTGTTCACCAGCCGGTCGGCCGCCTGAGCTGTCGGATATTCGGGCCACTGATAGGCGGAGCCGATGCTCATGTTAATGATGTCCATCCCATCGGCGAGGGAGCGTTCCATGGCGGCGATCATGATGTCCGAGAAGGTCGACCCTTGGCATCCGAACACCCGGTAAGCGCCGAACTTGACATTGGGAGCCACACCCCTGATCGCACCGTTTGCTCCCACAATACCTGAGACATGGGAGCCATGACCTGCGCAGTCATCCGGGTAGGGGTCGGGGAGGGGAATAGGACTGTAGCTGGGCGAGGTGGAATCGGCGTTGAAGGCATCGCCGACGAAGTCATAGCCAGTGACCACGCGGGGGGTCGGATAATTATGGCTGTCGCTGCGCTGAATCCCATCGCCTCCGAGGTCCGAATGGTCATAGTCAATCCCCGTGTCAATAATACCAACCCTAACCCCTTGTCCGGTATAGCCGAGTTCGCTTTGTGCGATATCTGCTCCGGTCATGGACAGAGCGGTGATGAGATCAATTAGGTTTTCGGCCGGCGGCTCTTTGGGAATAGAAATCGTCATCACCGGATAGAGAGCCTTTACATCAGGGATCCGGCTCAACTTGGCCAGTTCACCTTTTTCGATTTCAATCGAAAGACCGTTCCAGAGCGTTTTAAAAGAAAACCGCTCGGTGTACTGCAACTTCAATGCCTTGGCCTGGGACTTAAAAGCTGCCTTTTCCTGGTTGAGTACGGCCGGGCTTCCGCCTTCCGCCAGCGGCGGGCTCATAAGCTCTACGAACCAGAGCGCCGGTGTCTCATCGGTCATCTCGCCGTTTTCGGCGGTGGGCGCCGGCTTCAGCGGTTCAACCTGCTTCACTTCCTGTCCCGTCTGCATTCCCAGAGTCAGGACGAGAAGGGAGAGCGTGATGACCTTTGTCATTAATTTTATGTTCACCTTTTCCTCCTTCTTGTTCCTTATATATAAGATTAGATACCCTGATCGTTCAGCTTACTCCTTTTCCTTCAAGCTCTACCACCTCCTTTCTTCAGGTCGGGCACGAACAGCAGTTCTGAGGAGTCGGGTCAAAAGCAGATTAACAACGCAGGGACTTCTGGGGAAATATCCAAGGCGAACCCTCCGCTCCCCATTCCATAGGTGCCGCTTCCTCAGCGTGCGGAGGAAAAATACGGCAATTGTGTTCTCTTGTCAAGATGTTTTTTGGGTGTCGGAATGATGTCTCAATTGTCCCTCTTGAAGAGATGGTCAGTGCGCGCTCCCGTTGACTTTGCGGCCTGTAATCCCAATAATATAAAGCCTCAGGAAAAAGCCATGGCCAGATTGTTCGAGTATCAAAGCAAGAAGCTGCTCAAGCAGGGCGGAATTCCGGTCCCCATCGGCGATGTCGCCGCCACTCCAGAGGAAGCCCGGCGCATTGCCGAGAGAATCGGCAAGCCGGTGGTCATCAAGATCCAGGTCTGGGTGACCGGCCGGGCCGGGATCGGCGGGATTCAGTTTGCCGCCACACCCGAGGAAGCGGAAGCCAAGGCCCTCCAGCTCCTGGGTATGAAGGTCAAAAACTTCGTGGTGGACCGGGTCCTGGTCGAGGAGAAGCTGGCCATCAAGGCCGAATATTTCCTCGGGCTGGTCATCGACGACGCCGCCAAAAAGCCGCTCCTCATCTTCAGCCCCGTCGGGGGGACGGGGGTCGAAGAGATCGCCCGCCTCCATCCGGAGAAAATCGCTCGCCAAACGATCGACGTGCTCAAAGGGTTTCCCGAATTCGAGGCCCGGAACATGCTCATCCGGGTGGGGGTCGGGGGGGCGATTCTGCCGAAGCTGGCCGACCTCCTGACCAAGCTCTATAAAGTGGCCCGCTCGAACGACGCCCGCTCGGCCGAGATCAACCCGCTGGTCTTGACCGCCGACGACAATGTCTATGCCGCCGACTGCCATCTTGTCGTCGACGACTACGCCGTTTACCGTCATCCGGATTTCGGGATCGAGATTGCCCGGGAGTTCGACCGGCCGCCGACCGAGCTCGAGAAGATCGCCTACCGGGTGGAGGAGAAGGACTACCGCGGGACCTTCTATTTCTTCCAGATGGTCGAGCAAACGGCCGGCAGCGAGAAGTACATCGGGTTCAACGGGGCGGGCGGCGGCGGTTCGATGATGTCCATGGATGCAGTCCTCAACCGCGGGTTCAAGCTGGCCAACTACTGCGACACCAGCGGCAACCCGCCGGCGAGCAAGGTCTACCGGGCTGCCAAGATCATCCTGTCTCAACCAGGGATCATGGGTTACTTTGCCTCAGGCTCGGGTGTCGCCAGCCAGGAGCAGTACCACTCGGCCCGAGGCCTGACCAAGGCGTTCCATGAAGAAAAACTGGACATCCCCGCTGTCATCCGGCTGGGGGGGAATTTCGAGGAAAAGGCGATTGAGATCCTCCAGACATATCTCCAAGATGTCCCCGGTGTCGTCGAGGGATACGGACGGGACGATTCCCCCGAGTTCTGCGCCCTCCGGCTCGAGGAGCTGGTGGCTAAAAATGGCGGGAAACGGTATCAGGTCAGGCCATTCGGCGAGACACCAGTCCCGGAAAAAGCTTATGCTTTCGAAACCGTCACGGGACGGATTTCTTTCGACCACTCGAAATGCCCCGGCTGCAAAACTAAGGGCTGTGTGCCGGCCTGCGCTCCCAAGATCCTGAAGCTCGAGGAGGGGAAGCCGGTCCTGGCCATAACGCAGGAGGAGGCCAAGAAGGGCAAGTGCACCGAATGCCTGGCCTGCGAGATTTTCTGCCGCTTCCATGAGCAGGATGCCATCGTAATCCATCTTCCCATACCCGGGCTCAAAGAATACAGGGAGAGGATCCTCGCCGCCAAGGCTCAGACCTGATTAATCATATAGGATTAATAAAAACAATAGGGAAAAGAGATCAACGATCATGGCCATCCTAGTGAATGAGCAGTCGCGGGTCATCATCCAGGGCATCACCGGCCGCGAGGGCATGGTCCGGGCGCAGTTGATGAAGGACTATGGGACCAAGGTCGTCGCCGGCGTCACGCCCGGACGCGCCGGACAGGATGTCTATGGAGTCCCGGTCTATGATTCCGTGCTCCAGGCCTGGGAGAAGCAGGGTCCGCTGGATGTCAGCGTCATCTTTGTCCCCGCCGCCCTGGTCAAGAACGCCGCCCTCGAGGCCATCGACGCAGGGGTCAAGCTCCTCGTCATCGTGCCCGACCGGGTGCCGATCCATGACGTCCTGGAGATCGCCGCCCGGGCCGCCGAGAAGGGCGCACGGTTCGTCGGCCCCAACACACTTGGCCTGGTCAGCCCGGGCAAGGCCGTCCTGGGCATGATCGGCGGCCGGGCCGAGCGGGCCCGGGAATGGTTCAAGCCCGGGTCTATCGGCGTCAGCTCCCGGAGCGGCGGCATGACCTCGGCCATCTCCTATTACCTCACCAAGGCCGGCCTGGGTCTGAGCACGATTGTCCATGTCGGCGGCGACGCCGTTATCGGGCTCTCCCATCCCGAGGTCATGGCGCTTTTCGAGGAGGACGCGGAGACCCGGATGGCCGTGATGTTCGGCGAGATCGGGACGACCCAGGAGGAGCGGGTGGCCGACCTCGTCGAAAGCGGCCGGTTCACGAAGCCGCTCATCGCCTACATCGGCGGCAAAGCGGCCAAGTCGGGGACGCGCTTCTCCCACGCCGGAGCCATCGTCGAAGGCTCGCGCGGCTCCTACGAAACCAAGGTGAAGAGGCTGCGCGAGGTCGGCGTCCATGTCGTCGACGCCATCTCCGACATTCCCGTAAAGGCCAAAGAAGTTCTGGGGACATGATCCGAATTCTAGAGAATTCGGTTCGTATCCGCTGATTTTGCGATTGGAGAGGAAAGAAAAATGGCTGAAGATCTTCATTGGAAGACCGGAATCACCGGGGTCCAGCCGAACAAGGTGCGGCTGCGCGGCTATCCCATCGACCAGTTGATGGGGAAGATCACCTTTTCCCAGGCGATCTATCTCGTCCTCAAGGGCGAGCTGCCTTCGCCGGCGGTCGGGAAGCTCCTGGATGCCATTTTCGTCTCCTCGGTCGACCACGGCGCCGGTCCGCCCTCGGTCCTCACCGCCCGCACTGTCGCCTCGACCGGGGCCGAGCTCCATGCCGCTATCGCGGCCGGGGTGCTCGCCATATCCCGGCTTCATGGAGGAGCCATCGAGGAGGGGATGAGGCTCTTTCAAGCCATCGCCCGCCGGGCCGAGGAGAAAAAGATCTCGGAAGAGGAAGCGTCCAAGGAGATCCTGGCCGAGATGAAGGCGAGGGGCGAACGCGCCTCCGGGTTCGGCCACCGGGTCCACACCCAGGACCCGCGGACCGAAAAACTTTTCGCCATGGCCGAGGAGCTGAAGCTGGCCGGCCAGGCCGTGCGCATTTCCCGCGCCGTTGAAAAGTTCTTCCGAGAGAGCGGAAAGCCGCTGCCGATCAACGTGGACGGCGCCATCGCCGCCCTGCTCTGCGACCTCGGCATCCCGGCTGAAATCGGGAACGCCTTCTTCATTATCGCGCGCGTGCCGGGGCTCGTTGCCCACATCCAGGAAGAGAAGACCCGGATGAGGCCGATGCGCAAGATCCACCCGTCCGATTTCGAGTACGACGGACCGGGAGAAAGAGAGATTCCATGAGAAAACAACTGGAAACGCTGCTGCCCGAGCTCCGGCTCGTCAAGGACCCCGAGCTTCGCGAGCTGACAGTCAAGGTCTGGGTGGAAGCGATGAAACGGGCCGGCTGGGGGATCAAGGATTTAACCGAGATGCCATTCACACTCCTGATCAAGCACACCGAGGTCAACCTCGTCACCCACACCCGGGCCGTCACCCTGTCGGCGCTGAAGATCGCCGAAGTCCTGATGGCGGAGTACGGGGAGAAGATCACGATCCATCGCGACCATCTCCTCTCCGGCGCCCTCCTCCATGACGTCGGCAAGCTCTTCGAGTACAGGCGGGAAGGGGGGAAGTTCGTCAAGAGCCGGGAAGGGGAGCTGCTGCGCCATCCGATCTCCGGGGCGGCTTTTGCCTTCGCTCATGGCCTTCCCCAGGAGGTCATCCACATCATCGCCGCCCATTCCAAGGAAGGCGACGGGTCGCGCCGGACGATCGAGGCCATCATCGTCAACCACGCCGACTTCGTCAATTTCGACGTCCTGAAAGACTAAAAAACGATTTGGCAAGGGGAGGTGAATCGCTTGGGTAAAACGCTTTCTGAAAAAATATTGGGTCAAAAAGCGGGCAAGGAAGTGAGCGCCGGCGAGGTCGTGACCGTCGCACCCGACTACTGCCTCTCCCACGACAATTCGGCGGCCATCATCGGGGAATTCAAGAAGCTGGGTGTGGCCCGGGTCAAGGCGCCTGAAAAGCTCGTCATCATCCTCGACCACATTGTCCCGGCCGCCGATGAGAAATACGCCCAGAACCATAAGACCATCCGCGAGTTCGTCACCGCCCAGGGCCTGCCGAATTTCTTCGACATCCAGCACGGCGTCTGCCACCAGGTCCTGAGCGAGGCCAGCTTCGCCCTTCCCGGAAAGCTCATCGTCGGGAGTGATTCCCACACCACGACCTACGGCGCTTTCGGCGCATTCGCCGCCGGGATCGGCCGGACCGAGGCGGCCTCGATCTGGGCTACCGACGAGATCTGGCTGCGCGTCCCGGAGACCCTGCGGGTCGAGTTTTCCGGAAAGCTTCCGGCCGGCGTCTATGCCAAAGATGTCATCCTCAAGGTCATAGGAGACCACGGGGCCGACCGGGCGAACTACGAAGCCATCGAGTTTGCCGGACCGGCGGCCGGCGATTTCAGCCTGGCCTCGCGGATGGTTATGGCCAACATGGCCGCGGAGATGGGCGCCAAGAACGGCTATTTCGAGCCGGACGAGAAAACTCTCGAGTGGGTGAAGGCGCGGGCCCGGGCCGACTACGAGATCGTAAGATCGGATCCCGGCGCCAAATACGAAGCCGTGCTGAAGTATGACCTGGCTGCGCTCGAGCCTCAAATCGCCTGCCCACACACCGTTGACAACGTCAAGCCCGTGCGCGAAGTCGAGGGCAAGCCTTTCCATCAGGTGCTCATCGGTACGTGCACGAACGGCCGTCTGGAGGACCTCGAGGTCGCGGCCAGGATGCTCAAAGGCAAAAAAATCCATCCGCGTGTCCGCGCGCTCGTGCTGCCGGCTTCGCGTGAAGTCTACGTCGAAGCCATGCGGAAGGGCCTCCTCGAGACACTGTCCGAGGCGGGCTGTGTCATCCTCAACCCCGGCTGCGGGCCCTGCCTCGGCGCTCACGAAGGCCTGCTGGCCGCTGGTGAAGTCGTGGTCAGCACTTCCAACCGCAACTTCCGGGGCCGGATGGGAAACCGCGACTCCGAGATCTATCTCGCTTCGCCGGCGACGGCCGCAGCCTCCGCGCTCGAAGGCCAGATCACAGACCCGAGGAAATACCAATGAGCAAAGGACGCGTTTGGAAGTACGGGGACGATGTCAACACCGACGTCATTTTTCCGGGACGATACACCTACCAGCTCATGGAGCCGGCCGAGATGGCCAAGCACGCCATGGAGGACCTCGACCCCGAGTTCGCCAAGAACGTCCAGCCCGGCGATGTGGTCGTGGGAGGGAAGAATTTCGGCTGCGGGAGCTCGCGGGAGCAGGCGGCGGCGTGCCTGAGGGCGGCGGGCGTTCAGGCCGTTGTAGCGAAATCTTTCGCCCGGATCTATTTCCGCAACGCCATTAACTTGGGTTTGGCCGTGCTTCAATGTGAGGAGGCCTCGGACGCGCTGAAGACTGGCGACGAGGTGGAGATCGATTTTGTCGGCGGGAAGATTCTCTCCGGCGGCCGCGTCTTCAAGTTCTTCCCGTTGCCGAGTTCTGTCATCGGCATTATCGAGGCCGGCGGCCTGATCGAGTACACCAAGAAAAAGCTGGCCTCCACCCGCTGAGAGACATTTCCTTTTTCCATCGTCTATTCCTTGCTGGAAAGAAATTCCTAAGCCTTGACATATATGCATAAAACATGCATATATATACATGTGAGGACGACGATTAATATCAATGATGAGATTCTAAAAAAAGCCTCTGAGCTGACCGGGATCAAAGAGAAAACGCATCTGGTCAGACTGGGCCTGGAATCACTGATTGCTCTTGAAAGCAGCAGGCGTCTGGCCAGGCTTGCCGGAACGGAGAAGGCCCTGAAGCCGATTCCGCGAAGAAGGTCGCCTCGGTAGGCGCCATGGTTCTCGTCGATACATCTGTCTGGGTTTCGCATCTCCGATCGGGAAATGCCCGTCTCCGGGAACTTCTGGAGGAGGGAAAGGTCATGTCGCACCCGTTCGTCATCGGAGAGCTGTCCTGCGGGAATCTTAAGAACAGGCAAGAAATCATATCCCTGCTAAAGGCGTTGCCTGCGGCCGCAACCGCAGCCCATGATGAGGTGCTTCGCTTTATCGAGGATCAAGGCCTTATGGGCTTAGGGCTGGGCTACGTGGATATCCATCTTCTGGCAGCCGCCCGCCTGACCGCCGTGCCGCTTTGGACCAATGACAAGCGCCTGAAGGCCGCGGCAGTCCGGCTCCAAGTCGATTTTAAGAGCGCGTAATCCAGCGCCCGTTTAGAGAAGTGCTGCCACCCGTTTTCTGGCATCCGTGACTTCAGAATGGCGGGGTCGGTGTCGCTTCTCTCAAAACGAAGTTTTAACTTTCCCCTCAGCGTATTGATGGATAATTGAGCCGATGAGGGTTTGGTAGGGCAGGCCGAGCTCGAGGGCCCTGGCCCGGATCAGCATGAGGTCCCTTTCCGAGAGGCGAATGCTGATGTGCCGGTTTTTCGCGATCGTCGCCCGGGCCGCCCGGACCAGTTTTTCTTTCCACTCTGCCTGATCGGAAACCGGGACCAGCTCATCCTTCTCGGCGGCTTCCCGGATATCCCGTTCCTGCTCATCCAGAGGTTCGAAAAAGCCTTTATCGCGGGCCTTGATCATTGTCTTTTCCCTTGGATCTCCTGTGTGCGCTCGTCGCCCTGCGGCTGGGATAAATGGTCTTGAGGATGATTTTCTCATCGGTCTCCTCGAACGGCACGATAAAAACATAGCCCGCGATTAAAACGCCCAAAAGACGCTGATTGGGGTATTTCTCCGGTCGCGGATGCTCCCTGATCCAGAGCGGTCCTTGCTCAGCAAGGGCTCCGAGGATATCCTCGAAGGATACGCCTCGCCGTTGCTTGAGACGCACATTTTTACGCTCGTCCCAGGTTATGAGCTTCGAAGCCATGTTATCACATAATATATACAATGTCAAAAATTCGATGGAGGTATAAAAGCTCCGGAGGGGCGGTCACGAAATAGGGACGCTTTCGGGGCGGCCGGCCTCTCAATGCACGGAAACGAACCCCTACGGCCGGGCCTAATCATAAACCCGGACTTTGATGCTGGCTTTAGCGAGAGATTCCCGGTGGAGTTTGATAAGGGAGCCGTCCTTAGATTATCGGCTCAAATTGGGCGGGCGTTTTTTCGCATCATCGAACTCGCGGCGGCCGGGCTCGACGTTTTTACTTCTTTTCGGTGGGGACGAGGCGCTTGAGCTCTTCGAACCAGTTCTGGACCAGGACCATTTCGGTGACAGGCGTGGGCTTCCTTTGCTCCCACTTGACCATGAGAAATCGCCGCCCGTCAGGGGACAGGTCATATTCGCGCGTGGGGCTCGCTTGCGAGTATTCGGGTTTCTCAAAAAGCAGGCGCGGCTTGCTGGTCGCGAAGCCGCCCTCTGTCCGGACGTCCACGGCCCACACTTGATCCTGCCATCGGTAAAAAAGCTGCCTGCCATTTCTTGCCCAAACCGGCATGACGCCCCCTTCGCTTGATACCTGCTGTTTCATGCCTGGACCGGGGAAGGCCCGGACGTAGACCTCGCTGCGCTTTGACTCATCAGATGTATAAGCGATCCAGCGCCCGTCGGGCGAGAATTCTGGATTTCTCTCATTGAATTGCGAATTCAGGAACGGCGTCACGCGCCCTGAAACGGCGTCCAGCATAGCAATGTCGTTACTGGTATCTGGGTGAGTTTCCACCAAAGCGACCGTTTTCCCATCCGATGACCACGGTCCTGGGAATTGCTCGTATTCGCTTGTTGTCAGGCGCTCCATCGGTGCGCTTCCGTCGTAAGGTAGCCAGAACAGATTCAACACAAGGGATTTTCCCCAACTGAAAAGAATCCTTTTTCCGTCGGGGGTCCAGATCGGATAGAGAGCCCTTCCCTCGCTAGTCAGCCGACTGTTCGTGCCTCTGCCTAAGTCATACACCCAGACCTGCGCCTCTCGTCCAAAAGTCTCATAGGCAATTCTTTGGCCATCAGGAGAAAGACGCGGGGCGAAAAAAGGGAACTGCAAGGCCGTAACCGTCTGCTCTATTCCTCTCTGATCCATCCACACGAGCGAATTGTTTAGGGGCGGGACGATACCACCTGTTGCATAAATGAGCGATCCTGTGTCGGAGATCCCGAACTGACCTGCGCCGGTGTTGAAGCTGGCGCGATTGCTGAAGGCTTGCATAACGTTTTCGACGAGGGCGAATGGTTGCCCGATGACATCAAGCCTGGCCAGATCAAACCGCACGGCCATGAGCGTCCCCTGCCTCAGGAACACTAGATGTCCCGTGGGAATGTATCTGGCATCTGCGGCGTCCGGTAACAGGACATGCCACTCGCGGGTATCCAGCCGGAGCAGACAAAGCCAGGGTTGTCGATCCAATCCTTGTCTCATTGCGGTGAAGAGCACAGCCTTCCCATTGGGGAGCCAGGAAGGCATGCGGTGGCTCCACTCCTCCCGCTTTGGGTCAGGCTTGGTCAGGATCTCGGGCTTCCCGCCGTCAGCCGAAACTCTTGAAAGCCCGGCAGCTTCTCCGGCTGCAAACACAATGCTGTTATCGCGACCCCAATTCGCACCATAGAGCCATCGTGAGGTGTCGCACAAAGTAGTTGGGACCCCACCTTCGACAGAAACCTTCTTCAATTTGCCGTCCGCCCAGAATCCCACCCAACGGTTGTCAGGCGAGAGGAAGGGATTGATGCCCTCTTCTGTCCCTGTAATCGGCTTGGCTTCAGATTGATCCAATCTCCGCAGGTACAACTTAGGCTGTGCCTGAGGGCCTGGGTTCTCCTCGATGGCGCTGTAGACGATGAACCTGCCGTCGCTGGAAATCGCCATAGCGGTTCGGCTGGGGAGCTCCATTTCCCAGATCCTGCGTGCGCCGTCCAGCCAGTGACCCGGCTCGATCTTGATGGTTGACGTGACCACTGAAGGGCGAGGAGCGGAATGATAATTCCAGATCAACACTCTTCCGATGATGAGGCCGGCGATAAGTGCAACAGCCGTAAGAGCACTCAGCCACAGAAGTGAGGGCCGCCGGGGAGCAGGCGCTGCTTCAGAGGGGTAAGCCACCGGCGCCTCGATTTCGAGCCGGGCATCGCCGATGTCGTGCAGACGGAGACGCGGGTCTTTTTGCAGGCACCGGCGCAGGACGGTATGCACGTTTCGGGGCGCGCCGGCGGGAAGCGAATTCCAGTCGGGTTCACCTTTGAGAATAGCGGCGATGCTCTCCGTGACCGTATCGCCGGGGAAGGCACGCTTTCCAGCCAGGCACTCGTATAGGATGCAGCCGAAGGCCCAGATGTCCGCCCGCTTGTCGACCGGCCTCCTTGTGGCCTGCTCCGGACTCATGTAAGCGGCAGTCCCAAGAATCACACCCGGCTCCGTCATATCCGCGGTAATAGTCGGGGATTTGCTGAGATCGACCTCGGAAATCTGGTCGTGGAAAGCTTTTGCCAGTCCAAAATCCAGAATCTTGACCTTCCTCTCAGGAGTGATCTTAACGTTCGAGGGCTTTAGGTCGCGGTGAATAATGCCTTTCTCATGGGCCCCTTCTAGCCCTTCGGCGATCTGGCGGCAAACGTCGAGAGTTTCTTCAAGAATGAGGGCGCCTCGGCTCAGCCGTTCGGCTAAAGTCTCGCCTTCGACAAGCTCCAGGACGAGAAAGCGCTTGCCTTCGGCCTCTTCAACACCGTAGATGGCGGCGATATTCGGGTGATTGAGGGAGGCGAGAACTCTGGCCTCGCGCTCGAAGCGAGCCAGCCTCTCCGGGTCGGCCGTGAAGATTTCCGGCAGGACTTTGATGGCGACCCTGCGGGCGAGTTTCATATCCTCGGCCTCATAGACAACGCCCATCCCGCCCCGGCCGATCTCGTCGAGAACCCGGTACTTCCCGGCGACAAGGCTCCCCTTTGTTAGGACATAGGCAGGCGATTCGAGCGTTTTTGTCAGGGCCGGAGAAGGCTGGCCGCCCGGCGTGAGCTGCGTGGCGCAGTTGCTGCAGAACCGCGCCGTATCCGTGTTATCAGACTGACACTTTGGACATTTCATAGCCGGACAAACCCATTACCCGGGTGGCGAAAGGATAACGCCGTTAGGGTGGGAAGTCAATCGGTGATGGCCCATCCCTCGCCAGGCATCTTGGGCACTTCATCCCCCTTTTCTCTTCATCTGCGGTTGCCGGAAAAATATCAAGCTAAAGAAGAGGAGTCAGTGATATTCGCCGGCTAGGCCTTCTTCGGGTTCCATGTCCCCTTGGCGACGGCCGGGATGAAGTTGGCCAATCCCGGCGGCGGGAAGGGGAGGGTCTTCTCCTTCTCGGCGCTCATATAGGCGGCCATCAGAAGCTCGGTCACATTGAGGCCGTCTTCAAAATTCTCGCTCGGCCGCACACCCTTGAGAAATGCCCTGACCATGTGCCGGTTCTCTCCCGTGTAGCCGTACTCGTTCTCCTCGTCGCTTACGACCGGCATGAGGCCGACTTCGGCGTTCTGTTTCTCGACTAGGTCCTCGCCGGCCTTCCCCTTGACCCGGCGGCTGAAGAAGACCTTGAGTCCGGCATCGAGGCTGTTGATCTGGAGGGAGTACTCGGGGCCGAGGAGTTCCATGCTCAGCCGCAACCCTGCACCGACGTAACACCACGAGGTTGTCGTCTCAACCACAACGACGTTCCCCTTTTCATCCTTGTATTCGACGAGAGATCGGGCAAAATCTTCGGCCGGCCGCTTGAGATAGTCGGTTTTTCCGCCGCTTCTGTCCCATAGAGATTTGGCATAATCGGGGATCTGCCATTTGAGGCAGGAGGCATAAGCAGTTACTTTGGTGGGGGTCAGGGTGGCTCGCGCGGCTCCGGGCGAGGTGAGCATGAAACGCGCCACCTCGACGGAATGGCACATCATGTCGTTGAGGACGCCCCCGCCCTGGAGGGGTCCCTCCCAGAACCAGGGCATGTGCGGGCCGCTGTGCTCCTCGGCCGCTCTGGCCAGATAAGGACGTCCGGTCAGCGTGGCCCCGCGCGCCCAGACGATATCCCGGCCTCTCACTACCGCCGGCGCAAATACCTGATTTTCGAGGTAGCCGTCGAGGAGCTTCGCCTTCCGGGCAAGTTCCAGCATCCGGCGGGCTTCTTTGACGTTCCGTCCGAGCGGCTTTTCGCAGCAGACGCCGGCGAGCTCTCCTTTTCCTATCTCGAGGGCATGGACGATCTCTTCCATGACGTCGATCCGGGTGAAGTTCGGGGCCGATATCCAGAGAGCGTCAATCTTAGGGTCGGCGACCAGATCGGTGATGGACTTGTAGGGCCTGGCCTCACCCACCTCGAGCTTCCGGGCGATCCCGGCCGCTTCTTCGGCCCGCTTTCTGTCCGGGTCGAAGATTCCGAGAATATCGGCGTTCCGGACGCCTACCCAGGAGCGGATATGAAACCTGGCGTTGAACCCGCCACCGATAATTCCGACTCCCAATGTCTTCTTTTTCATGTTCGACCTCCCATAACGGGGCTCATTGTATTGATTCTCAACGATGCTGTAAAGAACCGCAAAGAAGGGAGAGAGGCTTGTTTTTTTAGGAGAGGGTCCGGGAAATAGCCTCACCAAAATTCTGGGGACACGTACCAAATTCAAGAGAATTTGATTACATGTCCCCGAATTTTGCGCGTTCTTGAGATCCGTCCCGTATTTCTCTTTTTGGGCAAATATGCTAAATTCATTCCCGAGGAATGAAAGGAGCTGAACATGGCTAAACACAAAATCGCAGTCCTGCCGGGTGACGGAGTCGGAAGAGACGTCATAGAAGCCGCCATGGCGGTCCTCAACAAGCTGGCCGTCGATGCCGAGTACATCTACGGGGATATCGGCTGGGAATTCTGGCGCAAAGAAGGGAACGCCCTGCCCGACCGCACCATCAAGATGCTCAAGGAGACAGATTGCTGCTTATTCGGGGCCATCACCTCGAAGCCCAAGGCAGACGCCGCGGCCGAGCTCGACCCCTCGCTGCGCGGCAAGGGGCTCTCCTATTTCAGCCCGATCGTCCGGCTCCGCCAGGAGTTCGACCTCTATACAAACCTCAGGCCCTGCAAAGCCTACCCGGGAAACCCGCTCAACTACCGGGAGAATATCGACCTGGTGATCTTTAGGGAGAATACGGAAGGCATGTACGCCGGCGTCGAGTTCCATCCGCTGCCGCAGACCGTCCGGGATGCTCTGCTCATCCATCCCAAGATGAAGGCCTTCAAGGACACCCCGCTCAACGAGATCGCCATCTCCACCCGGATCATGACCAAGAAAGGCTGCAGCCGGATCGTCCGGGCGGCCTTCGAATACGCCCGCAAGAACAAGCGGCGTTCCGTGACCATCGTCGAGAAGCCGAATGTACTTCGGGAGACGGGCGGCCTGATGCTGGGCATCGCCCGCGACATCGCCAAGGAATATCCCGAGGTCCCCTTCAAGGAAGCCAACGTCGACGCTATGTGCATGTGGCTGGTCAAAAACCCCCACGACTATGATATCCTGGTCGCTGAGAACCTTTTCGGTGACATCATCTCCGACCTGGCCGCCCAACTCGTCGGCGGACTGGGGTTCGCCTCGGCCGGGAACATTAGCGACAAGTATGGCGTCTTCGAGCCGACCCACGGGTCGGCACCGAAATACGCCGGGATGTACAAGGTCAACCCCCTCGCCACCTTCCTGGCCGCCAAGATGATGCTCGAGTGGCTGGGCGAGTCCGAAAAGGGA
>Ga0315277_10004037_pt1 | contig 19700 bp, 14 predicted proteins | sample YL17G05_15_MG_FD_203695 | JGI IMG/M metagenome (GOLD analysis project Ga0315277, IMG submission 203695) | Sediment microbial communities from Yellowstone Lake, YNP, Wyoming, USA - YL17G05_15 | ecosystem: Environmental > Aquatic > Freshwater > Lake > Sediment | place: USA: Wyoming | collected... | reverse complement strand
AGCGTTGCCTTGCGCACAAACTGAGGAACATCCATGCAAAGCTTCCGAAGACCATTGCCGATCACATCCTGTCTGAAGTGAAAGCAGTGTATTATGCGCCTGACCGTAAGACGGTCGACGTTCTTGCGTCACAGTTTATTGAGCGTTATAGCCGTGAATACCCGACGGCGGTGAAATGTTTCAGTGACGATCAGCAACATCGACCTGACGGTTTGGATGCATGCTTGACGCATCTGAAATACCCTTTGGGACACCGAAGGTTCATTCGTACGACTAACCTTTAAAGTCGATTCGAACCTTGATGTATCCGGGTGATCATGAAAACAGTCGAATCTCTTACAGGATAGCAGCATGACTCCTATGAAATTTTACACACAAAAAAGGACTTGACCAGAATGCTTGGCCTTGTATTGAAGTTGGACAGCAGTGAGAACAAATATTTTGAATACGTCAAAAGGAATACACAATCAAACCAGTAGTTACTCGGAAGGACATCTATCAAAAATAGGCACCTATTGGGCACACTCATGGACCCATGATTGACCATATTATATCTTAGTAACTGTGCCTTAATTGTGCCTTAAACCGTACCAAAATGTACCAAATTATACCAAAACAGTAATATATTGATGTAAAAAAATAGAGCTGCAATTCACATGTAAATTGGTAATTACAGCTCTATACTCCTGTCGGGGCGGCAGGATTTGAACCTGCGGCCTCTTGCTCCCGAAGCAAGCGCGCTAGCCAAGCTGCGCTACGCCCCGATGCTTTCTTAGGATTTTAGCTGGATATTTTAACGAATTTCATCGTAAAAAGCAAACTGTTTTTTCGGTATGTTTTTCAATTCGGAAAAACCATTATAAACGGAGCGAGACCCCGGGGTGTTTCAGAATCCTTAAGACAACCGGGGTCAATGACTTTCATGAATTATTCTGGAAAAAGGAAACGGACCTGAAAACGATCTTCATTTTCCGTCCGCGAGCAGCCGCATCAGGAGAGAACAGAACCGCACCGTATCCCTGAACCTTCGGATGTGGCTTGATCCGGGCGAATGCACCACCGGTACGGGGCAAAACCCCACTCGGCATCCTCTCCTCGCCAGCTTGATCAGCAGTTCGGTCTCGGTTTCATAGTGTCCGGTCCAAAGCTCAAGTCCCTTCAATGCGCCAGTACGAACCATTCGGTATCCGCATTGGCTGTCGAAGATCCGTTTCCCGGCAAACACCGAAACCATGAGCGAACTCATGCGGTTGGAAAAAATCCGGTCAACAGGCATGGTATTGAAATGGAAGCGCCGTGTTCCAAGAACCAGGCCGGAACCGGATTCTTCCATCGCGGAGAGGAAATTCGGAATAAATCGGGGATCGTGCTGGGCGTCGCCATCGAGAGTGATGACTGCCTCCAAACCGTCTTTCACGGCTGCGCGGAAACCGCTTTTCAAAGCCTCTCCTTTCCCCCGGTTGAAGGGATGCCTGATCACGGTAACACCCATCCGGGCGGCGACATCACACGTGCGGTCCCGCGATCCGTCATCCACAACGTAAACACGCCCGGACGGAATGAATCTCAATACCCCGTCCAGCACCCCCCGGATCCACGGTTCGACATCGTAAGCCGGAACAATCACACCGACTTTTTGAATATCCGCCATTCATGCACCGCGATCATCGGACGGTCATTGCGCTGAACGGGAATACGTACGCCTGCAGAAAAACCAGCAGGCCGACCAGAGACGCCAGGGCAAGGCTGTGGAAAAAAACATACCTCAGAATATTGCTTTCGTGCCCGTACCATTGGGTTGCCGTGCTGGCGACCACGATGCTCTGCATGTCGATCATCTTGCCCATGACGCCTCCGCTGCTGTTGGCCGAAGTCATGAGAACCGGGCTGATCCCCAACTGTTCGGCCGAAATCTTCTGCAGGCTGCCGAAGAGCACGTTCGACGACGTGTCCGACCCCGTGAGCGCAACTCCGAGCCAGCCCAAAAGCGTTCCGAAAAACGGATACAAAAATCCGGTGCGCGCAAAGGCCAAGCCCATGGTTGCGTCCAGACCGGAATAACGCGTGACAAAACCGAGCGCGAGCATCGAGGCAACGGTGATCAGGGAAAAACGCACGCGCTTGAGGGTTTCCCAGTACGTGCGGGCAATGGCTTTGGGCTTGAATCCCAGGAGCGCCGCTGAAAGCATCGCAGCGACGAAAATGCCCGTTCCGGTCATCGACAGGATGTTGAAATTGAACACGGCGTTTTCCGGCGCCGGTGCAGCCACAACCGGGGGCATGCGTTGAATCAACTGATTCACGTACGGAATGGGATACTTGAAGATAAAGAGGTGGTCGAGAACCGATTTGAATTTGGGGATGCCCCAGAAAAAAACCACGAGGCTCAGCACCACCCAGGGCATCCATGCCAGGACGACGCTGCTCCGGGAATGCCCGTGCCGGTTGCGCGGTTCGGATTGGGATTTCGTTCCGTCCACGCACCGGATGTGTTTGGGATGCCACAGCCTTAAAAATCCGATCAGGGCGACGATCGAAGACACGGATGCGACGATGTCGACCAGCCATGGGCCGTGAAAATTGGACACCAGGAACTGCGGAATGGCGAAACACGCGCCCGCGACGAGAAGCGCGGGCCAGACTTCCAGCATTCCCTTGAATCCGACGTATGCCCAGATCAACCAGAACGGAACCAGTATGGAAAAAAACGGCAGCTGGCGTCCGACCATGGCACTCAACTTCAAAAGATCGATTCCGGTGACGCCGTTCAGGGCAATGAGCGGTGTTCCCAGCGATCCGAACGCCACCGGCGCCGTGTTCGCAATCAGCGAAAGCCCGGATGCCTGAAGCGGACTGAAGCCGAGGCCGATCAGGAGCGCCGCGGTCACGGCAACAGGCGTCCCGAAACCGGCCGCGCCCTCAAAAAAAGCTCCGAACGAAAACGTGATGAGCAAGACCTGCAGCCGGCAATCCCGGGTAATTCCGGTGATGGAGTTGTGCAGGACCGTGAAGAGGCCTTTTTTCTGCGTGAGGTTGTACATGAAAATCACGTTGATGATGATCCATCCGATCGGGAACAGTCCGTACGAGGCGCCGTAAGCCGCGACACAGAACGCTTTCCCGACGGGCATGGCAAAAACGAAAACCACCACCACCAGGGCGGAAACCAGACCCGCCACCGCGGCGATGTGCGTTTTAATCCTCAGGAAGGCGATCGAGCCCAACAGCACGAAAACGGGCAATGCGGCAACGAGCGTGGACAGAATCCAATTGCCCATGGGGTCGTAGATTTGATTCCATTGCATGAGGCAGTCTCCCGTATAAGGCGTGGATTGGCGGTTGAATGCTTGGACTACACAACTCAAAATAATACAGATGATTATCAATGTCAAGTCGAAATGCGATTTCCCTTGACATTGGCAAAATATTGCTTAACTTATCACCCCATGAAACAAAAGCGTAAAAACAACATCCGGAACATCGCCATCATTGCCCATGTCGATCACGGCAAGACCACATTGGTCGACGGCATGCTCCGGCAGAGCGGTATTTTCAGGTCCAACCAGGTATTGGAAGACCGCGTCATGGATTCGATGGATCTTGAAAAGGAGCGCGGCATCACCATCATGGCCAAGAACACGGCCATTTGGTACCAGAACATCAAAATCAACATTGTGGACACCCCGGGGCACGCGGATTTCGGGGGCGAGGTCGAGCGCAGCCTCAACATGGTGGACGGCGCGCTGCTGCTCGTGGACGCAAGCGAGGGTCCCCTGCCCCAGACCCGCTTTGTGGTCAAAAAAGCCCTGGCCAAACACCTCCCCATCATTCTCGTGATCAACAAAATCGACCGAAACGACGCCCGTATCTCCGACGTGGTCAACGAAGTCTACGACCTGTTCATCGACCTGGACGCCGAAGACCACCATATCGAATTTCCCATCCTGTACACCAATGCCAAAACCGGCGTGGCGCACGAAAAACCCGGCGACAGCTCGGCCAATTTGCGTCTGCTGTTCGAGGCCATCGTCCACCGGATACCCGGCCCCGTCGCAGAGGACGAGCTGAAGCCGCAGTTTCTGGTGACCAACCTGGACTACGATTCGTACGTCGGACAGATCGCCATCGGTCGGCTGATGAACGGTATCCTGGAAATGAACAAGACCTATTCCCTTTGCGGGGAGTACGAAACCGTTCCGAATATCAAATTTTCATCGCTGTACACCTTCCAGAATCTGGCCCGGAAATCCGTGGAAAAAGTGGAAGCCGGGGATATCATCGCCGTCGCCGGCGTGGAAAATGTCCGGATCGGAGACACCATCTCGTCGCTCGAGGATCCCGTTCCGCTTCCGCGCATCCAGGTGGACGAGCCCACCGTTTCAATGATCTTCTACGTCAACAACAGCCCGTTTGCGGGAACGGAAGGCAAGTACCTCACCTCCAGACACCTCAAGGCAAGGCTGGAACTGGAGGTCCTGAAAAACGTGGCCATCCAGCTCAAACCCATGGCCCGGAAGGACGCGTTCGAAGTATGCGGCCGGGGGGAACTTCAGATGGCCATCCTGATTGAAACCATGCGAAGGGAAGGGTACGAATTCATGGTGTCCAGGCCGCACGTCATCACCAAGGAAGCGGACGGAAAAACCCTGGAGCCGGTCGAACACCTTCACGTCGACATTCCGGAGGAATGCATCGGTGTCATGACCGAGCGCCTGTCTGCACGGAAGGGCCGGATGGTGAACCTGAACATCAACGGGCACGGCCGGGTGACCATGGAATTCATCATTCCCTCACGCGGACTGATCGGATTCCGCAGCCAGTTCCTGACCGACACCAAGGGTGCCGGCGTCATGAATACGATTTTCGAGGGATACAAACCGTGGTACGGTCCCATCCCCCAGCGGGCGACCGGAGCCCTGGTGGCCGACCGGCCCGGAAAAGTGACCAGTTATGCCGTGCTTGCCATGGCCGACCGGGGTGAGCTGTTTCTCGAAGTCGGTTCGCCCGTGTACTCCGGGATGGTCCTGGGTGAACGCAACCGGAACGGAGACCTGAACGTCAACATCACCAAGGAAAAGAAACTGGGCAACATGCGCAGTTCCACTGCCGAAGCCACGGTCACCATTCGTCCGCCGCGGCCCCTGTCGCTGGACCAGTCCATCGAATTCATCGCCGAGGACGAACTCGTCGAGGTCACGCCGGAAACCGTCCGCCTGAGAAAAATGGAGCTGGACGCAAACAAGCGGCTGGCCATGCATAGGCGGGACAATGCGTTCGAGGAGGAATGAGGAGATGTGGGCGGGGACACTCCAAGGACTCAAGACAAAAAAGCATTTCGTTTAATAACACCGTACATCCCCCGCTGTCGTTGTCCTTTTGCACCAATTGAATCCATTCCCAACCCTCAAAAAATGGCAAATCCGTCCTGAAGTGTTCACGGAGTCGGATCGTAGACGGCCGAGACATCCGAAACGAGGGTCCTCCCCAGCTTGTCCGCACCCTCAGGGAAGTAACCGGCCGTGGCCTGGGAGCTTTCCTTGGCTCCACCCACGCGGATCTTTCCGGTCCACAGCACCGTGTTCGCCTGCAGCAGGCTGCCCTCGATCCGATAGACATAGACCCCGGTTGCCACGGCCTTGCCCGTCTTGTCCTTCAGGTCCCATACCGCTGACCCTTTTCCGGTTTGAGGCGTGGCACCGCTCACGGCGTCGAGGTCCGCCTGCGGCATGTTTTTCACGTCCGCCGCCTTGACCCAGGTTACCAGAGACTGCTGACGGACCTTCCACCCCTGCCTGCGGGCCATGTAGTCCGTGACGAAGAGCGTCCTGACGTGCATACCCGCCTCGTCCTCGATCCACACCGCATACTGGTTGCTTGACCTCCCGCTGATCCGGGTCAACGTGTAGCCGATCGTGACCTTGCCGGTGGCCGCCTGGGTTTGAGGGCCCTGCGTGCCTTTCTGTGGTTTGATACCCAGCATGCTGCATGCGACCGAAAGAACGAGCAATGCCGCGACCAAAACCGTACCGTATTTCTTCATGATGATGCCTCCTTGTGTTTTTCATCCTGCAAAATGTTTTTCAGCATAAATCTTTCCGTATGGATAAAAGCTTTTTTCCGGCTCATGGTCTCAAATGCATGCTCATCGCCACATCGATCGTATACGCAGGAGTCATGACTGTAATATCTCCCCCGGCCCAGCGGATGTCCGAGGTGCCCTGAACGTTTCCGGTCGGGGGATTGATCCATTCCAACCGGTAGATCCCTGCAGGAACCACCATCCCTCCACGCGGACGTCTTCCACGGTATACGGCTTCACGAGCCCGAAGCCGAAATAATCCGATTCGACGTCCATAATAGGTTTGCCGGATCCGTAGTTCCGGGCGAGGGCGGCTGCTGCCGGAGCGACATACTCGGTGGGCAGCCAGGCGCACCACGGTTCGCCGGAAAGGTCGGGCGAAAGATTCTGCACGGTCTGCCCGAGAAGGTGTTTCTTGGGAAGTGAATTTTCCGCCCGGAGAAAGGCCTCCTTCATTTCCTGCAGCCAGGGCGCCACCCGGTCCTCGGGAAGTGTGATGATGCTTCCGTCCGGGCGGCCCGCGAGCGATGGCTCGTCGCAGACATCGTAGATGACGTTGTCGTACCCGTTCAACTCCTTGGTGATTTTTTCAATGTACGCTTTCTGGTATCATACGACCGCCTGATTCCTGTTGTCCAGGGTGGTGAACAGCCCGCATTCCTCCGCTTCGTAGCGTCCGACGTTCTGTATGTTGTTGCCGTGATACATCGGCATCAGCGGCCAGCAGTCCGCGTACATGCCGTTGAAGAAGGCGATTTCGACGACGATGTCCCTCCGAAGGGCAGCTTCCACGTAAGCCTTCAACCGGACGAAGTAATCGGAATTCCATCGGTCGAGGTCGAAACGGCAGGAGGTCCGCCCGGGTTCCGCCAGGTCGGGATGCGCTCCGGCGAGGCCGGATTTCACCCAGGGGAGCAGCTGCCGTCCGGGACGCGGACCGAGCGGATTGCCCGGGATGTATTTGTCGGGCGGTTCGAACATCCCGCCCGGATAGATTCTCGTCAGGTTCATGCCGTTTGCAGCCAGGAAATCCAGATACCGGGTGAAGTCGAAATCGCGGTCGATGACCGCCCCATAGTGCTGGTCGGATGTGATGAAAACCAGGGGTTTGCCTTTGTAATAAAAATAGCGGGGATTGGAAGGGCACACTGCCACGGGATCGGCCCATGCGGCCGTGGTCAGAACCAGCAGGATGGCGGCCTTCTTCCATAAGCGGCAAGCCGCTGTGCCGGCATCGCGTTGTCCGGTTTTGAGACGGAAGTTCAAGTATCGTGCATGAATTATCATGGCTTCACTGAACCAGGATCCACAGTTTATATTGTTTCTTCTGCTTCTCCAGATACATGTCAGCAGGTTTTTTCAGTTCCAGAATAACGCTGCCGTTCTTTTTCAATTCCTTAAAATTACCGCATGCCAGCTTTAACAATCCTTCCTTTTTATTTGCCAGGATGGCCAGCACCCCCGTATACGCACCTTCATAGCGGTCACCATCCATCATCAATGAAAATGCCTCGGGAGTGTTCTTTTCTATGGAAACAAGATCCGACATCACGATGGAACCGTCTTCCATCCGGCATCCATTCGGAATATCGTTTTTCGGGATTCCAAGCTCTTCCACCCGATCCATTGAAAAAGCGTTAACCGTGGCTTTCTCATAAATCGCTTGAAAGCGGGAAGACACATCGTTGCCGTGGTAATCGTATTTCGCAGGGCCCTCTATCATGAGTTTCCCGCCGGATTCAGCAAACTTTTCAAGAAACCGGATGGTGGGTTCTTTGGAATACTGGGGATAAAGAAAGACCATCGACTGAAAAACATGTCCGTTGTAAACCGGATGGTTCTTTTCATCCAGCCCCAGCTTCCCATCCACAATGGCATCGGCAGGAACGAGCGCATTCAAATATCCTGAATTCCATACCGCCGCGGCTTTTTGAATGATCTGTGTATGTTCATCATTCATGTCATAGGCATCGCGATAAGTGGTGTCGGGGTACCAGTTGGTCATGGCTTCAAATCCGAAAACGATGAGTAAATCCGTTTTAGGAGGAGCAGGATTGAACCGGTTCAACAACCTTGCCCTCATTTCCAGAGGATTCACACGATTTAAAAATTCCGGTTTTTCAAGGGAAAATCCCCATCGGCCATTCTTGTCGTTTAACGCATGGTAATGCGTCCGGACATTGAAATGCAGATCTGCGGCTGCCTTTTGTAAAATGACATCAGCGGATTGATGGTAGAACATGTTGTAGAGTATATTTTTAGGATACGAATACATCATGCCCAGCTGAACAGACTTTGTTGCCAGTTCATCCGTCTGACCGTATTGGCGCGGGAGGTTCCACCAATTTCTGCCCGTATGCCACAATTCATCCGTACCGCGGTGAAACGTGTTGTGCAGACCGCTGAAGATGCTGTCACCGAACAGGGCCCTGGATCTGTCGCGAAATGCCTGCTCAATCCTTCGTGTCGCCTTTCGCATTTCCTCCATGTATCGATTGATTGCCGCGATCCGTACGGCCTCGTTTCCTTCAGGAGCATGGCGCATTTGAAACAACTCTTCTTCCAGCGGTTTCCCGTATTTTTTCAGAAACATTTTGGAAAAGGGGATGCAATACCTTCTTTCGCGAAATTCTCCATGGTAAAGGTTTCCCGGAGTCTTGATTCCCATGTGGCTGAATTCATCCAGGCCGGTACCGTCAAATGGGATGTCCGCATATTTTTCGAGTATGGAATTGTAGGAACGAACATAGTAATCGCTGAACAGGTTGCCGTAGTTCCGGTAGTGTATGGCCATGAGGTATACACGGTACCCCGAAAACGTTGCACCCAGAACAATGCCGATGGACACCCTTTCCGGAGACTCCGATACGGATTTGCATTGAGACGTGATATCGTGGAGTGTTTCAGGATCGTAGAAGCCTTCCTTCGTTCTCCTGAATGCATAGGCTTTCAGCAATTCACTCTTAACAGGTTCTGCTCCCCTGACGTTGTACGTTTCCATGGTGCATTTTGCTTTTCCCATTGCATCAAGAACCATCTCTTTTTCGCTCACCAATCCGTCGTTTTCCTCAAGGGGTTTTTCTTTTGAACCGTCCGGCGATAGCTGCAATCCTATTTTAAGTCCAAGGTCATGCGCCCGTTTAACCAATTTTTCAAAAACGGGATGCATGGTTTTATGGTCAAAAAAATCCGTTCCATCTCGGGCAGTCAGAAAGAGCAGATCAAAAGGAGAATCCGCTGCCACGCGCTCAAGGTCCTTCAGGTATTTCACATTTTCGAGAAGATCCGGAGTGATAAACCAATAGGCTATCTGTGGATGGTTTACATTCGGGAATTTATCCACAACTTGAATATCCAACTTGGTTAAGGATGACTTGACTACAAAGGGATCCTCTGGGGGCTTTCCCTCGCTGCAGGATGCAATTTGAAACAGGACCGCCAATAAAACGCCCTGCCATTTCATATATCGTGTCCTTTCATTGTTTTCTTGGATGCATGTTGCAGGATTGTGAGCAATCCATTCCCTTACGGTTGCATGCGGATTTTTCCCTGGATGGTATCCAGAAGCGACCCATCCGTTTTTATCAAAAACAGGATTACGGTTTTTCACTGGAAGAAATTCAGTCAATTATTACTCGACTTTGGCAAATTTTCCGTTCAGCCTGAGTCCCGAGTACGGGATTGACTCTGTCGAAGGTTGAACGGGGCAATTCGCGCTTCGACAGGCCATTGTCGTGCATAGCATGATCAGCGTGAACGGTCTTCCAAAACGTTTTATGCAAATATACCAAAGTCGATTTATTTTTAATATTTATCAAAAACCTCAAAAAGTCAAGCAGAAAAACATCATGATGCCTGAAACATCCGTTCCAACCGCTCGGCGACGGATGGATCGCTTCATCGAATTCCTGTTGCATTTCATCGGACTTTCCGTTATTTTCATGATTGTCAATCATCAGGAGGATAAAATTATGAGACACAGATGGCTCATCACGAACCTGATCCCGGTGCTCCTGCTTGGCCTGATGTCGGGCTGCGGCAAACCCAGGGGCGGATTCAGCGTTCCCGTCCACTACCACAAGCTGGACAACGGACTCAAAGTCGTGCTGTCCCCCGACCACACCTCTCCTCTCGTCGTGGTCGCCGTGTACTACAACATCGGATTTCGGATCGAACCCAAAAACCGAACCGGATTTGCACACCTGTTCGAGCACATGATGTTCCAGGGCTCCAGGAACCTCGGCAAAATGGAGTTTATTCGGTTGATCCAGAAGAACGGCGGGGTGCTCAACGGAAGCACGAGATTCGATTTCACCAACTATTACGAAATCGTGCCCCAGCACAAGCTTGAGACCGTGCTCTGGGCGGAAGCGGACCGCATGCGGGGACTCGACATCACGAAGGAAAATCTGGACAACCAGAAAGGCGTGGTGGTGAACGAGATCAACGAGGCCTTGCACAACCAGCCGTACGGGGGCTTCCCATGGCTCGACATGCCGCAGATGGCCAATTCCAACTGGTACAATGCTCACAATTTCTACGGAATCGTGGACGACGTCAAGGCGGCCAAGATCGAGGAGGTCCGCAATTTTTTCAGGACGTATTACGCTCCCGACAACGCCGTGCTCGTCGTCACAGGTGATTTTCAACCTTCCGAGGCGCTGAACCTGATTAAAAAGTATTTCGCCGACATCCCAAAAACCCAGCGTCCGGCACTTCCCGATCTGAGCGAGCCGCGCCAGGAAAAGGAAAAGGTGTTCAGCAAGGACGATCGGCTGGCCACCCAACCCGCGCTCGCGTTCGCCTACCACATGCCACCGGTTAACACGCCGGAATACTACGCCATGGGGCTTTTGGACCAAATCCTGCTCCAAGGGGAAGACAGCAAGCTGCATCAGGCCCTGGTCAAGCGCAAGGGCCTGACCAGCGGAGTTTCCGGAGGCATCAATGCGGATCTGGGGGACATGTTCGACTACAACGGCCCCATGCTGTGGAGTGCGTCCCTGTTCCACGACAACAACGTTTCCTCCAAGACCATCATGGCCGTCGCGGATTCGGTCATCGAAAGCGTCCGTTCCAAACCCGTGGACCAGAAGACGCTCGACCGGGCACTGGTGAAATTCCGGTCCGGATTGTACGGCAGCATCGACTCTTTCCTCGCCAACCTGCTGGCCAGTTTCGCTCTGTTCGAGGACAATCCGTCCAAAATCAACACGCTGGAACAGCGGTTCAAGGAAGTTACTCCAGAAGAAATCCTGAGAACGGCGAAAGAGTACCTGCGCCCGTCGAACCGGACCGTGCTGACCATCCGTCCCAAAGCCAAACCGTGACAAGGAGGACCTGACCATGCGTCTGATCAAAACCATTTGGATCTGCGGTGCGTTCTGCGGTCTGATGGGATTTGCCATTGCCCAGAAACAGGAACCGCCCCGGGGCGGCATCCCCAAGGATTTCGAAATCTCCAAGGCAAAAACCTTCACCTTGGATAACGGCCTGAAGGCCACGCTGGTGCACTACGGCAACCTTCCCAAGGTGAACGTGCGGATCGTGGTGCGTTCCGGTAACCTGAACGAGGCCGAGAAGGAGGTGTGGCTTGCCGATCTCATGGGCGATCTGATCAAGGAAGGGACCAAGACACGCACTTCCGACCAGATTTCCGAGCAGGTGGCCGGAATGGGCGGCACCCTGTCCGTGGATGTCGGGTCGGACCTGACAACCTTCGGCAGCGACGTGCTGTCAGAATTCGGGCCCGACCTAGTCGCCCTGCTGGCCGACGTCGTTCAGCATCCGCTGTTCCCCGAATCGGAGGTCGCTCGCCTGAAAAGGGACATGCTCCGCAACCTCAGCATCGCAAAAAGCCAGCCCGGACAACTTGCCCAGGAAAAATTCCTGAAGGTGCTGTATCCGGACCACCCCTACGGTCGCATGTTTCCCTCACCCGAAATGGTGGCATCGTACACCGCTTCGAAAATCAGGACGTTCTACGACAGCAATTTCGGCGCCCAGCGATGCCACGTGTACGTCGCAGGCCGTTTCGACGAAAAAACCGTGGGGAACGCGATACGGACGGCGTTCGCGTCGTGGTCGAAAGGCCCGGAGCCGCTGATCTCGCCGCCGAAACCGTCCACCAACCGAAAAGTCTGGATTGTGGACCGTCCCGGAGCACCGCAGTCGACCCTGTACATCGGCCTTCCGGTGATCGACGCTTCCCACAAGGATTACGTCCGCCTGCTGGTGACCAATTCGCTGCTCGGCGGATCCTTCGCTTCGCGAATCACCAGCAACATCCGTGAAAACAAGGGCTACACCTATTCTCCCTACAGCATGATCTCGGGACGGTACCGTGACGCATACTGGCTGGAGGTTGCGGATGTGGGAACCGAGGTGACTGCTCCCGCTCTGAAGGAAATTCTCTACGAAATCGACCTGTTGCGGAAGGAACCGCCTTCGAAAGAGGAATTGCAGGGCATCCAGAATTACATGGCGGGAGTTTTCGTGCTGCGGAATTCCGACAGGGGCGGCATCATCGGTCAGCTGTCCTTTCTGGACCTGCACGGCCTGGACAGGAGCTACCTGACAAACTACGTCGGGAATGTCCATGCCGTGACGCCAGAAGACGTCCGCCGAATCACGGAGGCATGCCTGAAAGACAAGGAAATGGTCATCGTCATCGCAGGGGATAAAAAGAAGATTCTCAAATCCGTGTCGGCTTTCGGACCGGTCGAGTGACGGGGGGATTCATCATACTTTAATGAATGGCTCTGCCGCAAGCCCGCCAAAGGCGGGCATGTGGCGGGGAATCGGACTGGTCACCCGCCGCAAGTGTTTTGGCGTCACCTCAAGGCTTTTTCCGCAAATTTGTTCGTTCGTCCTGAGCCTTTCGAAGGACGAACCGTGCCGTTCACGCATGAACAGCCCCTGTTTTATTTCCGCACTTATTTCACACCAACCAGCTTGACGGCATACGCAGGTGCCGGCGGCAGATCGAGCAAAACCCGCACCGGTATTTCGATCCGCATCTTTCCGCCGGACAGCGTCCATGAAAGGGGTGCGTTGGAACCGAGCAACCTGACCGATGTGCCTTTGCCGGGCTTCGGTTCGGCCAGAACAAGGCTCGGTCCCGGCCGCCGGAGAAGGATGGCATAGACCGTGTCCCCCCTGGCCGTGAAGCGGACGTTTTCCGATTCCGAGGCAATCCGCCACGGGCGCGTACCGTAGATCGCTTCGCCGTTCGCTCCGAGCCATTCGCCGATCTGCAGCAGCCGTTCCTCCATGATCACGGGAATCCGGCCGTCCGCCGATGGACCGATGTCGAGCAGGAGGTTCCCTCCCCTGCTGACGACGTCGACGAGGAGGTGGACGAGTTTCTCCGGCGTCGAGTAATCCTTCAGGGTTTCGGCCCGATTGTAGCCGAATGAAAATCCGATTCCGCGGCATTCTTCCCACGGATGCCGCATGGTTTCTCCGGAAGCGTTTTTATCGTGTACCAATCCGTATTCCGTCGTGTAATATCCACCGTGCAATCCCCGGGTTTCCTTGCCCCAGCGGTCGTTCACGGCCACGGTTTTTCCAACAGGAGAATCGTTGAACAGCCAGGCCAGGTACTCCTCCGCGCGCCAATCCCGGCTCGGCCGGTCCCATTCGCCGTCGGTCCAGAAAAGGTCCGGTTCATAGCGGACAACCAGGTCCTTCATCTGGGGCATCATGTGCTGATCCACGTATCGGACCGGATCCGAGCGGTACAGCGGATTGAACCATTCGTACAGCGAATAATAAAATCCCATTTTCAATCCGGTGGCTTTGACGGCCTTGATCAAATCGCCGGCCAGATCACGGTGCGGTCCGACGTCCACGGCGTTCCAGTTCCAGCTTTCCGCGCTCGGCCACAGGCAAAAACCGTCGTGGTGTTTGCTGGTGAGCACCACGTACCTGGCGCCGGACCGTTTGAACACGCCGGCCCATTCCTCCGGATTGAACATCTCGGCCTTGAATCGGTCGGCAAAATCCTGATACTTGAAGCCGGGTCCGTAGACGCGGTCGTGAAACGCTTTGAACACGGAATAGCCTTCCTGGGATGGATTGGAGGTTCGGTTCCAGTACCATTCCGCGTACCGCGCGTAAATGTTGACGCCCTCGGTGGGAGCGAACGCCGGAACCGAGTACACACCCCAATGGATAAAGATTCCGAATTTGGCATCTTCGAACCACGGGGGTGTCGGCCTGCTGTCCAGGGACTCCCAGGCGGGTTCGTACTTTCCTTCGGACGAAAAAAGCAGGGTCGCCAGAAATGCCAGGCCGGTGGTGAAAACCCTCACAAACCGTTTCATGTTCGATTCCTCCTTTTCTTATGCATTTCCAAAGGTGGGGTTCAACAATCCAATGACGTAAAATAGCACAATCCGAGCGTTTGAACAAGAACAAACAAAAAATGTTCTTGATTATGGCAAAAGCATCCTTTAATTTTAATCGTTTAGCCATTGGATGGTTTAAGGAGGACCACGTGAAGACGGAAATGTCGCGAAGAAATTTCTTGAACGCCACGGCCATGGGAGCGGCCGGAGCGGCCGCGGTCATGAGCGCCCGTTCGTATGCCCGGGTGATCGGCGCCAACGACCGCATCAACATAGGATTTTTGGGATGCGGCGACCGCGGCAGGGGTCACCGGCGCATGGTGCGGATGTCGGTGAAGGACAAGAACCTGGGTGTCGTCGCGGTGTGCGACATCTGGAAAATGAACCGGGAAAAGGCGGCTGCAGACTGCAAGACATCGTTTGGAAGCGACGTGAAACAATTCAAATACTCGGAAGACATGCTGAAAATGCCGGAGCTGGACGGCGTCATGATCGCCACCGGCGACCACCAGCACGCCAAAATCCTTGCCAAGGTGGTCAAAGCGGGCAAGCACTGTTACTGCGAGAAACCCATGGCCATCGATGTGGAGGAAGCGAAACTGGCCCGCGAGGCCGTGCTCGCTTGCAAAGAGGTCGTGCAAATGGGTTCGCAATGGGTCAGCGATCCATACCAGATCCGGGTGCGGGAAATCATCCGTTCGGGCAAGCTGGGCCAGATCACCAAGATCGAGCAGGTCTGGAACGACAACAACCACCGCTGGCACAATTCGGAAGATCCCGACGTGGCCGCAATCCGCGAGGAGGACACGGACTGGATGCGCTGGCTTCTCGGCAGGCCGTACCGTCCGTTCGACCCTTGGGCGTATTTTGAATTCAGGATTTTCCGCGATTTTTCCGGCGGCATCAGCAGCCAGTGGATGAGCCACGGAATCGGCCTCGTGCATTTCTACGCGGACACGGCCATCCCGGACACCATGACCGCCAACGGGGGTATTTTCGCCTGGCCCGATATCCGGCAGAATCCGGACACGTTCCACGCGCTGGCCACGTACGATGACGCAAAAATCCTGTACTCGTATTCGTCCACATACGGCAACCGTTTTGGCGATTACACCTGCATCCGCGGCAAGGATGGCACCCTGTATGCCCAGGGCGGCGAAGGCAGCCCGCGCTGGTTCTTCATTCCCGAAAAAATGGAAACACGGTTTGACTGGTACGGCGGTTTCGCGGAGGCGGTAAAAAACGGCCGTGCGCAGCCCGTCACCATCGAGGGAAACACGGCTTTGCCGCCCGTCCAGCAAAGCGACGACAGCAAGTTCCATCTGGACAACTGGATCGACTGCATGCGCGACCGTACCCGCACACCCAACGGGCACATCCATACGGGATTCTGGCATTCGGTCGGTTCCATCATGGCCACGCGGGCATACCGTGAAGGAAAAAAGCTGTACTGGAATCGGCAAAAAGAGGAAATTGTGGAGCGACCGGCATACTGACCACGGAATCCAACATGGACAAACCGGAACCGATCCCCGGCATTGCTTCGTCGACGCAACCGACGCACATCCGCTACAGGGTGGTGGCGCTCGCGGTGTTGCTGGCGGCCGTAACCTACTTCGACCGCGCATGCATCGGCACCTTGGCGCCAAACATCATGCTCGACCTCCACCTGACCAAGGAACAGATGAGCTGGGTGTACAGCGCCTTCGCCCTGGCCTATGCGGCTTTCGAGATCCCGACCGCATGGTGGGCCGACCGACACGGAACGCGCAACGTCCTGACACGCATCGTGCTCTGGTGGTCGGCATTCACGATGCTGACGGCCGCGGCGTTCAATTTCGTTTCGTTGATCGTGACGCGGTTCCTGTTCGGTGCCGGTGAGGCCGGAGCCTGGCCGAGCGCGGCGCGTACGTTCTCGCGGTGGGTGCCGAAATCCGAGCGCGGTCGCGTGCAGGGAATTTTCTTTGCCGGAGCGCACCTGGCCGGCGGTGTAACGCCGATGGTGGTGCTGACCATGGTGCAGTGGATGGGCTGGCGGGGCGTGTTTGTAATGTTCGGCCTCACCGGCGTCGCATGGGCCACCGTGTGGTATCGCTGGTTCCGCAACGATCCGAGCGAGCATCCACAGGTGAACGCAGCCGAACGGGAAAAGATCATTGCCGGACGCGAACCGGCCGGCAGCCGCCACGAGGGATGGGTGTATTGGCGGAAGCTGTTCGGCCATCGAAACACCTTGCCGCTGTGCCTGATGTATTTCCCCAACAGCTATGCATTCTACTTCTGCATCACCTGGCTGCCGACCTATCTGAAGGAGAAACACGGGTTCGATGCGATGCGGCTCGGGCTGTTCGCCGGTCTGCCGCTCATCCTGAGCGTGGCGGGTGATTTGTTTGGCGGGGTCACTACGGACGCCGTCACAAAACGCTTTGGGCTGCGAATCGGCCGCTGTGCGGTCGGCGCGACGGCATACGTGCTGGCCGGTGCCGCCATGATCCTAGCGGCGTTCGTTCAACACCCCGCGCTCGCCGCGACACTGGTCGCGGTGGCGGTTGCAGCGAGCATGTTCACCCTCGGCGCCTCGTGGGGAACGTGCATCGACATCGGCGGCAACCACGCCGGCGTTGTGAGCGCCGCGATGAACACGTCCGGTGCGCTCAGCTCGGTTCTCAGTCCGCTGATGGTGACGTGGCTGCTGGGTCTGTACCAAGACTGGAACGCGCCGCTGTTCGTGATGGGCGGATTGTTCCTCGTCGGCGCCGTCTGCTGGGGCTTCATCAATCCGCACAAACACATCTTCGATTGAGCGCGACCAGAACCTCCGTGGAACGCGTCCAAACGGACCTGCGGATCGGATGGTGACCCATCCCCGCATCCAATCCAATATCTGTTGATATGCAAGCCGCAGAAACGCGAACGCTTGGCACGAGGAGACCGTAACCATGCAAATTCGAAAAAGCATTAATCGCCGGGAATTCATGACCGATTCTGCTGCGCTGGCGGCTGCTGCATCCCTGCCGGGCACTCCCAAGGAAGGGACGGCCGCGGATCAGACCCGGCCCGCCGTCAATCCGGTGAAACCGCCGAAGTTCATCATCGATTCCCACTTGCACTGCGGTGGCACCGAATCCTGGGTTCAGGAGACGGTGCGGACATACCGCCCCCGCAATGCCATGGCCTGCGTCCTGACCTGGATCAAGGAAATGGATCTGATGAAGAACGCCATGTCCGGTTATCCGGACGTGTTCATCGGCTACGGCCGGGTGGATCTGGACGACGCCACTGCCGTTCGGGAGATCGAAACGTTCAAGAAGAACGGTTTTGTCGGCATGAAATTCCACAGCCCGCAAAAGAATTACGACGACCCCTCCTATTTCCAGGTGTACAGGTTGTGCGAGGAGTATGGCATGCACATGCTCTTCCATACCGGAATCTCGAGCCACCGCATTTCCGACGAACCGCAATGGGGATCGTCCTCCAGGATGAGACCGATGTACCTTGACACCCTCTGCAGGCAGTTTCCCCGTGCCACCCTTCAGGGTGCCCACCTCGGCAATCCCTGGTACGAGGAAGCCGCTGAAGCGGCCCGGTGGAATCCCACGCTGTTTTTTGATGTCACGGGATCGACCCTGCTGAAATGGATCAAGCTGGGCCGGCTGGAGCGGATGAATGAAATTCTGTGGTGGGCCAGCGACGAAGCGGAGAACAATCCCCACACGCTCAAAGGAGGCCCCGGCGCCTGGGAGCACATCGTGTTCGGCACCGACGAGGCGCCGAGCGGTTTTGGGGCGAACATCGAGAGGTTTCAAAAAATGCTCGACGCCAACCGCGTTCCCCAGGGGATTCGGGAAAACATGTGGGGACTGACCATGGCCAAGATCTTCGGCATCGATCCGGAAACGAAGAAAAGGAAATAATCGGCTCTTCCGTTAAAACGGCTACGCCGATCGATGAACCCCCTCTCAGACGCACGCCCTCAGGCCGCCGTCGACGAACAGGACGTGTCCGTTGACGTAATCCGATGCCCTGGAAGCGAGAAAAACTGCCGCACCGATCAGCTCGTCCGGATCGCCCCACCGGTTGGCGGGTGTTCTCGCTCGCAGCCAGGCGTCGAAGGTTTTGTCCTCGTAGAGTTTCCGCGTCATTGCGGTCTTGAAATATCCCGGGGCAATGCCGTTCACCTGGATGTTGTATTTTCCCCAATCCGTGGCCATGCCCTGGGTCAGCATTTTCAGCCCGCCCTTTGCCGCAGTGTAAGGCGCGATGGTCGGCCTTGCCAGATCGCTTTGGACGGAACAGATGTTGATGATTTTCCCTGCTTTTCGCAGAATCATGCCCGGGACCACGGCCTTCGCCGTCAGAAACGCGCCGGTCAGATGCGTATCGAGAATCCGGCGCCAGTCGCTCTCCTCGAAGTGCTCCAGGGGTGCGCGGATCTGAACGCCCGCATTGTTGATCAAAATATCGACGGCACCTCTGTCTTTTTCTATCTTTTTCAATTCCTGCTGAATCGCCCGCTCGTCGCGCACATCAAACAGGCTGCCGCAGGCCTTGAACCCTTCCCGCTCCAAAGCCGAGACGGCTTTCGCGAGGGTTTCGCCATCGCGTCCGTTCAAGACGACCGATGCGCCGGCCCGGGCCAGCCCTCCCGCCAGGGTGAATCCGATGCCCCGGCTTGAACCCGTGATCAGGGCCGTTTTGCCTTTCAAACCGAAGAGTGTTTCGATCATGTGCGCTCCGATTCCATTCATGTCTCGTCAATTACCGGATTCCGCAAAATGCCGATGCCTTCGATTTCCACTTCGACCACGTCCCCGTGCTTGAGGGGCCCGACTCCGGAAGGCGTGCCCGTCATGATGATGTCACCCGGTTCGAGGGTGAAATTCATGGAAACGAAAGCGACGATTTCGGGAATCGAAAAAATCATGAATTTTGTGTTTGAACTCTGGACGGTTTTCCCGTTCAGCCTGCAGGAAACGGCCAGGTTCTGCGGATCTTCGAGATCACGGGCAAGCACCAATTCGGGACCGATGGGCCCGAAGGTGTCCAGTGATTTTCCGCGGAACCACCCCGATCTGTCGGAGGACTGGATGTTCCGCTGGCTGACATCGTTCATGCAGGTGAACCCGAGGATGTGTTCGTACGCCCGATCCTTGGATACATTTTTACAGCGGTCCTTCATCACGAAGGCGAGCTCCGCTTCATAATCCACGCGGAGGGGATCAAAACCGTACGCTTTCAGGAATGCCGGAATGACAATCGGCTCGCCGGAT
>Ga0315277_10004036_pt1 | contig 19704 bp, 14 predicted proteins | sample YL17G05_15_MG_FD_203695 | JGI IMG/M metagenome (GOLD analysis project Ga0315277, IMG submission 203695) | Sediment microbial communities from Yellowstone Lake, YNP, Wyoming, USA - YL17G05_15 | ecosystem: Environmental > Aquatic > Freshwater > Lake > Sediment | place: USA: Wyoming | collected... | reverse complement strand
TCCTACGACTATATCGACGACATGGTGGACAATGTCACGCGTTCCGCCATCGAAAGCCATCTCTCAGGCTGCGCCGCATGCCGTCTGTACTATGAGACACAGTGCCGGCTGCACCAGAGCGTCACAAGCGCAGTTGCCAGCGAGTTGGCCGGCCTGCACTTCCAGCCCATGCCCATCAAGGCAGAACGGTCCGGCGCAGATCGCCGACCCTTGTTCGGCGTGTGGGTCAGGCGCATGGCTTTTGCCGTGTCGTGCCTCTTTCTTCTCTGCGCCGCCCTCTGGCTGCTTCTGAAGCCCGCTCCCAAGCTGACTGATGATCCCGTTCAATCGGCCTATGCCGAAGCCTTCCATTGCCTCGAGATGTACAGCACCGACAGGCCCGGAGCGTCCAGCTTCACAATGCCCGTGGCGGTAATCATCCGGCCCGGCGCCCCTGCCCGCGTTATTGTGCTCGATGGGACAACCGATGTCAGCGCCGAATTCAAATAGGAGGTTCTCATGAAACGTCTTGTTCTGCTGGTCGTGTGGTGTATTTCATTGGTTTTCAACCTGATTGGAAGCGATATTTATCAAAAAGGGACGCTCAAACTGATCCCCGACAATACCTTCGCACAGGGCTGTGATTGGTCCAAACTCTTTACCGCCAACCTACCCACCCTTCCCCAGCCTTACATGGAAACCCATGAATATCTGGCGCTTGCACCGGACAACACGATTTATGTGATCGAGCACAACAACTACAACGCTGGAACCGTTTTTAAATTCGCCGCCGACGGGACCCTGCTGAGCACGAAAGCCGACATGTCCGGAAAGGTCAACCCCAGCGTGTGGGCCAAGCACCTGGAGTTGCCCGCTGTGAACGACACGAACGAACTCTGGATCAGCGAATACACGCGCCTTAACCGCTGTGATACGGAAGGAAATATGCTGGCGGTAACCAGGCTCGATCATCCCATTACAGATCTTCTCTTTTTGAAAGGCGGAGCGCTCGTGCTGTCGGGCTATGTCGTCACCGGTCAGCCGTCGAACCCCATTAAGCTCTCCGTCAGCCTGTTGAACGCCCAAACCGCGAAAGAAGCCGTGATTGCCAGCTTCAACGAAAAAGCATTCAACTTCGTCCTAAAACTGGAGGAGGGGCAAGGGATGCTAAGCATCGGTACACCGCGTGGGAGTGTCGGGAAGCCCTTCATCGCCAGCACACCCGAGGGCAATCTGGTGGTCGGTTACTCCGATTCACCCGAAATCCTGCTTTTTTCTTCAGAAGGACGCAAGATCGGTGGGTTCACCCTGCCCATCCAGCGCCCAACACTTAATCCCGAGCAGAAGAATGAGGCCGTGCAGCGCATTAGCCAGAGCCTCGATTCACTCGCTGCCGATAAGAAAGTTTCACCCGATGAAATCGAGCGAGCCCGGGAAAAGTTGAAGGACTACCCCACTGCACTGCCCTATTACTCCAACCTGTTTACCGACGACCAAGGGAACATCCTGGTTTTCCTGACCGACCCTCTCAATTCGGCGAACGTGGAATTCATGGCCTTTTCGCAATCCGGAAACGCGCTGGGTACATGCCGCTTCACCCTACCTCAGGGTGTGTCTCTGCGCGTTGACGGCCGCAAGCAGATGGCGATTCACGCCGGCTGGCTGTATGCCCTGATTCACAAAAACGTTTCCGGAAAGGAACAGGTGCAATTGGCCAGATTCAAGCTCGAGTAGACGTGCGGATTTCTCCCAATCCTTGACTGGTTGATAGGCAAAACAAACCGCAGTTTTGATCGGGAACCACAGTATGCGGCGCTATCGATCAGTCACTTGGTTGGTTAATCGGCATCCTGGACAGGTGACCGGAATTCAAACTCCCAAGAAACGGCGTTCGAGGACGTAACCGCGCCGACCCGGAAGGCGGCCTGCCCGGCATAGGATTACTTCCTCGATCGCGACTTCTGGACAATAACGATCTGGGGACGGTCAATATCCTGACATCCCTAGTCAGTGGCCATAGGACGGCAACAAGGTCAGAGGCCGGACGGGGATTTGTCTGCCCCGCCATCCCTTTCCGGGTGTAGAATCCTGCCAGAGCAACTCAAGCGGCTTGTCCTTCCAATCCGCAACTACTATCAGCGACCCTGCGGTCTGGCGCGAGGGGACTCGCTCGCGTGATGTGGGCCGCCACGCGCATACGACCGGGCACGTCACGGAACCGACGCGGCAGGACTACGCTCGCTCAGCCATCTGGCGCAGAAGAAGCGCACCCACAGCAAGAGGAGGAGCGTCGCGAGACCATAGCCGAACACGACTCCATAAAATGCACTTACCGCGACCGGAGCAGTCTGCCAGTAAGCAGTGAGCGGAGCCTGGAAGACGTTGCTGAGCCAATGGATGATCATCGGCGGGAGAAGACTGCCTGACTTGATGAAGAGGTACCCGTAGAACAAGCCGAACAAGAATGCCCACACCACTTGTCCCAGAGTAAGGACTATCGCCTGGCCGGTGAGAACAGCGGGAAGGTGTAGCACCCCGAAGGCGATGGCGGAATAGACGATGGCCCTGCGCGGTGCATGCTTCGCCAGGAGCATGGTCAGGAAGACCCCTCGAAAGGCCACCTCTTCGAAACTGGAGAAGAACTGCGCGAACAACAGCATCGATTGTGGTGGAAGTGCCGACGAGAGATCGAACACTCGACGAATGAACTCCCACGTCAAGGGCTTCCCCTCGGTCAGTCGGTAGACAAGTGAGCCCGTTCCCTGGCACAGGATGAGAACCAGGTCGCAGGAAAGCGTCAGAGTCAGCAGTCGAACGAACGGGCGCGTTCTCGTCAATCCGATGTCGTCGAGGTACTCCATGAACGTGCGCCGGCCCTCGGGGATGCGCAGAAAGAAGGGCACGATGACGTACGCCAGGAACCCGCCTACCGTGAACAGCGTGGCAGTGGAGAACAATTCCATGTTCGAGAGGTCTCTTGGCAGTCGCAAGAGGCCGTAGAGGACGAGCCCCACCAGGGCATAACAGACCGGCTGTATGGCCAGGATCAGCAAAAGTGCCCGCCATGGACGCCGCGCCAAACGAGATCCGCGTGTGTCAGTGCGGAGAGGTGCGTCTCCGGACATGGAGGTGTCGTTGTCCACTCCTCTACTCCTTGGGATTCCAGGGGTGTTTCTCCGCTGTCCTCGCTCCTGGGCCGGTCGGGGCAGCGGTCACTTCCTGGCTGTACGGAAGGGAACTTCCTTCACGTCGGCCAGAGTATCTGCCAGAGTATTCGGGCGGGTGCAGGCGCGTCAAGGACTTCCCATCACTCCGTCAAGCCCTTGCTGCCGGTACTGCGGCCTGGGGCGGTGGCGGCGATGATCGGGGTGGTGGGCTTGCCCAGATGATCGTCTGAGGACCCGGGAGGAGTGCGGACGAGCGGGCGCCTTGGCGCGGACCTCGATCGGAAACGCGGCTCGTCCTTCCTATCCGCCGTCGTCGGTCTTCGGTTCAGAAACAGCGTCGGGGGAAGTGGATCGCGCGCCCATGTGGACGTATAACGCGCTATTTGCCGATGTGACCTAGGGCTCCGCTCGGCAGACCAGTTTTCCGGTTTGCCGACTACACGGCCATGTGACCGAGAGCAATGGCGCCGTAGCTTCCCAGAACGCGACTTCGGGACAACGTTGTCACCTCAAACTCGACTTGAGGATGAAGTAAGATATCCGGGGACCTGGGTCTGGAGCGCGGCGACGAATCCCAGAAAGAGCAATTTCCTATGTCATTTTCTCATCGCAAGACTCCCGTTCATGTTTATCCCCGACCGAGGTTTCTGCGCAGGGTCAGCGTGCCGTCCGCGTTCGTCTTTTGTCGGCACGCCCACCGCACCGGATAGCGCACTCCTTTGACCTCGAGTTCAGCCCTGAGTCGGAGCCCTTCCCAGGCGGTCCCTCTGGGCAAAACAAATTGAGCCTGCCGGATCCTGCCCGGCACGGGATAACCCGGGTCGAGACAGCCGCCCACACTCACCTTGCCGTCCTCGCTGACCACAGTAACGCGCAGGACACCCGGAACCCCCGCAATGCCGTCGTTGGCGAAGCCGATGATCAGGCCGGGATTTTTGTCCGCCTCATAGGACCAGATAAACGAAGGCCTTACGCTGTATCCGATCCGCCGGTTGATAAGATCGATCATCCCAGGATACTGCCTGTAGTAGTTCATGATCCCTTCTGCGCTGATCCTGTGAAAATTCCACAAAGACCAGTAGTTCGCGCCCACGTCCATCACGTGAGCAATCAGGTTGTCCGTGGCGGTGATCCCGTCGCTGATGCGCAGCGAGTTGGGCGACCCGTCGGACATCCCTACCTCGAGAATGCCGGCGATCCATGGGAGACGGTTGCTGATCGATTCGATCTGCATGTTTTCGATGAAGATGGTGTCGGTGCGAAGCCAGTTATGAGCGCGGACCGTGCGGTCCACCATTTCTGAGTTACCCACGCGACTGAAATCGGGCTGAGTATTTGTGGCCAGTGGGGTCTTCGTCCAGCACTCCAGCTGAGTCTCCATCATGGCTATCCACGTTCGCTCGGCGGTCTGGTAGTCCGGGAAGGGATTGTTAGTGAACGGCCAGGTGTGCCCTTCACCCCAGAAGCCGTACATGAAGGTGTCCACATACTCGACGAGCGGGTTTCCGTTCAGTTCCGCCGCGAGGAGCTGGTTGAGTTCCTTGAAAGCCTCCTGAAAGTGAGGGTGATCGTATCGAGGCTCCTCATAGACTTTCTTTCCCCGTGTGGAACTCGGATTCGTTCTCCACTGGCCTATCAGCTTCACCATCGGCACTTTTTCAAGGACGAAGTCCGGCAGGGCGTCTTCTTTATAGTCAGGCGCCCTCATCTGGATGCGGAACCCCACACGCTTGTTGTGTTGCCGGGCCAGGTCCAGGGTCAGCTTCCAGTAATCCGGGAAATCCAGGCGTCCCCGGCGTTGCTGGATCTCGCGCCAGGTCGGGCGGATGTACAGCTTCTGCCCGAGCGGCATCCGGACCAGGTTTTCGATGGCCTGGGATTTGTTGTCGCCGATGATTTCCGCAGTCCCCATATCCGCGGCGATATAGGTGACGAGTCCCCTCCCGAAATTGGGAACTGGCTCTTCCGAGGGAGTCGTTGCCATGACGACGTCGCTTCCCGGATAGAGATCCTCGGGCGCGTATTGCGGAAATGGCCCCTGGTTCAGACGGTCCCTCACCGTCGGGCCGGGACCGAAATCGTATTTGTCCCAATTATGCGCCGGAACATAGCCGGCGGATTTTCTGGCGGCCATATCCGCGGCCATTCCTGCCAGTGCCGCGGTCCTCAAAAAAGTCCGTCGTTTCATCTCGAGCCCTCCCCGCTTTCACGTGACGTTTTTTGATTAGATCCTGATGAATCATTTGCGACGGTACATCAGGTAGGACACGATGTACAGCACCAGAGAAAAACTTAGGCCGAAAATCAGGGAGGCGTTGATCGGCGAGGCGAGCGGCACGAAGAAGCGCTGGAAGATGTATTCCTTAAAGATGATTCTGGTCCCATCCCCCCAGGCACGAATATCAGGATGAGGCTTTTCACCAGATACAATGCGCCCCAGACACGGCATTGTGGGAAACTGACGTGCCCGTGGAGAGGTCGGCCCTTCTCACCGGCAACATTCTCAAACGTCCGCCCTTAAACGATACCCAAGCCAACTTGGACCGCTCTGCTGCTGCTTGCTTGAAGGTCAGCGGGCTGGGAAAGATACACTGTCCCTTGGGAGAGGTGGACGGTCGGAGCTGCATCGACCCTGAAACCTCGTCCTAGCATCGTGTTTGTGATGCAAGAAACTCGGCTGTCCTGCGCGAGCCAGGCTGTTCCCGGGTCTATATATAGATTCTAACTATAGAGTTTTTTACCGCGTCCCCGCAGATCCCTTCTTAAGAGCTGGTAACATTCTAATCCGCTGATTTTGGACTCCCTTTAGACCGCTGCTAACAATGACTACAGGCCGGCGCATGTTGGATGTTAGCGGCAGTTTCAGCAAAGTTGAATCCCTCTACAAAATGCGCCTCTCTGAGCGTCTCCACCCACGCTAGAAGATTCTTAATCCCCAGTCTAAGGCAACCACGAATTGCAGCATCACGCTAACAGAGCCCTACCAGCAACCGGGGCGCCTTCGGGCGGCCTTTTCGTTTGTCCGGGGCTGATTGCTATGTGATTGCTAGAGGGTTTCCGCTCTTTTTGCTCTGACTGTAAGCTATTGATTCTATTGGTGAGCCGTGGAGGAATCGAACCTCCAACCTACTGATTAAGAGTCTACTTCCGCCACTGGAGTGTCAGAGGCGACCGCCGCAAACACAATTTTGGAATGTGCGGGCGAAATACTTCAGCGTGGTACCCCCGTGGTACCCCAGGGGAAACTGTGAGTTTTTCTGCTCTGGGTAATCTGTGTAAGTTATTGATTTTACTGGTGCGCCCGGCGTGACTCGAACACGCGACCTTTTGATTCGTAGTCAAACGCTCTATCCAACTGAGCTACGGGCGCATCCTGTAGAATCAATACTTTACCGACGCCAGCGAAATTCCGCAACCCTAAATTTTCCCCCGGTACCAATGGATCAGATATAGTCCCGGATCGATCCGAGCCTCGTCCCCCCGCTTAGAATCCTTTGACAGCCGGGATGATCTTCTTCCCGAATGTCTCCAGGGGTTTGATCTCGGACACGTTCGGCATGATGAAGATTGCGTGCTGAATGCCAATGGCGGCCAGCGAACGGCACGTCTCAATAACCTGCGGGACAGACATCGCACCAGGCGCCAAATCGACCGTACTCAGTGTTGTGCGCTCGATGTCACTGTATGGCCTGCCAATCTCGTCGCAATAGCGTTTGATGATATCCAGCTTCCGGCGGAGCACATCATTTCCGGCAAAAGCAAAGAGGTTGCAGGCGTCGGCATATTTGGAGACCAGGCGGAGCGTTTTGTTCTCGCCCATACCACCGATTAGGATCGGTGGGTGCGGCTTGCTGACGGGCTGCGGGCTGTTCAGGGTTTCAGCCAACTGGTAGTGTCTACCGTTGTACGACCCGACACTTCCCGACCACATCTGCTTGGCGATCTGCAGGGTTTCCTCCAGCCGTTCGAAACGTTCCTTAATCCCCGGGAACGGCACGCCCAGACCGCGCGCTTCACGCTCATTCCACGCCGCACCAATGCCAAAGTAGGCGCGGCCCCCAGAGAGCACATCCAGCGTAGTCGCAGTCTTAACCAGGATGCCGGGATGCCGGTAGATAACACCCGCCACCATCATGCCGAGCCGCGCCTTCTTCGTCACGCCGGCCATGTAACTGAGCGCACTATAGCCTTCCAGCATCGGCTCCTCGACCTTGCCGACCACCTCGATCTGGAAGAAGTGATCCATTACCCAGATGCTCGCGAACCCAGCATCGTCAGCAGTCTTGCCGATATCCACCAAACGCTTGCCGATCTCGGCGGAGCCGCCGGGCCACGTAAAGCTGGGGATCTGCAACCCGATTTTCATGGATGCTCCTTTCCAATAGGCGCCGAAACCAAGAATCGGACACGGATTTACACGGATCTCCACAGATCCGTGTAAATCCGTGTAGATCCGTGTCCGACAAGTCTTGACTTATGAGGATATTTGCTCTTTTTCGGCGAGAATAAATTTTTCAACTCCAACTTCGCCAATCACACCCATCTCCAAGAAGGTTCTGTAGGCTTGATCTAAGCGAGCCTGCGCCAGCGCTGTGACATTGGTCCCGCCAATGCCCCAATCACCATCAGTCTCGGCCCTAGCCTTTGCCGCCGCTACCTCGCGGCCCAGTTCTGAAAGTAATTTGCAGGCCATATCGGTAAGCGCCCATTTCTTCCAGCCGGAAGTGTCCTTGGGATTTAGGTGGAGCAGGGTACAAAGCCGGAGATAGTGTTCAAAGAATTCTCTCGCGAATTGCAGGAGCCAGAAACCCGCCATAACACCGAGGATCGTAATTAAGATTTTGCATAGGATCCCCAGCGTGAATTCTTCGGGTTGGTTGAAAACTGCATAGTAACCCAGCAGGACAATTGGAGGCACAATCACCAGCACGCCTCCGAGGAGGGCAGCCAGATCCGGATCAAGCCAGTGGCGCTGGCTCCAGTCTTCCTTCAGCGCCTTTGAGTAATCTGCCGCGAAAAAAAACCTCAAGTATTTCCACATATCAATTCCCTCTTTGATGGTTTTTCAGGTCCAAGAATACCTGGGGGTACTCCATGCGGCGATGTGAGTTCCGGGAAGGTTGGATCCGTTCTCATGGCCAAATCCTCCGGCGGAGAATGGTAAGGGAACTGGCGCTGCCAAGCGCGAATGATTATCTATCTTAAGTCGTAGCGCTTGGCGCATTCAAGCGTTTTCGCCCTTGGCCTGTAATCCCTCAGTCACCAGACATCTGCGTGGCAGGCGCAGACACGGCTCGGGCATTTACATACGTCTGGAGTTCCTGGAGGATCGGTGTTTGAGCAAGGGTCAATACAGCCTGAAATCCCTTTCCGGCAGAGAGGCAAAGGAGTAGGAGGACGGCGGAATACAATGTTAACCGTAGCCGGGGGCGGCAGATCATTTCGCCCTCCTTGATCGGGGCGGTGTGCAATAAGGGAAATAAGACGGCAGAGCCTCTCGATTGCCGACACTTCCCAGCACTATAATAATGCGAGGAGCTCAACATGTGGCTCAACTATTCCGGCGGCTTGTGGTTGAGCGGCCCATGCAACAGCATTCAGAGCCGCGCGCAAGCTGGCGGTATGTTTTTGCTGTAATAGGCGCTTTGTGACACTTGCATTGCCAATGTCTGAACCGCAAACTCCGATTGGGAGCACGAATATGGTTCATCAAGATGACCTTCATTCCGCGCTGACAGAAAAGAAAATCACTGCAGATACAATTGTAAGAAATGTAAGAAGGGGTGATCAGTCGCTCACGCCAGTGTTCCGTGGGATTTCAAGCAAGGAACCTCGAGTTAAATATGGTTGCTCGAAAACGTTGCTGCTGCTCTCAGAGAAAAATCCTGAACTGCTCTACTCGAAATGGGATGTCTTTGTTGAACTCCTCGAGAATCAAAATCAGATTTTGAAATGGACGGCCATTGCCATACTCGGAAACCTGGCTGCCGTGGATCGGAAGCATCAGCACAAAGGTTTGTTGCGAGAGCTTTATGGTTTCTTGTCTTGCGGGGAGTTGATCACAGCCAACAATGCAATCGTCGCGCTGGGAAAGATCGCCCGGGCATGCCGGGACGAGCAAAGGGAAATTACCGCTCAACTTCTAAAAGTTGCGCATTATTCCTATGACACCGATGAATGCAGGAACATCGCGCTCGGAAAGGTGATTTTGGCCCTTGCCATGTTTATCGATCCAGCAAATGCAAGCGCGCAGGTGATTGAGTTTGTCCGGAGGCAGACTACCAACTCTCGATCCGCGACCGCAAAAAAGGCAGCGGCGTTGTTGAAAAAACTGACTGCCCGGAGTGGGTCAGCGTCAGATTAGATCGTCAAGGTTCAGGGCATCCAACAGCGCTTTTGGGCCCTAGCGTAGAAAGGACTGCTGGGATCTGGCTCTGGGCGCGGATGCCTGGCACATTCGCTCGATGGTCCTGCGTGAGGTTGGAGTCATTGCCGGCGTTGGCATCCTGGCCGGGTTGCCGGTTGCGGCCGCTGCCGGAACCCTGATCGAAAGGCTACTATTCGGCGTCAAGGCTGGGGATACTGTGTCGCTTTGCGCGACGATATTGCTGCTCCTGGCTGTGGCTTTCCTTGCCGCGTGGATCCCGGCCCGCAGAGCGTCTTCGGTTGACCCAATGACGGCGCTGCGATGGGAGTGACGAAAGCAGAACCGGAGAACTTTTGAGGCTGTCTCCTTCCTTTGGGTTAGGCGTTCTGATCAAACTCCTTGTGCCCTGAGGTGACGGCCCTTTTCCTTCCTATAGGTGAGAAGTACGGGCTGAACGTGATCGCAGGGAATCGACATGAAACTGAATGCATGTTTGGCGAAGAGTACAGCGGTGGCTGCGCTGGGCGGACTTCTCTTCGGGTTCGACACTGCCGTCATTGCAGGCACTACCGCTGCTCTCACGCAGACTTACGAGCTTTCGCCGGCTCTACTAGGCGTGACGGTAGCCAGCGCCCTTTGGGGCACAATCCTGGGAGCGATGCTGGCCGGACTCCTGGGGGAACGATACGGCCGGCGTGACAGCCTGCGGGGCATGGCCATTTTGTATCTGATCTCCGCCCTGGGCTGCGCCTTGGCATGGAACTGGTATGCGCTGGGGGTGTTTCGTTTTATAGGAGGACTTGGTATCGGCGGCTCTTCTGTTCTAGGACCGATGTACATTGCCGAGATTGCTCCCGCGAAGGCGCGCGGGCGCCTGGTAGGATTCTTCCAGTTCAACGTAGTCTTCGGGATCCTGTTGGCCTACTTCTCAAACTACTGCATCGGGCTCATCCACCTCGGAGCTTCGGAATGGCGTTGGGAGCTCGGTGTCGCCGCGATTCCGGCAGTACTTTTTTTCCTTATGCTGTTTGGCATCCCAAGGAGTCCACGCTGGCTCGTCAAGAAGGGGCGAGTGGCCGAAGCCGGGTCTGTACTTCAGATGACCGGCGAGGAAAACTTCGAGCAGGAATTGCAGGAGATCGTTGAATCCGTTCACCTCGAGCGGAAGCAAGCGGAGGAGACGCTGTTTTCACGAAAGTACGCTTGGCCGATTTTCCTGGCAGTGAGTATTGGCATGTTCAACCAACTCTCCGGCATCAATGCCATCCTTTATTACTTGAACGATATCTTTGCACGCGCCGGTTTCAGCAAACTCTCCGGCAACATCCAGGCCGTGGCGGTCGGCGCTACTAACTTGGTCTTCACCATAATCGCCATGTCCGTGATTGACCGAATCGGCCGCAAGACGTTGCTTCTGATTGGTTCGGTGGGGACAGCGGCATGTCTCGCCGGGGTCTCGATAATCTTCTTCACCGCCCGCCACGAGAATCTTCTGGTTTGGCTGCTGGTCGGCTACATCGCATTTTTTGCCTTTTCCCAAGGAGCGGTCATATGGGTCTACATCAGCGAAGTCTTCCCGAATACCGTCAGGGCAAAGGGTCAGAGCTTGGGTAGTTTCTCGCACTGGTTCATGAACGCCCTCATCTCAGGGATATTCCCACTGATGGCCGCCTCTTCCGGTGCCTACCCATTCGTTTTCTTCTCGCTGATGATGGTGTTACAGTTTTTTGTGGTTTTGTTCATGTATCCGGAGACCAAGGCCATCTCTTTGGAAGAGATGCAGAAGAAGATGGGGATCACCTAGCTTCCGCGTTCTGGATCGCATTCAACCTGCCTCAGGAGTATCTGGCCATCGGGCCGGGTCGCGTTGCTTCCCGATCCTTCGACCACTCCACCTTCTCACCCACAGTCTATGCCTCCACCTTTCTCTCAGTGAGGACAGGCTTCAGCCCGTCCTTGCGAAAAAGTCCCCAAAATCGTTGCGGGACCGATCCTCTCGAGACTGATCCTTGCTCGAGCAAGGCTTTCCATTGATCCTTTGTCGACGGAAAATATCACGCGCGTCGCGAGCCGGTGCGCGAAAGAGGTTTGTTGCGCTTGCAGATGCAAAAGGGACTATAATTGCCGCCCAAGAGGGCTGGGCCCGTGCGCAGACTAATCGTCGCGGTTCTCCTCCTAGGAGGCATCACAACCGCCCTAGCTTCACCACGCCTTCGAGTTGCCACCTTCCGCTGCGACGTCACTCCCGACATCGGCGAGCCGCTCATCTGGGTCACCCCTGCCTCGAAAGTCGAAGACCCTCTCTGGGCAAAGGGCGTACTGCTAGACGATGGCCATGCCCGCTATGTTCTCTGTGCCGTCGACTGGTGCGGTCTGGGCGGCTCTACCCATTTCCTCTTTCAAAGCAAGATCGCCGCAGCCGCCAGGACGAACGTCGAGCGCGTGGCCGTGCAGTCGGTTCATCAACATACCGCTCCTTATATAGACGGCGATGCGTACAGGCTCCTTCTCGCGTTGAAGTCTCGACCGCTGCTCATGAGCGGCGGATTTCTCCAGCGAGTCACCGACGGCCTTGCGCAGACCATTCAGGAAGCCGTCGCGCACCTCGAACCCTTCGACCGGATCGGCATCGGCCAAGCCCGGGTCGAGCAGGTTGCCTCAGCGCGCCGCATCATCCAAAACGGCCAACTTATCACACGCTACAGCAGCGGCGGGAGCAAGCCGAAACTGGCCGCACTGCCCGAAGGCCCAATCGATCCGGTCATCGAGACCATCACCCTGGCCAGGGGCGACAGGCCGCTCGTGCGCTTGCACTATTACGCCTCGCATCCCCAGACCTTCTGCTGCGATGGACGCGTGTCCGGCGACTTCGTCAGCACCGCGCGCGAAGCGCTCGAAAAGGAGGAGAACATCTTCCAAGTCTATTTCACCGGATGCGCGGGCGACGTCACCGTGGGAAAATACAACAACGGTTCCGTCGAAGCGCGTGCCGGCTTTGCCCAGCGCCTCAAACAAGGAATGAAGGCATCGATTGCAGCAACGCGCTTCGAGCCCGTAAGGGAGTTAAGATGGCGAAACATAGACCTGCATCTCCCGCTGAAACCTACAGCCGATGCTTCTCCAGCCAGTTTGCGATCACGTCTGGAATACCCCGGAGCACGGTCCGGGCAGGATTTATATCGCACAGCCATTTCTCTGGCTTTCGCCATACGACGTCGCCCGCTTCAAGCAACGTCGCTTGAGGCGGGCAGAATTCGGATACTCCACCTCCCGGGAGAACCGATGCTCGAGTTTCAAAAGTACGCGCACGTGGAACGTCCGGATGAGTTCATCGTGATCGCCGGCTACGGCGACATGAGCCCCGGATATCTCTGCACCGGCCGCGCATTTGCAGAAGGAGGTTACGAGCCGAGCGCTTCCAACGCAGGCCCGGGAACCGAGGCGCGTGTCAAAGAAGCCATTCGAAAACTTCTGGGCCATTAGGGCCCAAATCAGGAGGCTTTCATCATGTCCCGAAAAGGCAACAAAACCGACAAGACCCGCAGGACCTTCCTGCAAGCCGGGAGCATGGCCCTCCTCGGCCTCTCCGTATCGGCCCGTGGGAACCCAGCCAAAGCGCGCGAGTCACTCGCCGTCTCCGGGGGTGGCAAGACAGTCACTTTCCCGGAAGCCAAACTCGACGCGCTCACCCGCTGGCCCCGATATGGTCCCGCCGAGAAGAAGGCGCTTCACGAGCTGATCGACAGCAACAAATTCTATGAAGAGTTGCCGGCCTTCGAGAAGGAGTGGCAGGCTTATACCAAATCGCCGTTCGTGAAAGCACACATGAACGGATCGAGCGCGCTGACGAGCATGTATTTTGCGCTCGACCTGCCTCCCGGCAGCGAGATCATGGTTCCCTCCTACACCTTCTTCATGACCTGCCTCGCGATGCGCTTTTTCGGCTGCGTTCCGATCTTCATCGACATCGATCCCAAGACAGCCTGCTTCAATCTGGAGGATGCCAAACGCAAGCTCACCAAAAACACCAGGGCGTTGGTTCCCATGCACTCCTGGGGCCTCCCTTGCGAGATGGATCACATTTCGGATTTTGCCAAGGAGAAGGGCCTTATCCTCCTGGAAGACGCGGCCCACGCACATGGTGCCTCGATGCAGGGCCGGAAGATGGGCACCTGGGGTGTGATGGGCATCTTCAGCTTTCAGGCCAGTAAGAGCCTGCCGACGGTAGAGGGAGGGATGGGAATGTATCAGACGCGCGCATACTACGAGCGCGCGGCTGCCTTCGGCCACTATGAAGACCCGGTCAAATTCGCTCCCGACAGCCCGGTCCGGGCTTATGAGGGAACCGGGTTCGGCCAGAAATACCGCATGCATCCCTTCGCGGCCGCCATTGCCCGCCAGCAGCTGCGGGTTCTGGATGAGTGCAATGCAATTGTCGCAAGCAACATCCGCAGGTTGAACGGCCGCCTGATGCAGCTGCCGGGCCTGAGCGAACCTCGCTGCCGGCCCGACCAGAAACGCGTTTACTACTACGGCAACATGTTGCTGATTGACCGGGCCAAGGCCGGCTTCAACCGCGATGCCCTGGTCAAAGCGCTCAAAGCCGAGGGCGTGCGCGTCAGCTTCTGGGATTATCCCGAACAGCACAAGCTCAAGATCTACGCCGAAGCGAAGTGGTGGCACCACCCGCCGACGATCCCGTCTGCCATGCCCGGCGACGAGTATGTGAACAAAAACCACATCTTCCTTCCGCTCCTCTACAGTGAGGCGAACGAACTGATTGACCAGTATGCAGCGGCGTTCGAGAAGGTGTGGGCACATAGATCGGAACTCTCAACGCTGTGACCACAGAGACACAGCGCGGCCGACAGCCGCAACCAAATAGGGCGGTTTAGCCCCCGAGCCGGCCGCGCTGAGCGGTCAGCCTTCAGCTATCAGCCCTCAGCTGGATGTATCTCCAACAGTGGCTGCGCGCCTCCGTGTTGGATCGTTCAGAGCCGCGCGCGAAGCAAGCGGGGATGACGAACAGTATTGTGTCACATCCCCGCTCCCGGCCGCGGCTCTGAATACTTGTTGATGAGGCAACGGCCGCAATAATGGCCGAACAAAAACTCTGTCAAAACAGCAGAGTTTTACCTGTTTGTTGTACAGAGTATCCATGATCCTCCGGCTCACCACCGCGAATGAAAAAAACGGGTGGGCCGATTACCGCCTGTGGGATGGATAAATGACGAGTTGCGAATGACGAATACCTTAATGCCGTTTTTATTCGTCATTCGTCATTTTGAAAGAGGAGGTATCCAATGATTCTGTGGGCGCGCGCTGCGCTGGTCGCATCTATGTTGGTACTTCCCTGTTTGTGCACGTGGCTTTGCGCGCAGAGCTCCGGAACGGCTTACTGGTGGGAACGCGAGCCGCTGCGCATCGTGGACGTGGTGACCTCCTTCAATCAGTTGACGCAACGTACACCAGCCGCGTGGGCGGACCTCAAAGCTGCCCAATTCTATAACGCAGAGCATTTCGAGATCATGAACCTGATCAAGGGGCTTGACGATCAGGGATTCTTTTTCTCATCCAAGGTCGCCGGCAAACAGAATGAAGACTACCTGCGGAGGTATCTGCCGGAGGCGAAGAAACGCGGCATCCGTGTCATGATTTACTTCAACGTCCACTGGTACACACGTGAGTTTGGCGAGATGCACCGCGAGTGGCTGCAGTTGCGCGAGGACGGCACGCCGCTGGGCGGCGTCTATGTCACAGGCACGGACTTCTGCGTCAACAGTCCGTGGCGTGAGTGGGTGTTCCAGGTGTTGCGTGACCTCTGCACCTATCCGATCGACGGCATTTTCTACGACGGACCGATCTTCTTTCCCGATACTTGTTACTGCCACTGGTGCCGGGAGAAATACGAAAAACTGACCGGCGGAAGGCTGCCTTCCAAAAAGATTCGAAAAGGGAGGCCCGCCCGCGATTTACTCGAGTTCCAGGCGAACAGCCTGGCCGATTTCCTGCGTGACTCGCGGCGCATCATAAAAACCGCGAACCCTCGGATTGCATTCTACATGAACGGCGGCGAGCGCGGCGGCAACTGGGCGACCGCACGCCTCAATCGCGTCTTGATAGGCGAGCAGGACATTCTCGGCAGCGAAGGAGGATTCATAGGCGGCGATTTGACGCGGGTGCCCATCTGGAAGCCCGGAGTGACCGCCCGGCTGCTGGAGAGCCAGGCGGCCGGAAAGCCGCGCGTTATCTTCTCGGCCGCCGGACACAAGCCCTGGACATTCTCCCTGCTGCCGGAGCCGGAACTGCGACTGCTCTACGCCGGAACGATTGCCAATGCCGCAAGCGTCTGGTTCGGCATGTGGCCGTTCGAGCTGGACCAGCCGGAGATGCGCGCAATAGCCGAGATGAACCGCTTCTTGGCCAAATACGGCGAATATTTCCAAAACACGCGCTCCGAAGCAAAGGTCGCCCTGGTCTGGTCGGATACGAGCGCGAATTTTTACGAAGGTTCCGATGCACAGCTGCTCGAGCTCGATCGTGTGCCGCAGCGCAGCGAGGTTGGAAATCTGAATAGCGAGTTTTCGGGCTTCGCCGACGGGCTGATCCGCGCTCACGTGCCATTCGATGTGATCGATGATGTGACTCTCGAGCAGGACAACCTCGACAGGTATAGCGCGTTGCTTCTCCCCAACGTCGCGTGCATGAGCGAGAAGACCGCCGCCCACATTCAGGAATACGTTCGCCGGGGAGGAGGCCTGTTTGCGACCTTCGAGACTTCTCTCTATGACGATACCGGCAATCGGCGCAAAGAACTGGCGCTCGCCGAGGTGTTTGGAGTCTCCAGCGCGAATCGCATCATCGGTCCCAAGAGGTGGGATTTCATGAAACCCCGTCGGAAAGCTCCTCTGCTCGAGGGACTCGAGCGCGAGCTCGTTCCATCGCCCGCCTATCACCTCCAAGTGAAACCGAACGGGTGTGATACCCTGCTGCAATTCACCAAGCCGTTGGCCGGGGTTTACGACGGCATCCCCATCCTTTCAGACGATCCGGCCTTAGTTGAGCACGCGTTTGGCAAAGGGAAAACGATTTATTTTGCGGGTGATCTCGGCAACGGCATCAACGGCTTTCACCTCGGAGAGTTTTTGAGCCTGCTCGGCAACGCCGTTCGCGAACTTGCTCCACCTCCCGTCGTTTTTGAAAACGCCCCGGCCTCGATTGAAGTCGTCCTGCGCTCGCAGAACGACGGGAAGAGGCTTCTCCTGCATCTCATCAACTTCACCGGCGAGATGACGCGCCCGATCCGGCGTGTGATCCCGTTGGATAACTTCACTGTGTCGCTTCAGGGCGTGAGTGAACCAAGGAAAATCTTCACCCTCGCGCAACCGGGAATCATCAAAATGGAGAGTGTGAGCGGCGGCAGACTGCGATTTACGTTACCCCGGCTCAACGAGTACGAGGTTGTGGTAATCGAGAAATGACTCGTACTGCTAACGTGAAAGTCCCTGCAATCCTGGAAAGCATTCTTCGTGAGCCTTTGGGTCATTGTGTCTTCATGTTGTCATTTCAACGGACAACACGAAGATACAAAGGACACAAAGAAGTCGTGAAACAGGGTTTTGGGTGCGGCTATGCCGCTCCAGGCAATTCGCAGCGAAAAATCGCGCCACGAATTGCACGAATCTCAACCGCTCAGCGGGACTTGTAGATCACAGTTTCCTGAACACCCGGCCGATGCAAGGCAGCGAAACCCGCAGCTATGCCTCCCCAGACAGCTCCAAATACGGCACCAACCCCAGCCCGCTCACCCGCTGGCATTTCGTTCACGTCTGCTACTTGCGGCGCGATAGCGTAGCCGGCCGCAAAGCCGACTGCGAACAAGGCCCCGCCCGCTATGGCCGCATTTTTCTTCCTGGAACCCTGCTTGAGCAGACTGATCTCAGCGATCGAGGACTTGGGGTATTGCCGTTCCCGACCGTTATCATTCAAGAGGATCTGCTCCTCTTCCAACCTGACAAAACTTCCCTCAATCTTGTCCCCCCGCTTCAGGCTCACGGCAATTTGCGTATCCTTGGCCAACGCCGCTACCTTGGCCCAATTGCCCGGCGGTGGCCCTGCCGCAAAGTTTGCGGCCCAGGCATTCGCTGTTGCCAACCAGAGAGCAATTACCAGCACCTTTTTCGATTTCATGGCATCCCCTCCTCCTTCAGCTGTTGATCGTTTCAGCCTGCATGGCATTCCCACATGCAATTGGCATACCGTGCCTCCGATTCGACGTAAGTACCTTTATTTCAGCAGAATATGGATCTTCTAACGTCACGCGAGCCTAAGGAGGGCGCAAGGATTTGCATCGATTGGCGCTGGCTTGTTGAATCAGGGTTGCAGAAGAATTCTATGATTTCAGTGATCGTTGTATCTCCGTGGTGATATTAATAGCGCATGTTCACATCCGAGGGCCTTATGAAAAACAAACCTGTAAGGAGATCAAAAGCGAACAAGGATATAACGCGCCGGGACTTTTTCCTCTCGGCGACTAAAGCAGCCGCAGTTGTGGGCACCACGGCAGTTCTCCCAAGGAACGCCAGCAGCCGGATACTTGGAGCCAACGGCCGCCTGGGAGTGGGCTTCATCGGCGTTGGCGGGCGCGGGATGAGCCACGTCAATGCCTTGGTTGGAATGATCAACCAGGGCGAAAACATGCAGATTGTGGCTGTAAATGATGCCTACGGTCCGCGCAGGCAAAAGGCAGCGGAGCGCGCAAAGTCAAAGGCCTACAAAGCGCACCGCGAGTTGCTGGCGGATAAAGACATCGATGTTGTCTGCATCGCAACCCCCGACCGGCTCCATGTTCCCCAGGCACTTGACGCCATCCGCGCCGGCAAGGATGTTTACTGCGAGAAACCCATGGGACACTGGTCTCAGATGGCCATAAGCAAGGAGCTGTTCCTGGAGACAAGACGCCTCGGACGTGTAGTCCAAGTCGGCAACCAGGGCAACTCCAGCACTGCATGGGAGAAAGTCGGAGAGCTGCTTCAAAAAGGAACCATCGGCAAAGTTCAGCACGTGCAAGCCGGCTATTATCGCCTCGGCGACTGGGGGGAACGGATGCCCATCCCGGATCAGAACGCCAAGCCCGGGCCGGACTTGGACTGGGAGGCCTTCCTGGGCGATGCTCCCAAAGTACCCTTCGATGTCCGGCGCTTCTTCAGCTGGCGCATGTTCCTGGACTATGCCGGCGGGCCCTGCACCGACCTGTTCCCACATGTCTTTACTCCCTTCGTCAACCTTCTAGGTTTGAAATTCCCTTCCCTGGTTGCCACATCCGGCGGAATCTTCAAGTACGACGACTACGGACGCGAAGTCCCCGACACTTTCAACATGTGCATGGATTATCCCGAAAAACTCTCCGTGGTTCTCGTGTGCACGCTGGCCAACCAGCACATGACGGAGCCGGCAATCCGAGGGGACCAGGGCACGCTTACGCTTCAAAACGTGTCCTGGGAAGCCGGCTTCGACAGCGTGACCGTGCACCCGCCCAAAGGAGAGCCAACCGTAATTAAGGGCGAGATGCCCAACAGCACGCTGGCGCATTGGAAGAACTTCCTGGCCTGCGTCCGAAGCCGCGAGAAGCCGGTAAGCGACGTCGAATTCGGCTACCACGTCCAGGCCGTGCTTTGCATGGCGATGCAGGGATTCCTCAAGAAGCAGACGGCCAAGTTCGACACTGAAAAGGAAGAGATCGTCCTTTAGGGTCTGTCACGAAATAACAGGCCCACTTTGCTGCTGGCCCCCAGGCCCGCTGGCGAGGCGCGAGCAACGAGCATACCCTCTGCGGTATGTAAGGAGCGAGCAACAAAGCCAGCCGGCCTGCGGGCCGCAGCCCGAAGGGGCGCGGCGGCGGGCGGGCATCTGCTGCGTTGCTGCGCCACTGCGCACGAAAATCACCAATGGATATTAAGACGGAGCGATAACCGCGGCCTTGCTGCCCCATAAGCAGGCCTTCAGAGCCGCGGCCGAAGGGAGCGGGATCACACAGCATTAGGGCCAGACTTCTCTCCTATTTGAGTTTTTCTGATCTGCATTTGAAAAGCCATCGAATCATGTCGTGGCAGTCCGCTCGCTACGCTCGCGGCTCTGACATTTATCTAAAGGGCCACAACCATCCAAAATGAGACATCCTCGGGGGATTTT
>Ga0315277_10004035_pt1 | contig 19706 bp, 17 predicted proteins | sample YL17G05_15_MG_FD_203695 | JGI IMG/M metagenome (GOLD analysis project Ga0315277, IMG submission 203695) | Sediment microbial communities from Yellowstone Lake, YNP, Wyoming, USA - YL17G05_15 | ecosystem: Environmental > Aquatic > Freshwater > Lake > Sediment | place: USA: Wyoming | collected... | reverse complement strand
TCAGGGTCTCAATATTCAGTATCAAAGACATCTGTTTAACCGACATTTCCTTCCCGCTGTGAACAGGGTGTCAATCCGTATAACCCCAAACAATGTTTTTTCTGATGAATCTGTGCAGGATGGTATTGAAGTCGAATTTTGAAATGACGCCAAAAAGTCAACTCCGAGCACGTACCGCTTCCATCGTGTCGCTGTGGAACGACAATCCCAAAAAACAATGGTTAAAATTTAACGATCTTTTTATGGAAAGTCAATATGATTTTTTTCGGCGATCCCAAGGCTCGAACGAAATGGAAACTTGCCCGCTGCCCGAATGGATAGAAAAAGGTTGACAGATTCCTTTAAATTGTCGAAATTATTACTCGGAGCGCCTTGTAAAATAGTGCGACACAACGGATTTCTGAGTCGGCATTGTCTGTGAAACTCAACCATGCAATGGTACAAACGGAAGGATCAGAGGACATGGCAGAACACAGGGTCGTCATCACTGGATTGGGCGCCGTGACCCCAATTGGAATAGGTGTGAAGGAATTCTGGGAAGGGCTGCAGGCGGGGAGGAACGGAATTGCTCCCATTACCCGTTTTGATGCGGCCCGGTTCAGCTCGAAGCTTGCGGGAGAAGTGAAAAATTTTCATGCCGAGGACTGGATTGAGAGGAAATCGGCCGAGCGTACGGACCGTTTCGTGCAGTTTGCGATCGCCGCCTCCTCCATGGCGATCGGAGATGCGGGTTTGGAATCCTCCCCGTTCGACAAAACCAGGACGGGCGTCATCATCGGTTCGGGCATCGGAGGTTCCAAAACGATCGAAGACGGGTATTTCAAGCTCCAGGAGAAGGGACCCCGCGGTCTGAATCCGTTTTTCGTGTCCAAGCTGCTCATCAACATGGCCGCAAGCATGGTGTCGATTCGATACGGCCTGAAAGGTCCCATTTCCGCGCCCTCGGTGGCCTGTTCAACGGGTTCGAACGCCATCGGGGACGCATTCCGGATTCTTCAACGGGGGGACGCGGACATCATGCTCGCGGGAAGCTCCGAGGCCTCCGTGGATCCCCTGGCTTACGGAGGTTTTTGTGCGACGCGTTCCATGTCACAGAATCCCGATGCCGGCAGCGCCAGCAGACCTTTTGACAGGAACCGGGACGGTTTTGTGATGGGTGAAGGGGCCGGAATCGTTGTTTTGGAAAATCTGGATCACGCGCTCGGGCGCGGGGCGAAAATCTACGCGGAGCTCGTCGGATACGGCAATACGGCCGACGCCTACCACTTCACGGCGCCGGAGCCGTCCGGCGACGGAATGGTCCGGGTGATGCGTGCTGCGCTCAGGGACGCCCGAATGGATCCGCGGGAAATCGAATACGTCAACGCGCACGGCACATCGACTGTATTGAACGACAAAATCGAGAGCGCGGCCATCGTCCAGGTCTTCGGCGAGCACTCGAAAACACTGAAGGTCGGCTCGACCAAATCCATGATCGGCCACCTTCTGGCGGGCGCAGGTTCCGTGGAATTCGTGTCGACGGTCCTGACCGTCCACACGGGCAGAATCCCCCCCACCATCCATTATCTGGAACCCGATCCCGAATGTCCACTCGATTATGTTACCAAGGGCGTCGAAACCGTTGATCTGAAGGCGGCGATCAAGAACTCGTTCGGTTTCGGCGGCGGAAATGTCTGCCTCGTCGTGAAAAAATATTAAGAAGCGGCTTGAAAATTCCGATGCCATTTGCCAATGGGTGCAATACAACCAAGGAGGCAAAAGATGACAAAAGGAAAGAAATGTCGAGAGATATCCCGGAGGGAATTTCTCGGCCGAAGCCTTGCAGGAACCACGGCTTTCGGTCTATCCTCCGCCCTGATCAATACCCTTTGGTTCCAGACGGGATGCAGCGGATCTTTGGCCGGACAGTGGATAGTGCCTGAGGATGTTTTGAAAAAATCGATTCAATTCCTTTTGGCCAAAGGCGCCGATTTTGGCGACGTATTCGTGGAACGTGCTTTGTTCAATGGTATCAGCAGCGACGACCGGAAAATCAACACATCCACCACCCTTCAACAAGGTGTCGGAATACGCGCCGTCAAAGAAGGCAAAACGTTCTATGCATACACAGCCAGCTTCATCCCGGAGGACATTTACACGACGGCCAGGTTTGTGGCTGATGCCGCTGCAGAGGGAACCGCCAAGAGCACAACCATGATCGTTGACCTGACCCGCCAATCTTCCAAATTGAGGTTTGCCATCGAACCCGATCCGAACCATGTCGCCGTGGAAAAGAAAATCGAATTCGTGCAGCGGTTAACCGACCGTGCCTGGTCCGCGGATCCGAGGGTCAACCAGGTCTCGCAGTTTTATCGTGAAATCACGCGACACGTGAATTTGGCGACCTCTTCCGGGAAAATTATCAAACAGACTCTGGGATTGACGGAATTGTATGCCACGACCTACATGAAGGACCAAGATGGCAATTTGCAAAGCGGTTTCGACGGCCGCGCTGCCTACGCCGGACGCGATTTCTTCAAAGGGGAAGATTCCTTCGAAAACGTGGTGGACAAGTCCGTGGAAAGGGCCAAAAACCTTCTGGAGGCAGTCGATTGTCCACGCGGGGTGTTCCCGGTGGTGTTGGGTCCGGGCGACAACGGCGTCATTTTTCACGAATCCTGCGGCCATGGCATGGAAGCGGATCTGGTGTTTAAAGGATCCAACTTCAAAGACCAGATCGGCAAACAAACCGCTGCCAAGGGAGTGACGCTGATCGATGATGGAACAAATCCCCAATTGCCCGGTTCGTTTGCTTTTGACGACGAGGGAACACCTTCCGAACATACCGTCCTCATTGAGGATGGAATTCAACGAAACTACATGTGCGATCTGGTCTGGGGGCAAAAGCTGGGAATGAAATCCACGGGCAGCGGCCGCCGGCAGTCATTCCGTTTTCCGCCCATTCCAAGAATGCGGAACACGTATATTGAAAAAGGCAACATATCCCCGAACGATATCGTTGCCGAAACCAAAAGGGGAATCTACGTCACCAATGTCGCCCGAGGCGGGCAGGTCGACGTCATCACCGGGAATTTCATGATGGGGGCGGAAGGATTCCTGATCGAAAACGGCAAGATCACTCGGCCCATCAAAGGGGCGACGCTTTCCGGGATGGGCATCCAAGCCTTAAAAACAATCGATTTGATCGGCAACGATTTAAAGATTGCAGCCAGTCCGGGCCGTTGCGGGAAAATGCAATCGGTTCCGGCTGCATTTGGCATGCCGACGATCCGCGTACGCGGCATTCTTGTGGGCGGCAGAGGGGAGGCGTGGGAAGACAAGAAAGGAGGCGTCCGATGAAACAGAAAAAAGAGTACATAGACAGGGTCCAATTTGCCGTGGATCATGCAAGGAAGCTGGGCGCCGATGCAGCCGAAGCCTTTGTCTCGGACACTCAATCGGTGCAAATCAATATCAGCAACCGTAAGACGGAGCAGGCGAACGCGCTCTGTGACGCCGGAATAGGCATCCGCATACTCAAAGACCAAAAAATGGTTTCCGGATCCAGCAACGATTTGGGCAGCGATTCGGTGAAAGCACTCATTTCCGACCTTTCGAAAAAGGTGCTTTTCCATACGGTTGACGAATTCAATGTGATTCCCGGTGAATCAAACGATGTTCTGGTGCAGGATTGGTCCGCCAATGCCGATGCACTCTCGTACGATCCGAAAATAGACGGCGTGCCTGTTCAAGAAAAAATCAATAAGGCAATCCGTCTTGAGACGGCCGGGCTGGATTCCAGCCCCAAAATCACCGGATCCATGATGGTATTGTACCAGGACAATACAACCCATCTGTACCTGGCGAATTCCAATGGGATTTCCGGCTGGTTTCCAACCTCTAGCTGCATGGGATATGTGGAACTGTCTGCTGCTGAAAAAGGAGATCAACAATCGGGAAACTATTTTCAGGCAAAAGTGAATTACGACGATTTGGATACCGACCTGATAGGCCGCAGAGCGGCCGAAAATGCCTTGCGCATGCTGGGAGCCAAACCGATCAATTCCTGCGAGATTCCCATGGTCGTTTCTCCGGAGGTCGGTACGCAGATTCTTTCATACATCGTAGGAATGCTGTCTGCGGATGAAGTTCAGAAAGGGAAATCCCTCTTTGCGGGGAAATTGGATACTCCGGTAGCGGCCCGGATTCTGAACGTGATCGACGACGGAAAGATGAAAGGCGGTTTGAACACCAATCCCGTTGATGGTGAAGGTGTGCCACAGCAGACGACACCGTTGATCGTGGGCGGCATTCTTAAAAATTACCTCTACGACAGTTATACAGCCAAAAAAGGAAAGGCCAAATCCACAGGCAACTACCAGCGAAGCGGGTACCAAGGTTCGGGGTCCATCGGCAACACCAATCTGTACCTGCAGAAAGGCGGAATAAAACGCAAAACGCTCATCTCCGGCATCGACAAAGGATTTTATATGCAGGATGCCATCGGCATGTTTGCGGGGATCGATTCCACGTCCGGAGAATTCAGTATCCCAGCGATTGGATTCATGATTGAAAAAGGCAGCATCACGTATCCCATCCGCGGTATCAGCATCAGCGGCAACCTGTTCGATTTCCTGAAATCCGTGGATGCCATTGCCGATGATCTGACCTGGTTTCAGTCGGTGGGGTGTCCCACGTTTTCCGTGACAAGTATTAAAATCGGTGGAGTGAGCTGACAGAACCGCATGCCCTTTTCGCAAACGCAGGAGGACAATTTCCATGAAATACAAGATGTCGCGTCGATGTTTCATTCGACTGTCCACGACCCTGGGTGCTGCCGCCGTGCTCAAGACCGACATTCCTTTCCTGCGCGCGCAAGAGGCGGACGCGCGGGGAAAAACGGTCGTCCATGTGGTGTTCATGGCCAAGCCGGTTCCAACATGGCCGTATCCGGATGTGGATCTGCAGGAGGAAATCCGTACCGTCCGAAATGCCCTTTCCGAGGTTCTGAAAGGCATCGACCGGCCGCTGGAAATCACCGGCGGTGAACTCCTGCGCACAGCCGAGGACGCGCTCGGCATCCGGGCGTCTCTTGGCAATGCCGACGGCATTTTGGCCTTCAACCTGACATCCACGTGTTCCCCCATGCTGAATCCCATCGTGGACACGGGAATTCCGACCGTGATGTTCTCCCGGCCGTACAGCGGCCACGATTGGTCCCTCGTGGCCGACATGCAGAAACAGGGCAAACGCGTAGAGGTCGTATCCTCCAGCGATTTTGGCGACCTTGAGCCGGTCATTCGGATTTTCGATACCACCCGCCGGATCGAACACGACACCCTCCTCTGCATCCGGCAGAACCTGGAAAAGAATCCCTCTGAAACTGCCTTGGAAAAACAATTCAGGCTATCGATCAAGCCCATGAATTACAGCGAACTGAAGACACTGCACCGAAAAGCGGATCCGGTCCAGGCCGAGTCGCTTGCCGATGCATTCATCAAGGACGCGTCCGCCTTGGTGGAACCGAAGCGACAGGATGTGGTCGAGTCCATGAAATTGTATTTGGGTATTCAGCAGCTCCTGGCCCGGTACGCTTCCGGAGTGATCACCATCGATTGTCTGGGCGGTTTCAGGCGCAACGATCTTCCGGCGTATCCGTGCGTGGCCTGGGTGCTTCTGAACAATGCCGGAAAAATCGGCGTCTGCGAAGCCGATGTGAATTCCACGCTGACGCAGATGCTTCTGCAGTACCTGACGGGCAAACCCGGATTTGTCAGCGATCCGGTCATCGACACAAAGACCAACACGGTTATCCACGCCCACTGCGTTTCCGCCACCAAAATGGACGGCCCGAAAGGTACATCCGCACCTTACCTCATCCGCACCCACATGGAGGACGCCAAGGGGGTTTCGGTTCAGGTCAAAATGCGCATCGGACAAGCCATCACGCTGGCGAAGCTCGTTGAGCCTGGAAAGATGGTCATCAGCACCGGCGAAATCACGGACACGCCGGACAACAAGCGCGGATGCCGCACCAAGGCCGCAACACGCGTGGCCGACGCCGACAAACTGCTGCACAACTACACGGGAGGTTTGCACCGGGTCCTGATCTACGGCGACCATGCAGCCGAAATCCGTTCCATGGGCCGGTTGATGGGTTTTACCGTTGTGGACGAAGCCTGATGCAAAGGAGGAATCATCCATGAGCAAAATAGCGGCTCTCAGAATTCTCAATCCTGCAATGGCAGTGCTGATCGTCGTGCAGGCGGTTTCCGGATTGTTGCCATCCCTCATCCCCTACGAGGTGCACCGAACGGTCGGCATTGCACTCGTGCCGTGTGTGGGATTGCACCTGTATCTGAACTGGGGATGGGTGCGGGTAAACATTCTCAAGCGCAGAAATGTCCGCCCTCCAAGCGAGTGAACGTCGGGGCTGGTCAAACATCCTCCGTTTGCATTCCGAATCAATTTTTTGTATATTTTGAAGAAAGAGTCGGATAATTCATTTGGAAAACAGAATATATCCCGTTGATACGGGATTGAACCGGTGAAAAGGAAAAAACAATGAAAAACGAAAAACCGGATGGTCAGGGCAAGCAAAAGTACCTTGCCGGAAAACGGATCCTTCCCGAACCCATCACCAAGCAAACCGACATCGTTAAACTGGTAGACAACATGGATGCATACAACGGCGGCAGGCTCAGGGCCGCCTGCCATTTGCTGAGGGATCGGTACTCCCAGAACGACGTCACGGTGGGACTGAGTCTGGCGGGCGCACTGACTCCGGCCGGCCTGGGACCCTCCGCCGTGATTCCCCTGATGAACCACGGTTTCGTGGATTGGATCACGGCCACGGGCGCAAACATGTACCACGATCTGCATTTCGCATTCAACCTTCCCATGCATCGCGGCAGCCACACCGTGGACGATGTGGATTTGAGGAAAAAGGGCGTCACCCGCATCTACGACATACTGTTCGATTACGAAGACGTCCTGATGGAAACGGACCGGAGGCTGAGGCGAATCCTGATACGGCCGGAATTCCAGAAGGAAATGGGCACACGGGAATTTTACCACCACCTCGGGAAGGTCATGAACGATTTCGAGCGGGAGAACCGACTGGGGGAAGTCTGCATTCTTGCGGCGGCCTACCGAAACGGGATCCCGGTTTTCACGTCGTCCCCGGGCGACTCGACCATCGGCATGAACGTCGCCGGCCTGGAACTGCTGGCCGAAGCGGCGGGGCTCCTCGATGTGTTCAAACTGAAAATCAATCCCAGCATCGACGTCAACGATTCAACGGCCATCATCCTGAACGCCAAGCGGTATGAAAAGGGAAAAACCGCCGTGATTCTGATCGGCGGGGGCAGTCCGAAAAACTTCATGCTGCAGACGGAGCCGCAGATCCAGGAAGTGCTCATGATTCCCGAAGTCGGCCAGGATTACGACATCAACATCACCGACGCCAGACCGGACACCGGCGGCCTGTCGGGCGCATCCCCCAGCGAGGCGGCAAGCTGGGGCAAGATCGATCCGACCAAGCTGGAGGAAAGCGTGACCGCCTACCTGGACGTCACCGTGGCTTTTCCCATGCTGGTGGCCTACACACGGCAGACCACGCAACCCAAGAAATTGAAACGTCTGGTCGACCGGGGCGAGGAGCTGCACCAGAAGCTGATCCGGTCCTACGTGGAGAACAACAAGGAAGTGGAAGAACTGAAAAAGCTCATTAAAAAATTGTCCGCTTAAAATAAAGAACAGGACAACCGGCATGAAACCAGAACTTCTCAAATGGGTCCGGGAGCACGGAACTCCCCTTTTTGTCCTGGACCACGGCAAGATCCGGGAAAACTACCGGATGTTCAAGAAAAACCTTCCGCGGGTTCAATGCTACTACGCGGTGAAGGCGAACTCGGATCCGGAGATCATCAAAACACTGTTCAGGGAAGGATCGAGTTTCGACGTCGCCTCCTACAACGAATTCATGCAAGTCTATGAATACATCAAACATTTCAAGGAAAAGGACAAGGAATTTTTCATTTGGGACAAGATCATCTTCTCAAACACCATCAAGGACAAAGACACGCTGCGGAAGATCAAGCGGTACAAACCGCTGGTCACGTACGACAACAGCGATGAAATTAAAAAAATCAAGGGGCACTGCGATTCAGCGGGACTGGTGTTGCGGCTGAAGGTTCCGGACACCGGCTCGCAGGTGGAGATGAGCTCGAAGTTCGGTGCGGAACCCGGGGACGCACAAAACCTGATCCGCCAGGCTTTTGACGCGGGGCTGGTGGTGGAAGGCTTGAGCTTTCACGTCGGAAGCCAGTGCACCAATTTCGACAATTACATCGCCGCCCTGGCCATCACGTCCGACATATTCCACGAAGCCAGAAAAAAGGGATACAACCTGAACATCGTGGACATCGGGGGCGGATTTCCCGTTCCCTACGACGCGCAGGTTCCGAAATTTCAGAGGTTGGCGAAACTGTTGAACGCCGAGTTCAAACGGCTGTTCCCGGAGGGCATCGAAATCATCGCCGAACCGGGACGGTTCATCGTGGCCACGGCCGCAACCCTGGTTTCCGAAATCATCGGAAAGGCGAGAAGGGACGGGAAGGTTTTTTACCACATCAACGACGGAGTGTACCACACCTTTTCGGGAGTCGTGTACGACCATTGGATTCCAAATTTCCATGCGGCCAAGCGCGGCAAAAAGGAAGTGTGCGCCGTTGTCGGACCCACCTGCGACAGTTTCGACAAGGTGACCCTGTCCGTGCAACTGCCGGGGAATCTGAAAATCGGGGATTACCTGATCACGGACAACATCGGCGCCTATAGCACGGCTTCCTCGACAAAATTCAACGGTTTCGACGGCGCCAAAATCATTCACGTTTCAAAAATGTCACGAAATACCGCTTGATTTTCTCATTTTTTCTGGGTATGCTTGGTTGGAAAATGCTATGAAGGGGTAGCACCATGATCGTGGCTGTACGGGTGGAGCGAGTGACACTGGATACATCCAACAACCGTTTTGTGGTCATCCTGAAGGATGACATCTACAAACGCTGGCTCCCTATCGTCGTCGGCCCGGCCGAGGCGCAGGCCATCGCCCTTCAGCTCGAAAGCGTTCATCCCCCGCGGCCCATGACGCACGACCTCATGAAAAGCCTGATCGAATCCCTGAAGGCCCACGTGGCACGTGTCATCGTCAGCGACCTCAAGGAGAACACCTATTTTGCCGTGATCGACGTCAAGATGAACGGCAACCAGAACAAGATCGACGCCCGTCCCAGCGACGCCATTGCGCTGGCTTTGCGGACCAGTGCTCCGATTTTCGTGGAAGAGGACGTCATGCAGAAAGCGGCGATTTCCGAGGAACTGCTCAAGAACGAGCCTGTGGACGCGGCCGAGGATTTGCAGAACCTGAACCGCGATCTCATGAAGGCCGTCGAGGAGGAACGCTACGAAGACGCCGCACGTATACGGGATGAGATCAACAAATACCGGTTGAAAGCCAGGAAAAAATAGATCAACTTATTTTCCACCGTTGGGTATCTCTTAAAAAAGATATTTTTATAATTCTCTTAAAATAATCCGTGGTTTTTTATCTTGACAAAAGATATAAAATTGATTATTTTATTACTAAGTTGGTAGGGAAAGTAACCTATGATGAAACTCTCCACAAAAGGACGCTATGCAGCAAGGGCCATGCTTGAACTCGCCTTGAGGAACGGAAACGGTCCTGTATTGCTCAAGGACATTGCCCGTGTCCAGGCCATTTCAGAGCGTTACCTGGAGAGAATCATGGCCACACTGGCGTCTCGGGGCCTCGTCCGCAGCCTGAGAGGCCAACACGGCGGTTTCAACCTGGCCGCTCCACCATCCGAAATCCGTTTGAGCGATATCGTCACGGCCGTGGAAGGCCCGCTCGCTCCGGTCGCCTGCGTGGACGATCCCACAGCCTGCGGCCGATCCGGTCTCTGCGTCACAAGAACAGTCTGGACCAAACTCAAGGAGGCTGCGGCTTTGGTGCTGGATTCGTACACGCTGGAAGACCTGGTCAACATGCAAAAAGACAGACAGAAAAAATCCTGCCGGGACATGTATCACATTTGATCCATAGGATTTAATCCATAGGATTTGATCCACACGAACGAATCAGGATGAACAATCTGGAGACCTTCGACCATGAACATTGCAAACGACGTAACCGGATTGATCGGGAACACGCCGCTGGTCCGGCTTAGCCGGATTTCAGACGGCCTTCAAGCCGAAATCGCGGGCAAGCTCGAATTTTTCAATCCCTGCGGCAGCGTGAAGGACCGGATCGGAGCGGCCATGATCGAAGCCGCGGAGAAGGAAGGCCGCCTGAAAAAAGGCGACACCCTGATCGAACCCACGAGCGGGAACACCGGCATTGCACTGGCCTGCGTGTGTGCGGTCAAAGGATACAAGCTCATCCTCACCATGCCCGAAACCATGAGCGTGGAGCGCCAAAAAATGCTCAAAGCGCTCGGAGCAGACATCGTTCTCACCCGCGGATCAGACGGTATGCGCGGCGCGGTTCAAAAAGCCGAGGAACTTGCCGCAGCCATGCCTCGATCGTTCATTCCGCAACAGTTCCAGAATCCTGCCAACCCGGAAATCCATCGGAGGACCACGGCCGAGGAAATATGGCGCGACACGGACGGGAAAGTCGACGTTCTGGTCGCGGGCGTCGGCACCGGCGGCACGCTGACCGGTACGGGTGAAGTGCTCAAATCCAGGAAGCCGTCCATCCGGGTGGTGGCCGTTGAGCCGGCCGAATCCCCCGTGTTGTCCGGAGGAAAACCCGGTACGCATGCCATCCAGGGAATCGGGGCCGGTTTCGTTCCGGAAATTTTGAATAAAAAGATCATCGACAGGATCGTTCCCGTTACGCAAGCCGAAGCCGTTTCCTGCACCAGGGACCTTGCCAAAAAGGAAGGCATATTTGCGGGGATATCCTCCGGCGCCGCGGTGAGTGCGGCGTTGAAGGAAGCCCGGGAGATTAAAAACAAGGGGAAGCTCGTCGTGGTCATTCTCCCCGACCTGGGCGACCGGTATCTGTCCACGGACTTGTTCAAAGAAGTTTAAACCCCAAAGAACACAACGACAGAATTAGAGGCTCGACTTTGGCAAATTTTCCGTTCAGCCTGAGCCTGTCGAAGGCTGAACGGAGCAATTCACGCTTCGACAGAGTCAATCCCGGACTCGGGACTCATCGTGAACGGTCTTCTAAACCGTTTTATGCAAATATGCCAAAGTCGAGTTAGAGGAATAAAACATTCATTTCCATTAAAATGTCTTTGTGGACTTTGCGCCTTTTTTGCGGTCTCTGCGGTTCATCTTTTAAACTTCACAGGAGAAACCATGGCCAAGACCATTGCCGAAATCAACGAGAGAATCAAAAAACGCAAAGCCGTTGTGCTGACGGCTGCGGAGATGTCGCAACTGGTGTCGGAAAAAGGGACTAAAGCGGCCTCGGAACAGGTTGACGTCGTCACAACGGGAACGTTCGGTCCGATGTGTTCCAGCGGCATGCTGGTCAACATTGGCCATACCAAACCGAAAATGAAACTGGGCGGCGGCACATGCCACCTGAACGGCGTTCCCGCCTACGCCGGTTTCGCCGCCGTGGACATTTACCTGGGATGCACCCAAATTCCCGAAAGCGATCCCCGCAATTCCATCCATCCCGGCGCGTTCAAATACGGCGGCGGGCACGTCATCGAGGATTTCGTTTCGGGAAAGGACGTCAGGCTCGTGGCCACCGCCTACGGCACGGACTGTTACCCCCGGAAAAACCTGGAAACCTGGATCAACATCCAGGACGTAAACCAGGCTGTCCTGTTCAATCCCCGGAACGTGTACCAGAACTACAACGTTGCCGTAAACGCTTCTGACCGGACCCTATACACCTACATGGGGGTGTTGAAACCGAATTTCGGCAACGCGCATTACTGCAGCTCGGGACAGCTCTCCCCCATGCTCAACGACCCGTTGTACCGCACCATCGGGATCGGAACACGGATTTTCCTGGGAGGCGGAATCGGTTACGTGGCCTGGAGCGGAACCCAGCACAATCCCACGGCCAGGCGCAAGGAAAACGGAGTTCCCTGCATGCCTGCAGGAACACTAGCGGTCATCGGGGACTTGAAGCAGATGAAGCCGGAATGGCTCAAGGGAGCTTCGTACCGGGGATACGGTACCTCGCTGTACGTGGGGATCGGCGTTCCGATTCCCGTTCTCGACGAAGAGATGGCCAGGTACACGGGAGTGAAGGACGAGGAGCTGTTTGCGCAGGTGGTCGAGTACAGCAAAGCCTATCCCGAGGGCGTCCCGGGAAGCCTGGGCGAAGTGTCCTACGCCGAATTGAAAAGCGGCACAATCCAATTCGACGGGAAAACCGTTCCGACGGCTTCGCTGTCCAGCTATTCCAAGGCTATTCAAATCGCCGAATCCTTGAAGGGGTGGATCCTGAATTCGGATTTCCTCCTCACCGAATCCGTTGCACCGATTCCCGGACCGGAATCGGGAATATCGTTCAATCCCTTGAAGGAACGTCCATGACATCCGAAAAAATACCGGGGAATGCAAAACTTGCCAAATTGATGGCCATCCTGAAGGAAATGGACAGCGTGCTCGTGGCGTATTTGGGGGGCGTCGATTCCACGTTTTTGGTCAGCGTGGCCAATCGTATGCTGGGAGATCGGGCGCTTGCGGTCCTAGCAACATCGGAAACCTATCCGGAGGAAGAATACAAGCAGGCCGTCCGATTTCTCAAGCACAACCGGATCCGGCACAGGGTCGTTCATACGGAAGAGCTCTCGGATCCGCGGTTCGCTTCCAATCCGCCGGAACACTGCTATTTCTGCAAGCGTGAACTGTTTTCGAAAATGAAACGCATTTCGGAAGAACTCAACCTCCGGTTCATCGCCGACGGGACGAATGTGGACGATGCAACGGATTTCCGGCCGGGAAGAAAAGCAGCCCATGAATCCGGAGTTCGCAGCCCGCTCAAGGAAGCCGGATTCACGAAAAAAGAGATCCGATTCTTTTCGAGAAAAATGGGCCTCCCCACATGGGACAAACCCGCGCAGGCCTGTCTTGCTTCCCGATTCCCGTACGGAACGGCCATCGACGCGGTCTTCCTGGAAAAAATCGGCAAGGCCGAAGGTCTGTTTCACAAGTTGGGGATAGACCAGGTTCGTCTTCGCCATCATGGAAAAGTGGCCAGGGTGGAAATCCAGCCTGCTGCGTTCAGCCGATTGTTGTCCGACTCGGTCCGAAATCGAATAATTCTTGACAAAAAGAGTAGGATTTAATATATTTTAACATGTCCATGAGGCTTTCGACACGGGGGCGGTACGCGATCCGGGCGGCATCGAATTTGGCCGGCCGGCGCGGGTTGGAACCCGTTCCCCTAAAAACCATTGCGAGGGAAGAGCACATTCCGCTTCGGTACCTGGAACAGCTCATGAACCGGATGCGCAGAAACGGAATTTTAAAAAGCGCCCGGGGACCCGGCGGCGGGTATTGGTTGAGCCGTTCACCGGGCGAAATCAGCCTGGGGCAAATCATCTCGGCGATCGAAGGCGCAGTCGCCGTAGCCGGCTGCGTGAAACCCGACCGGCAGAAAAACTGCATGCTGGAAAACTCCTGCGCCTCCCGCTTGTTCTGGGCGAATTTGAGCGCGATGATCCAAAGCGTCATGGACAGCGTCACGCTTCAGGAATTGATCAGCGGAAATTGGCGGAACAAGGATTTTGCCTTCCTCTTCAAGACCGGGAAAACCCCATGAACCGGATCTACCTGGACCATGCCGCCACCACGCCCGTAGACCCCCGCGTCCGCCAGGCCATGGAGCCGTATTTTGAATACACCTTCGGCAATCCATCCTCCATCCACGGTTTCGGACAGGACGCGCTCGTGGCCGTGGAAAACGCACGGAAGGAAGTGGCCAAACTGCTTGTGGCCGATCCGCAGGAAATCGTGTTCACGAGCGGTGGAACCGAGTCGGACAACGCCGCCATCCTCAGCGCATGCCGGACGTTCCGGGAAAAGGGCAACCACATCGTCACGACGGCCATCGAGCACCACGCCGTGCTCCACACCTGCCGTTTCATGAAAGAGCAGGGTTTCGACGTGTCGGTTGTCCCGGTGAGCACAGAAGGGATCGTGGACCCGGACGACATCCGGAAAGCCCTCACAAAAAAAACCATCCTTGTCAGCGTCATGCACGCCAACAACGAAATCGGCACGATCCAGCCCCTTCGTGAAATCGGCGCCATTGCCAGAACCAATTCCGTCTGCTTTCACACGGACGCGGTTCAGACTTTCGGCCACATACCCGTCGGCGCGGACGACCTTCACCTGGATTTTCTGTCGCTGTCCGGTCACAAGCTGTACGGACCCAAGGGCATTGGCGCACTCTACATACGGAAGGGAACGCCCTTCTCTCCCCTGATCCACGGAGGCGGACAGGAAAAAAACCGGCGCAGTTCCACGCACAACGTCCCCGGCATCGTGGGATTGGGCAAAGCCGCCGAGCTGGCGCGGACCGAAATGACGGAGGAAAACCAAAGGATAAAAGCCCTGCGGAACCGTCTGCACGAAACAATCGGGCGGAACACCGAAGGCGTCCGCCTGAACGGGCACGCCGTCCTCCGTCTGGCCAACAACCTGAATCTCTCCATCGACCGCGTCGACGGCGAATCCCTGCTCATGCGTCTGGACATGGAAGGCATTGCCGTGTCTTCGGGCTCGGCATGCGGCTCGGCATCCGGAGAACCTTCCCACGTGCTCCTGGCGCTCGGGCTTTCGCCGGAGCAGGCACGCGGCAGCATCCGAATCACCCTGGGGCGGCCGACCACCGAAGCAGAAGTGGACCGGATAGCTGACGTCCTGAAAAAGACAGTCGGCGAACTGCGTTCGCTGGCGTCATGAGACGTACAGATGTGGAATTCCACGTTTAAACGAACGGCCGTTCTTTGGACCCTTGGCACTTCGCTCCGTGCCCAGACCCCGTTCCGGATGGATCCCGTGATCGTCACCGCTTCGCGGATGGACACCATAGGAGTGGTCCGGTCAAGGGAAGCCCATGTGATGCCGCGCAGTCGAATCGACCTGGCACCGGCCTCGTCCCTGGCGGGGTGGATTCATTACACCGGAGGATGCGACGTCGCGAGCAGGGGCTGCGACGGAATCCAATCGGATTTCTCGATCCGCGGCAGTTCTTTCGAACAGGTCCTGATTCTGCTCGACGGAGTGAAAATGAACAATCCCCAGACGGGGCACCACAACGCAGACATTCCCGTAGCGGCAGCGGACGTCGACCGCATCGAAATCCTCACGGGCCACGGTTCGTCGCTGTACGGTTCCGGCGGCTTCGGGGGCGTCATTCATGTATTGACCGATGCTTCCGCGAAAAACCGCCTGCGTGTGGATTGGAAGGGAGGAAGCCATCGCACCGCATCGGGAAGTCTGTCCCAGGCATTCCGATTCGGTCCGCTTTCTGGAACGCTCGCGGTCGAGAAAGCAAAATCGAACGGTTACCGTTTCGATACGGATTACGACGTCACGGTGTTTTCCTTCCGGTCCAGTTTGGCTTCGGGGAACAGCCGGATAGGGTTGTCGTTCGGCCAGCGTGAAAAAGATTTCGGCGCGAACGGATTTTACGCGGATTATCCTTCGAGGGAGAAGACGTTGGCCCGGCAAGCCCGACTGGGGATTGAAATCCGTCCGAGGTCCGGTCCTACGCTTCAAGCCCAGGCGTACCTCAACCGGAACAAGGATTTTTTTCTGCTCGATCTGAACCGGCCGGACGGTTATCGGAACCGTCATACCACCACCGTTTCCGGAGGAAGCATTCAGGCGAACGGCCATTTTGCAATAAACGGGGATTTCGCTTTGGGAATCGAGGGAGACGACGAGCGGATGAACAGCTCCCGGCTGGGCAATCGCCGCCTGTTCAAAGCCAGTGTGTGGAACCAAACGGCATACCCATTATCGGGGACGTGTTCCGTCGACGCGGAATGGCGGTTGGATTTCGGGGAAAACCGCCAAACGCAGTTCAATCCATCCGTTGGCATCGCAGTCGCTTTCCTGCCGACCTTTCGGTGGAGAACCTCGGCGGGACGCGCTTTCCGCTACCCCAACTTTACGGAACTCTATTACGACGATCCCGCCAACCATGGCAATCCGAATCTCAAACCGGAGGCCGCATGGTGCGGTGAAACCGGATGGGTGTTGACGAGAAAATCCTTACGAGCTGAGTGGACCGTCTTCCTGAGGGATGAGCGCGACCGGATCGACTGGATTCGGCAGGCGGAGTACGAACCCTGGCAAGCGACCAATCTGCCCCGCAACACGGTCGCCGGAATGTCCCTGTTCTGCCAACGTTTGTTCGGGGAAACCCTGACGCTGATCGGTTCCTTCACCGCTCTGCGTTCCTCCGCTCGGCCGGATCAGGAGTCGAAGTACCTTTCCAATACGCTCGAACGCCAGTCAAATTTTTCGGCTGCGATTCGGTGGTACGGAACCGTGAAGCAGGGTGTTTTTATAACCATAAAAAAACGCAGGGAATCGGCCGCAGCGGCCTGGCTCGACTCCAAAATCAGTTACGGATGGAAAGGCCTGACGGTCTACCTGACGGTCACCAACCTGACGAACACGCGTTACGAAGAGTTTCCCGGAATTCCCATGCCCGGCACGCGTTTCATGATGGGCGGCACAATCACCATCGGTTGATCGGATGCAACCATGATCACCAGAGAAGAGACGATTCGACAAATCCTGGCCTTGAAAAAGGAAAAGGGGGCCGTGCTCCTGGTGCACAACTACCAGATACCAGAAATCCAGGACCTTGCCGACTTTCTGGGCGATTCGCTCGACCTCTCCAGGAAAGCGGCCTCCACTCCTGAAGAGACCATCGTGTTCTGCGGTGTCCGGTTCATGGCCGAAACCGCCAAAATCCTTTCCCCCTCGAAAAAGGTGCTCCTTCCCCGCATCGATGCGGGCTGCCCCATGGCCGAAACCATTGACGCGGACGGCCTGCGCAAACTCAAATCCCTTCACCCGAAAGCCGTGGTGGTCACCTACGTCAATTCCACCGCCGAAGTGAAAGCGGAATCCGACGTGTGCTGCACCTCGGCCAATGCCGTCCGCGTGGTGCAGAACGTCCGGGCGGACGAAATCCTGTTCACGCCGGACCGCAACCTCGCCGCCTACGTTCAACGGTTCACGCATAAAAAAATCATCCCCTGGCAGGGGTTCTGCTACGTGCACGAACAGTTCAAAAAGCAGGACATCCTTCGCGCCAGGCAATCGCATCCCGATGCCCTGCTTCTCGTCCATCCCGAATGCTCCCCGGATGTGGTCGATTTGGCGGACAATGTCCTCTCCACCAGCGGCATGATCCGGTTCGCCAAAGAATCCTCGGCTTCGTCGTTTCTGATCGCCACGGAAGAGGGACTGATCCACCGTCTGAAAAAGGAAAATCCCCGAAAAACCTTCCACTCGGCGGGGCCGTCCCGGACGTGCCGGAACATGAAAATGACCCGCCTGGAAGATCTGTGGCTTTCCCTCTCCAGGGACCAATTCCGGATCGACGTCCCCGAACCGGTTGCTTCAAGGGCGCGCAAGGCGCTGGAAAGCATGCTGGTCTATGCCTAAGAAACGCATCGCCGTGGCCATGAGCGGAGGCGTGGATTCCTCCGTCGCGGCCGCGTTCCTGGCGAAAGAGGGCAACGACGTGTTTGGCCTGACCATGGAGCTGACCGGGGAGGAAAGCCGTTGCTGTTCGCTCAACGACATCCACGACGCCCGGGAGGTGGCGCGGAGCCTGTCGATTCCGCATTACGTCATCCCCTTGCGGGAAGGCTTTCAAAAACACGTGATCGATTATTTCGTCCGCGAGTACCTTCGCGGGAGAACGCCAAATCCCTGTGCGGTCTGCAATCCATCGGTTAAATTCGGAATCCTTCTGGAAAAAGCCATGGAGCTGGGCGCAGACATTTTCGCCACCGGACATTATGCCCTGGTGAAATACGATTCCGCCGCTGAACGGCATGTGCTGATGCGCGCCAAGGAGAAGGGGAAGGACCAATCCTATTTTCTGGCGCGGCTTCCCCAGAAAGCGCTGAAGCGGACCCTTTTCCCGGTGGGCAATTTCCCCAAGTCCAAAATCCGTGATCTGGCCTCGCGGATCGGACTCACGGTCGCTGAAAAGACGGAAAGCATGGACGCCTGCTTTCTGCCGGACATGGAACTCATCGATTTCATCGAACGCGAATCGGGGCAGCCCATGGAATCGGGACCCGTCGTCGATGAAAACGGAAAAACGCTCGGCCGCCATCGGGGCACTGCCGGATACACCATCGGACAGCGCAAAGGATTGGGCGTCGCGGCAGGCGTTCCGGTGTACGTGACCCGGATTGACTGCGGCACGAACACCCTGGTCGTGGGGACGGAAGAGAAACTGTACCACCGGAATCTGGCGGCCTCGGATCCCAATTGGATCGCGGTGGAGAAGCCGGAAAGACCCGTTCGGGCCAGGGTGCGGATCCGCTACAAGCACCGTCCGGCCTGGGCATGGATCGAACCGGACGGAAGGAACCGGGTCCGTGTTCGCTTCGACAGTCCGCAGCGCGCCATCACGCCGGGACAACTCGCGGTGTTTTACGACGGCGACGCGGTTCTGGGTTCGGCGTGGATCGATTCGATTTTGTAAAATTAAACACGAATGACGCGGATTGTAAGGATCAACACGGATAAACCATATTGGAATGGATTCATCAAAATTTTTATCCGTTTAAATCCGTTAAATCCGCGAAAATCCGTGTTCCATAAAAAAGGAATACCATGAAAGCCAAGCTGCCCGACATCGGAAAAATTTCACCCGAAGTGTTTCTGGAACTCATCTATCCGAGACTCGGGGCGAAACGGTCCACCGTGCTCGTCCCGCCGCAGAACGGTGTGGACGTGGGCATCGTGGAAATCGGTTCTCAGGCCGTGGCCATGACCGCCGATCCCGTGTTTATCGTTCCGGAATATGGATTCGAGCGGGCCAGCTGGTTTGCAATCCACATCCTGGCCTCCGACGTGGTCACGAGCGGCCTTCCTCCCGCCTACCTTTCCATCGACCTGAACCTGCCCATGGAGATGACAGCCACCCAGCTTGAAACCGTGTGGCGGGTCATGCACCGCGAATGCAAGAAGCTCGGCGTGTCCGTGGTGTGCGGGCACACCGCCCGGTACGAAAATTGCCATTACCCCATGGTCGGCGGTGCCACGGTCCTGGCCGTGGGATCAAAGGACAAGTACGTCACTCCGAAAATGGCCAGAGCCGGGGACCGCATTGTCATCACCAAGGGCCCGGCCATCGAATCGTCCGGAATTTTTGCCGCCATGTTCCCCGAAAAAATTGCAAAGCGGTTCGGCCGGCAATTTTCAGACAGGGCCCAGAACATTTTCTATCAGATGTCCGTCGTCGAAGACGCCACAACCGCTGTTCAGATCGGCGTCCGGGACGAGGGAGTCACCGCCATGCACGACGCCACGGAATGCGGAATTTTGGGTGGCGTGTACGAGCTGGCGCAGGCCGCTGGATTGGGCGTGGTGTTGGAAAAGGACAAAATCGTGGTCCGGGAAGGCGTCATGGAAATTTCGGATCTGTTCGGCATCAACGATCCGTACGCTGCAAT
>Ga0315277_10004034_pt1 | contig 19709 bp, 19 predicted proteins | sample YL17G05_15_MG_FD_203695 | JGI IMG/M metagenome (GOLD analysis project Ga0315277, IMG submission 203695) | Sediment microbial communities from Yellowstone Lake, YNP, Wyoming, USA - YL17G05_15 | ecosystem: Environmental > Aquatic > Freshwater > Lake > Sediment | place: USA: Wyoming | collected... | reverse complement strand
ACGCGAGGACGGAGTAGGCCGACCTCCGTGGACTACTGCGTGATCCAGCAACTCTTATTTCACTTACACAATCTCCATTCTACCCTCTGGTTCCTTCACCACTTCTCCCACGATGGCGGCACCGTGATCCCCGTCTTCTCTGAGCGCACCCACGAGTTCCTCAGCTTCGCGAAGAGGCAACGAGATCAAAAGCCCTCCAGAGGTCTGAGGATCATAGAAGAGGTCACCCAAAACGACGGAGACACTGGAACGAACATCCATCCGGCACGAGAAGAACTGGCGGTTCGAGTAGGCCCCTGCAGGGATCAAACCGATCCGTGCATACTCCATGGCCTCCGGAAATACTGGAACCTTGTTGGCCCAAATCCTCAGCCCCACGTGACTGGCCTTTGCCATTTCTAAACCATGTCCAATAAGGCCAAAACCTGTGATGTCAGTGCAGGCGTGGGCACCCAGCGCCTGCATCTTTTCTGAGGCCTTTCGATTCAGGGCCGTCATGCTCTCGACCATCTGACGAACCGCTTTTTCGGAGGCCATTCTTCCCTTAAGCGCCGTGGCAATGATCCCTGTTCCAATGGGTTTGGTGAGAACCAACAGGTCGCCTGGAATGGCTTTGGCGTTGCTCAAGATCTTCTTGGGGTGGACAAGACCTGTGACGGAGAGACCGTACTTGATTTCTGGATCATCCACCGTATGGCCACCCACCAGCGTCACCTCTGCCTCCTCCATTTTTGAAAGTCCACCCAAAAGGATGTCCTTCAGCACAGAGGATGCAAGGGTTTTTACGGGAAAGGCCACCAGATTCATCGCCGTGAGAGGCCTCCCTCCCATGGCATACACATCACTCAGGGCATTGGCCACGGCAATCTGGCCAAACGTAAAAGGATCGTCCACGATGGGAGTGAAAAAATCCACCGTTTGGACAAGGGCGAGATCAGGAGTGAGTTGATAGACCCCTGCGTCGTCGGAGGTCTCCAGTCCCACCAACAGGTTTGGATCTTTGCGCAGGGGAAGTTCCCTTAAGATGTGATCCAGATCCTCTGGACCGACCTTAGAGGCTCACCCCGCTGCTCGGACTTTTTCAGTCAATCGGACGGATTCGTTCTTTTTCACCCTCGTTTCCTTTGCTCATTCTTTCTTCTCGAATCGACCGCCATCCCCTCTCTGATAGCACTCTACACAGGAGAGACCCCGCTCCCCAATGAAACAGAGAGCCTCTTCACTCACTTCCAAGGGAACTTGGATGGCTACCCCACAGTCTGAACTGATTTCTCTCGGTACAGGAATCAGATCGACAGCCATCCCTCGCTCTTTGAGAACCTTCTCAGCCTTCATGACTTGATGTACCGATTGGAAGAGCAGGATACACGTCATGGTCTAACGACTCGCTCTGCCTCAAACAAGGTCTGTGCAATCGTGAACATATTAGAGACCTTTCCCACCTTCAATTTCTCCTTGAGTCCATAAAAGTCGAGACACGTTCCACAAGAGAGAATTTCCACGCCTCTCTCTGACAGTGTCCTTAAGGTGTCCAGAACGTCTGACCCTTCTGATGACAACCAGACACCGCTGTTGATCAGGATGAGGCCATTCGGTTTCGGTTCAAGCTCGAGAAGGGTCTTCAGAAAACTCTTCATCAAAATGGATCCCAGAGCCTCATCTCCAGTCCCAAGAAAACGGGAGTTGAGATAGACCACGATATTTCCTCGATCTTTTTTCTCCGAGACAGTCTCATGGCCTTCCCCTGATTTTTCCTTCTGAAGTCGAAGATGAAAGTCCGACCCCCTTTTCTCTATCGTGACCGGACACCCCTGGCTCTTGGCGAACCGTTCCACATTCTCGCAGGCAGCCACATTGTCCACGATGAGAACCACTTCCCCTTCTATTAATCCCTCCAGTGCCTGTTTGGTCATGAGCACCGGATGAGGGCAGGCTTTTCCTCGGCAATCGATTTCTTTCATTCACCTCTCCTTCATTGCCATATCTTAATGCGATGACGGCCAGGGGTCAAATAGGTTTTCCCAATACCTCGTTTACGAAATGGGTATCGATCTCGATAGTAAGGATCAGTCCTCCTCGAGGTTCTCCCAACCCCAAGGCCGGGCCTTTCACGGTCGAGTGGTAACCCCAGTCACCGCACGCCACACCTTGATTTCACGGAGGTTGACCTGCTCACCCGGAGCGGTTCAGTGGCGGATCCTATTTCGAAGGACCTCCTCACGCCTCCTGGCAAACGATCGTCCATCAAAGTCCAGAAGCTAATTAGGCTCACCTGTGAAATTCCGCCTCTGAAACGCGAGGACGGAGCAGGTCGACCTCCGTGGGCAACTGCGTGACCCAGGAACTTCTCATGGATTACGTCAGGCGCTCAGATTCTTGTTGCCTCGGTGAGTCAAAATTGTTATAAAGTCAGTGTGAGGTTTGGAAGGAGGTGGAGCCATGTACAAGAAAATTCTTGTTCCTTTAGATGGGTCCGAGGTGGCTCAAAGTGCTTTGGAAGAGGCGGAGAAACTCGCGAAGATCTTCGACTCCGAGCTTCTCTTGGTCCAGATCGTCCCATTCATGCCCATCTACGGATCGCCTGAACTCGTCACGCCTCTGATCATCGATGAGAAACAGAAGGAGGCTGCCCATCGCTATCTCGCGTCCTTGGTGGAGAATCTGAAGCAAAAAGGGTTCAGGGCTACGCTCACGGTCAAAACCGGCCAGCAGGTCCCTGCCGAAATCCTCGACGTTGCCAAGGAGAAGGGGGTGGATCTGATCGTGATGAGTACCCATGGTCGGTCTGGGTTTACACGGTGGTTCGTTGGCAGCGTCGCCTTAAGGGTCCTTACTCGCGCAGAAGCCCCCATTCTCCTTCTGCGTTCAAAACGATGAAAGCCTTTTGCGACCTGCTCCTTCGTTCACCCTGACCAAGCCCCAGCCTTCAGGCCGGGGAACCGAGAGGTTCGCTCCTTCGCAGGAGTTGTTTCCTGGGGTGATAAGTTTCGCTGTGAAGCTTCCCGCGCCTGCCTATCTTACTAGGGCGGGACGGGGCCACACTCCGGCCAAACGGTTGATCTCCGTCTTTTCCGTCGGGCCACTTGGCTCATCCGACACGATTTTTTCCTTTGTGGCTTCTGCACTTTCTTTGGGGAACCTGCTATGAAAAGGGAACTTATTTCGCTCATCATCGTCCTTGCCCTCGCTTTTCTCTGCTTCTATCTCTTCTATCAAATTCTTCTCCCCTTTCTCCAACCTCTCCTGTGGGCTGTCTTCCTTGCCTTAGTTTTGTTTCCTACCCACAGAAAACTTCAGCGCCTATTAAGAAGAGGGGGATTTCTTCCTGCCATGGTGATGACGGTTCTGGTCACTCTGGTGATTGTCTTACCGTTCAGCCTCCTGATGGTTTCCTTGGGTAAGGAGTCAGGGGACGCCTACCATGCCTTCGAAGAGATGATTCAAACAGGCCGTCTCCAGGCTACCCTCGAGCAGATCAAGGAACTTCCCGGTCTCAAACAGATCTTCAGTCGTCTCGATCAGACGTTTAACGTTTCGTCCTTGGATCCGATCGATTTCATTCTCAAGAACCTTCGGCAGATCAGCGCGGTTTTGCTCAGTCAATCGTCTAAAATTCTTAAGGGGGTGTCCAGCTTTCTCATCGCCTTCCTTTTCACACTCCTTTCCCTTTACTATCTCTTTAAGGATGGAGAACGCCTTTTTAATGGACTGAAGGGCATTCTCCCCATTCCTCCTCGAGAGCGAGATCTTCTCATCGATCGCTTCCGAGACATGGTGAACGCCACCATCTTTGGGGGACTCTTAATCGCCCTGATCCAGGGTGTGCTGGGTGGGATGGCATTCTGGGTCTTGGGTATTGCATCTCCTCTTCTTTGGGGAACTGCGATGGCTCTCTTTTCCTTCATTCCTTTAGGCGGTACAGCCTTGATCTGGATTCCGGCAGCGCTCCTCCTAATCATTCAGGGAGCCGTGGCCAAAGGGATCATTCTTTTGGCCATCGGAGTCTTCATCATCAGTTCTGTGGATAACTTACTCAGGCCTCTGGTCGTAGGAGTCCAGACACACATCCATCCCCTCCTTCTTTTCTTTACGGTCATCGGTGGTTTACAGGCCTTTGGCATGATTGGCATTATCACCGGTCCCTTGATCGCCTCCCTCTGTTTGACGCTGATTGAGATTTATCTCCAAGGAGGGCAACCCGCGAATTCTTCTGAACCAAAGTGAAGGGGCGCAAAGAGACTCGTGATGGCTCTCCTCTTCGCGGCAAACACTCACGGCGGCTCTCGTGGAGTGGCTCCCGCCTCGTGTCGTCCCCTTGAAATCAGCGACCCCAGAGCCTAAAATGAGGTTGTTCTTCGATCGATCGGAGCCCAAGGACATGGCCCATGTGAATCGAACGCATCCATCCCCTCCGTCGTCCAAACCGATGGAGGCCTTTCGAACCCTCGCCCGCCAGATCCTTCAATATGCCAACCGAGGGATACTAAGAGCAGAGTTCCAACGGGCTGTCTCGAAGATGATCCTGGACTTCTCGGGATGTGATGCCGTCGAGTTATGGGTGAAGGAGCATGAAAAGTATTTCCGCTGTCAAGCAGAGCATCATCGGGATCAGCCCTCTTCTCTCGACGTTTCCCCTGTGCTGCAGGATGGCCAGGGCCGCCTGATACCTGGCCCAGAGGATGATCCACATCTCTTTGCTCTCTGCCGGGATCTCCTGCTGGGTCGTACCGAGAACACTGGACCCCTTCCAAAGAAAAAAGATCCTCTGATCCAATCCCAAGTCTGCAATCTACCTTCGCAGGCCACCTATCCGTCCGTCCTCTTGGTCCCTCTTTCCCTTGACCATCATCCCATGGGACTTCTCCAGTTAAAATCCAGACGGGTGAATGGCTTCACAAGGACCGAGGCCCACCGCTACCAAGAACTCGGGAACAGTCTTGGAATTGCCTTGGCCCATCGACACGCCCAGATTGATTTGAGAGAAAGGGTCAAGGAACTCAGCTGCCTTTACGATATTGCTCGTCTTGGTGCCAGCCCGGGAATCTCCCTGGAGCACATCTTGCAAGACATCGCTCAGCTTCTTCCCTCGGCATGGCTCTATCCTGAAATCGCCTTCAGCCGGATTGTGCTCGACGGACATGTCTATACCACCTTCCACTTCAAGGAGGGACGGCAACGTCAAGTGTCTGAGATTATGGTCGGAGAAAAGCAAAGAGGAACAGTGGAAGTGACCTATGCGGAGGAGAAGCCTGAACTGGATGAGGGACCGTTTCTCAAGGAGGAACGAAATCTGATCGATACGGTCGCTCACGAGCTGGCAACCCTCATCAAACGGAAAGAAGCCGAGGAAGACCAATTCAAGCTACAGGAACAGCTCCGGCATGCCGATCGGCTCGCCACCATCGGCCAGCTGGCTGCAGGAGTGGCGCACGAATTAAACGAGCCGTTGGGCAATATCTTGGGTTTTGCCCAATTGGCCAAGAAATGTTCCGGACTTCCTAAACAGGCCGAAGAAGATCTTGAAAAGATTCTGAACGCTTCCTTGAACGCCCGCGAAGTTATCCGGAAGATGTTGTCTTTTGCCAGGCCCATGCGTCCCCAGAAACAGAAAGTCTCTCTCAACCAGATCATCGAAGAAGGCCTCTATTTTTTTGAATCCCGATGTGCGAAAGAAGGGGTACAACTGCTCCGTTTCCTGAACCCGGAGTTACCCGAGATTCTTGCTGACCCTGTCCAGCTCAACCAAGTGATCGTGAATCTGGTCATCAATGCCCTGCAGGCCATGCCTCGAGGAGGCCGCTTGACAATTCACACACACCCCGAAGGGGATCATGTTTTTCTGACCATTGAAGACACGGGAACCGGTATGAATGAGGAGGTGTTAAAGCAAATCTTCACTCCCTTCTTCACCACGAAAGAGGTGGGGCTGGGAACAGGACTTGGACTTCCCGTGGTCCATGACATCATTACCTCTCATGGAGGAACGATCCACGTTGACACCCAGATCAGCTCCGGGACACGATTTGAAATTCGCTTTCCCATCGAAGGTCCCCTGCCCAACAAAGGAGACGAAAAGTGACGGTTTCTCCAGCCTCCAAAGAATCCATCTTGGTCGTGGATGACGCTCTCAGTACCTTGGAAGTTCTCGAGAGAAATCTGAAGACGGAGCACTATCAGGTCTTCACAGCCTCCAGTGTCCCTGAAGCGATCAGGGTCCTTGAGGCGACACCGGTGGACCTCGTTATCACGGACCTCAAGATGCCCGAGGTGAGCGGGATCGACCTCGTCCGTCATGTCCGAGAAAATTTTAGGGACACCGAGGTCATCATGATTACGGGGTACCCTTCCATCGATGGTGCTGTCACGGCGGTGAAGGCCGGAGCTCAGGAGTTTCTGAGTAAGCCTTTCACTGACGAGGAACTCCTCGGCGCCGTACGACGGACTCTCGACAGACTGCAAGCCCGGAAAACGGTCCAGGGTCCAAGCGAAGAGGTCGGGCCCAGTTCCTACGGCTTGCTCGGTAGTTCCGAAGCCATGCAGGGAGTGTTCCGTTCAATTGCCAAAGTGATCTCCTCCTCGGCGACCGTTCTGATCTCAGGCGAGAGTGGAACAGGCAAGGAGCTGGTGGCCCGGGCTATCCACTACCACAGCCCCCGTGCCTCGTCACCTTTTGTCCCTGTCAATTGTGGTGCCATTCCAGAGGAACTCCTCGAGAGCGAGCTCTTCGGACATGTGAAAGGAGCGTTTACGGGCGCTTTGGAAACTCGGGCTGGTTTTTTTCAAACGGCGGACGGGGGAACCATCTTTCTTGACGAAATCAGCGAAACCAGCCTCTCGATGCAAGTGAAGCTCCTTCGGGTGCTTCAGGACAGAGAAGTGGTCATGGTAGGTTCCACGCGGCCGAGGAAAGTCGATGCGAGAATCCTGGCCTCGACCAATAAGGATCTGGCTGGCTTGGTGAAAAAAGGTTTTTTCCGCGAAGATCTCTTTTTCCGGGTCCATGTGATTACGATTGATCTCCCTCCTCTGCGAGAGAGAGGAGAGGACCTCCTCCTTCTCATCCATCATTTCACCGCTCGATTTGCAGAAGAGCTGGGGAAACCTGTCCCTCAATTTTCGGACCAGGCTCTGCAAGTTCTGAGAAACTATCACTGGCCTGGAAACGTGAGAGAACTTGAGAATGTGATCCAGCGCCTTATCGTCATGACAGATGGAGGGCTGATTGAAGTTCCCGATCTGCCTTCGCTCATGCGCTTCTCTGCTCTCCAGGAAGTGGGTTTCCACCGAACCCTTGCGGAGGTGGAAGAGGAATACATTCGAAATGTGCTCGCCAGTGTAAATGGGAATAAGACTCGTGCCGCCAAAGTCCTTGGAATCGACCGCAAGACATTAAGGGAAAAACTCAAGCTTCGAGAGCTCGATTCCGAAGAGTAGATTCCATCCGCCTACGCAGGAGACCTCCCGATACTGACCGGGTGGAGGAATGCGTAACTCTGGATGCAAACCCTTTCACCGATCAATCTACCATGCTTCGGCGGATTTCGCTCACCGGCGGATGACCCACCGAAGCCTCGGTGCAGGTGGGTATGGTCCCTGGCGACTACGGGCTTGCCCGTGAAGCTCCTTGGAGAAATTTGCCCCAGTGGTTCAAGTCTCCCCACAAAACTTTCTGCTCACTCCCATCTATTCTTTCCTGAAGATCTAGAAAAAACAAATTTCTATCGGAACTAACCCATAGAATTCACAGAGCTTTTACCTTCCATGCGTTTCCCTATCAGCCCGTTTCGGGTCCTGATCTCGTTGGTTTGGCAAGAACCTTGCTATTCCTCTACCTCAGTTGATCCTGAACGAAATGTGAAAGGAGGTCCGTATGAAAAGGGGGTCCTTAACAAAAAAGGTGGAAGTGGAGCCTTCATCCCTTGAGCAATGTTTGGATAAAGGCCTCTGTTCGTGTTGCAAGGAAGCTTCGACCTGCACTTATCCCAAAGTCCCTGATCGTCCAGTACTGCAGTGCGAAGAGTTCAATGGCATTCTTCCCCCACCGTCCAAAAGAAGCTCCCTCATCAGGAACGTTTCTCCAGTTTCTCCAAGAGGTGTGGTGGATGAACCGGTTCCCAGAGGGTTCGAGTCTCTTGAGCCGAGGGGTCTCTGCAGCAACTGCGAAGAACGCGAGACATGCACTTTTCCGAAACTCGAGGGGGGAGTCTGGCACTGCGAAGAGTATCGATGAGAAGACCCTCATCGACCTCACCCTTTTCCCTGAAAGACAAAACCTATGAATCCAGAACACGTTGAACGAATCGTCGAGAGTCATGGTAGTGATCGGGGTGGACTCATCTCTATTCTCGAAGATATTCAATCCCGGTACAGTTACCTCCCAGAAGAAGCCTTAAGGATTGTTGCGCGGAAGACGGGCCATTCTCTAGTCGATGTCTACGGCATTGCCACGTTTTTCAGATCTTTCAGTCTCACACCGAGAGGGAAACACCTCCTTTCCGCCTGCTTAGGCACTGCCTGTCACGTCCGAGGAGGCCCAGGGATTGCCGAGGAGATCGAGAGACAGTTGGGAATCAAGGCGGGCGAGACGACTCCAGATAAGGAGATCACCTTCGAGACCGTCAACTGCCTCGGAGCCTGTGCCCTGGGCCCTATCGTCGTCGTCGACGGCCACTATTTCTCCAATGTGACCAAGGGGCAGATCAAGGACATTCTCCACAAGGCTCGCGTGGGCCTCGATACGGTCGACATTCAGACGGACGAAAGAATTTTTCCTGTGGAAGTCAGTTGCCCTCGTTGCAGTCACAGCCTGATGGATACGAGTCACTATGTTGATGGCTATCCTTCGATCCGTGTCACGGTTTCCTTCGAATTCAAGCACGGATGGCTTAGTCTCTCTTGTCTGTACGGGAGCTTTTCTGTTGACCAAGAACATGACATCCCACACGGTACTGTGGTCAATTTCTTCTGTCCCCATTGCCATGCCGAACTGAATGGAGCCTCTTCGTGCATGGAATGCAGTGCTCCCATGGTTCCCATGCTGGTTCGAGGAGGAGGCATTCTCCAAATTTGTTCTCGGCGCGGGTGTAAGGGGCACATGCTCGACCTAAGGGAGACGCTTTTCTAGTAGGCCGAGATCAAACCCGTTTTCAGAACAACAAGGAACGCATCGATGGAACGACTTCAATCTATTCAAGAGTTCGGACAATTTCAGGAGAGACTCAGGGCGGAGCGAAAAGCCTCAATGACCACCCTGGTCATCCCGGCAGGGACTTGCGGCCAGGCGAGTGGCGCCAATGGGCTCGTGCGCATTGCAAAACGGGAACTTCTCGGAAGAAAACTCACCGACAGAATTCAGCTCCGGATTACGGGGTGTCACGGGTTCTGCGAGATGGAACCTTCTGTCCTCATTGAACCTCAGGGGACCTTCTATCCCAAGGTGGACCTCTCCGGTATGGTTCGAATCATCGACGCTGTGGCCCGTGGTCAAGTCGTCCAGGACTTGCTCTTTGTGGATTCTGTATCCGGGACCGCTATCGAGCGCCAGGCGGAAATCCCTTTTTTCAAGAAGCAAGTCCGAGCCCTTCTTTCCAGGAATGAGAGAGTCGATCCCATCCGAATCCATGACTATATTGAGAACAGGGGCTACGCGACCATGGCTCGAGTCCTCGCCGAGATGAAACCCGAACAGGTGGTGGGAGAGGTGAAAGCTTCGGGACTCCGTGGACGGGGAGGTGCAGGTTTTCCGACAGGATTGAAGTGGGAGATGTTGGCAAAACAGCCCAACCACCGTGAGAAATTTATCATCTGCAACGCCGATGAAGGAGATCCGGGCGCCTACATGGATCGAAGTGTTCTGGAAGGAAATCCACACAGCATTATCGAGGGCATGATCATCGGGGCCTATGCCACGGGTGCCACCCGGGGGGTTCTTTATGTTCGGAATGAATATCCTTTGGCCATCAAGCATCTCATCATCGCCCTCCGTCAGGCCCGTGAGTTAGGCCTCTTGGGACATCACATCTTGGGAACGGACTTCTCCTTTGACATGGATCTGGTTCGAGGGGCAGGAGCGTTCGTGTGTGGCGAGGAGACTGCTCTCATCCGTTCGATCGAAGGCAAGATGGGCGAACCTCGCCAGCGGCCTCCCTACCCTGTTCAGAAAGGCATCGACGGAAAACCTACCATAGTGAACAATGTCGAAACGTGGGCTAACATTCCCCTTCTATTTGAACTCGGAGCCGAAAAATTTACCCAGGTCGGATCGAAGAAGAACGCGGGTACAAAGATCTTCAGCCTCGTGGGCAAGATCAAGAATACGGGCCTAGTGGAGGTCCCGATGGGAATGACCATCGGCGAGATCGTTTATGGGATCGGCGGGGGCCCCTCAACCTCGGCGCCGATCAAGGCGGTGCAGACAGGGGGACCGTCTGGAGGGTGTATCCCGGCCTCCAAGTTCGACCTCCCCATCGACTACGAGAGCCTCAAAGAGTCTGGGTCCATCATGGGATCGGGTGGCATGATCGTGATGGATGAGAACACGTGCATGATCGATGTGGCCAGATACTTCATGAAATTCCTGAAGGACGAATCCTGCGGCAAATGTTTCACCTGCCGCAAGGGAACCCAGCGAATGTACGAAATTCTGGACGACATCGCCATGGGTCGAGGAACTCTGGTCCAACTCGATCTTCTGGAGGAACTGGCTTCGATCGTGAACGACACGACGATGTGTGCCCTGGGGCAAACGGCTCCCAACCCGGTTCTCTCGACGCTAAGATATTTTCGGGAGGAATACCTTGAACATATCGAACATCAACGGTGCCCGGCCCATGTCTGTAAGGCATTGATCACTTACTCGGTCAATGAAAAGTGTACGGGCTGTGGCCTATGCCGTCGGTCTTGTCCATCCGAGGCAATTACGGGAGAGAAGAAAGAGCTTCATCAGATCGACACGAGCAAATGCACAAAGTGCGGCTTGTGCAGAAGCGTCTGCAAGTTTGATGCGGTGACAGTCATTTGACGGAAACCCGTCTTGCTGAGGGAAACAAAAATGATACAACTAACGATCAATGGGTTAGAGGTCTCTGTCGAAGAAGGGATGACGGTCCTCGAAGCGGCACGGTTTTTTGGTTTCCCGATTCCCACCCTCTGTCACATGGACGGGCTCAATCCTTACGGGGCCTGTCGCCTGTGCGTTGTGGAAATCGGGGAAGGACCAGGGGCGAAACTCGTTTCCTCTTGCACTTATCCGGTGGAAGAGGGTCTTCGGATTCGAACGACTTCCTCACGGGTCCTGAAGGCACGCAAGATGATCCTGGAACTGCTTCTAGCCTCCTGTCCTCAGTCCAAAACGATCCAGGATCTGGCCTCTGCCCATGCGATCAACCAACAACGTTTCCGTCAGGAGTATGAAGACTGTATCCTGTGTGGGCGTTGTGTGAGGATGTGTGAGGAACAGATGGCGGCCAAAGCCATCGGTTTTCGAGGCAGAGGGGAAAAGCGAAGTCTCGGAACACCCTTTGATAAGAACTCGGAAGTCTGCCGTCAATGTGGGGCGTGTATCTATGTCTGTCCCGCCTGTGAGCTCCGGTGTACCAGCACGACCCCAGAACAAGCGATCTGCGGCGGTTGTCAGAATATCAGTCCACCCTGCATCGAGAAGGAGATGTTTCACGACACGATGTGTTACATGGACCCCTGCGTGGCGTGTGAAATAAAAAAGGATTGAGATGAGGAAAGGAGAAGACGATGTCACTTTCAAGAACGAATTCTTCAGCAGCCACGTTAACGAAAAACAGAACCGAAGGTTCGATCGTTCCCGCGTCAGGGATGTGTGTCACCTGCGTGGACGGTTGCATTGGCATGTGCGAGATTGGTAAATCCGCTTACCGCGGCCACGAGGTGATCTATCCGCAACCCTTCGGGGTCATCACGACCGCGGCGGAAAAAATTTACCCGGTCGACTACTCCCATTTCAACATCATGGGCACGGTGTTGGGCGCTCATGGCATTCAGGCGGACAGTGACAGGGCCATCTTTCCAGCGGTCAATATCGAAGTGATCATCGGTCACGACAAAGGCCTCAAGTTCAGCTACCCCTGGATCATTTCGGGGATCGGCTCCACGGATATTGCCAAAAACAACTGGGAAGGACTCGCCATCGGCTCCGCCCTTGCAGGGACAGGCCTCACGATCGGCGAAAATGTGGTGGGCATGGATCCTGGGACCGTGATGAAGAACGGCCGGATTTTGGATACCGTGGACCTGAAGCGTCGGGTCAAACTCTATCAGGATCACCAGCGGAATGGCTACGGTGCCATTATCGTACAGGCCAATATCGAAGATACCCGTCTTGGTGTTCAGGAGTACGCCATTGAGAAGCTCAACGTTGAGTGCGTTGAACTCAAGTGGGGGCAAGGAGCGAAGGATATCGGTGGGGAAGTGAAGGTCAAGGATCTCAAGAGGGCCCAAATGCTTCACGAACGCGGTTACATTGTTTTGCCAGATCCGACCGACCCCGATGTGATTCGTGCCTTTGAGCGCGGAGCCTTCAGGGAATTTGAGCGACACTCCAGAGTCGGGATGGTGACGGAAGAATCCTTTGCGCGAAGGGTCGAAGACCTCCGGCAGGCTGGCGCCAAGTACATCTTCCTCAAGACCGGTGCTTATCGGCCAGCAGACCTGGCCCTGGCCCTCTCCTTCGCGTCAAAGTATCGGCTCGACCTTCTCACCGTGGACGGCGCCGGAGGAGGGACAGGCATGAGCCCCTGGCACATGATGAACGAGTGGGGTGTTCCTCCTGTGGAACTGCATTCGCTTCTCTACCAGTATACGAAACATCTGGCTGGAAAGAAAAGGCATGTTCCTGCATTGGCGGTGGGAGGCGGGTTTTCCTTTGAAGATGGGATCTTCAAGGCTCTCTCTCTGGGGGCCCCGTTCGTGAAACTCGTCGGTATGGCGCGTGCCCCGATTGCTGCAGCCATGGTGGGAAAGACGATTGGCCGGGCTATCGAAAACCAGAGTGTTCCGGTCTACATCGAACGATTTGGCCACTCGAAGGATGAGATCTTCGTGACGGCAAGTTCCCTACGGAAAGAACTCGGCGATGAAGCCTTCGAGAAGATCCCCACCGGCGCCATCGGCCTCTATACCTACTATGAGCGCTTGGCTCAGGGACTCCGTCAGCTCATGGCGGGGAGTCGGAAATTCTCTCTGGAGCACCTGTCGAGAGATGATCTGGCTGCCCTGACCCGTGAGGCCGCTGACGTGAGCGGTATTCCTTTCGTGCTCGATGTGGACAAAACAAGGATAGCTGAGATCCTGGATAACTAACGACATATAGCCACCCTTTCCCTCCTCTCATCGGGAATTCATCTGAGGGCGAGATGGCTTTTGCTTCATGTGATACTGCGTGTGTGCAGGTTGCTTCCAGAAAAGAGGGAGTAATATCGAAGAGATTTATTGCAGATCCATGCTTCGAGGGTTGCTCAAAAATGCCCCTGCCTTCGCCGATGCGGCTTCGCGCAGGCAGGCAGATGCAGGTTGAGCTTTGCGAAATCCCGTTTGCGGGAGCTCCCGAAATCCTGAGGAGTGAGGCGTACACGGATGTACGCTGCAACGACGAAGGACCTGCCCGCAGGCAGGGGAAACGCCGCAGATGGGCGTTTTTGAGCAACCCTACTTGAGATTGGGAGCCTCTACGATCTCCACATTGAACTCTTTTGCCTGTGAGGGGAGGTTCTTGAAGATAAGAATGAAGGGGATTGACTTTCCCTCCTGAAGAATCATCTCCTGATCTGTTCCTGGATTGAGCGACACCTCTCCCTGAAAAAAGGCCGACGGCAATCTTAGCAGTTCATCTCGAGTGATGGTTCGACCGCACGTTGCTTCCCTCTCAGCCACCTTCGCCTTATTCTGGTCAAAAACGCTGACTCTCACCTTCACATGTTTCTTGGCCACTTTGGATTGGTTATTGACTTGGCCCTCAAAAACCAAGAGACGGACGTCCCCTACGGTCTCATCATACTGATTGAGATCCCGCATCACCAGCCCCTCTTTTTGTGTTCCCCAAATCTGCTGCCAAAGGGCCGTGATTTTCTTAAGGGGCGGCTGTAAGTAGGGAGCAAGCTTGCCACCCGACTCCAGTTCGGTCCAGAGATAGAATCCCCCAATGGCCACAAGAAAAACGATAATGAAAAGAGCGAGAAAAATAGAAGGTCCCTTCTTCTCTCTCCGAACGCTCTTTTCCGGTTTGAAGGTTTTGGACCGAGGTTTTTCTTCCTCATGCCGAGCCATGACCTCAACACGTTTTCCAGGCTTGGATGGCTGTTCCTCGGCGAAGAGAGACTTCTCTTCCTCCTCAAAGCTTGGTATTTCCTCTTCCTCCTCTCCCAAAGGTGGCAGAGGAGGTTCCCCCTTCTTTTCAGGCCGGCCGACCCCTTCTTCGTGACGTTTGGCAAAAGATTCGAAATCTTCAACGATCTCTTCCTTGGCTGGACCGGGAGGCGGAACAAAGAAGACGTGTTTGCATCTCGAGCAGCGAACCTTTGCTCCACGGGCTGGAATCTTAGAGTCCTCCAAATTGAACTTCGTCAGACAGGAAGCGCAGGTTACGATCATAGGCAAGCCCTTTCATTGAAAGTTAATGACATTATGATGAAAAGATACGGAAAAATCAAGGCAAAAGTGAAGCTACCCGCCCACAGGGCGGGAGCTTCCGGGAAATGTAGATATGATTACAGGGTCGGCTTTGACTCCACTGCGGGAGTCCGTTACCGCCCTCCCCGCCATCCCGCTAAGACGGGACAGGCAAGGCGGGGCATCCAGCCGACTTGCCCGCGAATCTCTGTGTCTTGATGTGAACTCCTGAACCTGGCAGAAGATTAGTGGAAAGAAGGGAATGAAAGAGGATTGGAGGTCTGGAAAGACCCAAACTGAAAAGAAAAAGGGCAACTTCCCTTGCGGCTGCGCAAGAAGTCGCCCTTCTGCTTTCTCCCAAGTCCTTGAGACTTATCGGCCCAATCGTTTCTTGAATTCCTCGGTCAGCATGGGAACCACCGCAAAGAGGTCCCCTACGATCCCGTAGGTGGCAATCTTAAAGATGGGTGCCTCCGGGTCTTTATTGATGGCCACAATGATGTCAGAGGTCTTCATGCCCGCCTGGTGTTGAATGGCTCCTGAAATCCCACACGCGATGTAGATCTTCGGCCTCACTGTCCGACCCGTTTGTCCCACCTGATGTTCATAGGGAATCCAGCCCGCATCGACTGTCGCTCGAGAGGCGCCTACGGCAGCCTTCAGGACCGCAGCCAGTTCCCGGACAACCTTGAACCCATCAGGGTTCCCGACTCCTCTTCCGCCAGACACAATGATCTCTGCGTCAACGAGATTGACCCCCTCCGCTCCTTTGAGGAAATCGACGATCTTGGTTCTGACCTGTTCTTCCGTCATGGGCAAAGGTTCCTTAATGACCTCTCCCTTTCTCCCATCGTCCCTGCGAGGCATGGGGAAGACTTTCGGTCGAACCGTTGCCATCTGGGGCCGGTATTGCGGATAATCAAGAATGGTAGCCATGATATTTCCGCCAAAAGCGGGCCGGGTCTGCCGAAGCTGTTTTGACTCTGGATCGATGTCCAAACCCGTGCAGTCCGCGGTGAGCCCTGTTTCAATGGACGTCGCCACGGTCCCGGCAAAGTCGCGACCTTGTGTCGTGGCACCGATGAGTACAATCTCAGGTTTGTATTTCCGAATCAGATTGATAGCCCCACACGCGTAAGGGTCTGTTCGGTACTCCTTGAGGATCGGACTCTCCGAGACATAGACCTTCTCGGCGCCATAAGCGACCGCCTCCTTAACGAACCCTTCCACTCCATCGCCGTCACTCAGAAGGAACCCACAGAGCTTGCATCCCACGGCATCTGCTAGTATTCTTCCCTGACCCAGCAGCTCGAACGCCACGTTCGAGACTTTCCCTCGTTCATGTTCGATATAGATCCAGACGTCCTTGTAGTCTCCACTCGCCACGGCAGTGGCCCTCTCGTCTTTTTCCAGAGTGATGGCGCTCACCGGGCAGACATCCACGCAGGCACCGCAGAAAGTACATTTCTCATCCACCACGGCCACCTTGTCCTTCATGGAGAGGGCGCCAAAAGGGCAACTCGGAATGCATGCCTCGCATCCCGTACACGTTTTTGCATCAATCAATAGTCTCGCCATCTGCTTCTCCTCCTGTCTAACGGTTCCCCAACGCGCGTTGCGTTCTATTTGACGAACTTCGAATCCATGAGTTTATTCACAAGGAGTGGGACGGTCTCGGTCACCTCCCCTTTCAATATCTCACCGCCGCCCCTGGACTCCGGGCTAAACACTTTCCATACCCACGTGGGTGACCCTTTCAATCCGACCCGATTCTCGTCAACCCCAATCTCCTTGGCGGTCCACGTCGGGATCGTGGCTTTCGCCGCCTTCTTAATCCCCAAGAGAGAAGGAAGTCTGGGCTCATTAATGTCCTTCATCACGGTGATGACGACGGGCAGAGAGCATTCCACCACTTCTCTTCCATTCTCCAACATCCGTTCCACGACGATCTTTTTCTTGGCCGGATCGATCTCCCGCACCTTGGCCACGTAGGTCAATTGAGGGATGCCAAGACGCGTCGCAATTCCTGGTCCCACCTGAGCTGTGTCTCCGTCAATCGCCTGTTTTCCGCAAATCACAAGGTCCACCCCTCCAATCTTCTCAATCGTCTTCGCCAGGGTGTAGGCCGTAGCGAGCGTATCTGCCCCTGCAAAGGCAGGGTCGGAAAGGAGATACACCTTGTCGGCTCCTACGGCAAGGGCGTTCTTGAGAATCTCGATAGCCTGGGGAGGCCCCATGCTCATGACGTGGACCTCACCGCCATACTTTTCCCTGGTTAAAAGACCTTCTTCCAGGGCAAACTCATCAAAGGGATTGGTGATGCTGGCCACGCCCTCCCGCATCAACGTGTTCGTCTGGGGATTGATCTTCACTTCTGTCGTTTCTGGAACCTGCTTGAGACATACAGCGATCTTCACTTTCTCCTCCTTATCTTCCTTGGTATTTATATTTTCTTTTTTCGAGGAAGGCCTTCATTCCTTCCTTCTGATCCTCGGTCGAGAAGCCGAGGCTGAAGGCATAGGACTCCATACTACAGGCTTCTCCCAGATCCATATTGAAACCGCTATCGACGACCATCTTGGCGAGTCGGACGCCAACGGGCCCATTCCCTGCAATCTGAGCTGCGACCTTCTTCGTTTCTTCCATGAGAGAAGCCTGAGGAAAAACCCGGTTCGCAATGCCCATTTCCAAGGCCTCTTGAGCCGTAATCATCTTGCCCGTGTAGATCAGTTCTTTGGCCTTCCCCTTTCCGATCAACCTTGGAAGTCTCTGCGTTCCGCCAAAACCGGGGAAGATGCCGAGCGTCACTTCGGGCAGCCCAAAGCGGGCATTTTCAGAAGCGTAGATGAAATCACAGGCCAGGGCAATCTCAGTTCCTCCTCCCAAGGCATACCCGTTCACGGCTGCGATGACGGGTCGATCCAGATTCTGGATCATCTTCAACGTAAAATGTCCCAAACGAGAGAAATCGAGGGCCTCGACAGAATTCATGCTCGACATTCCCTGAATGTCCGCCCCGGCCACGAAGGCCTTCTCGCCAGCCCCTGTCATGATGAGAACCTTGATGCCCGCCTGTCCTTTGACCTCCTCAATTCCTGCTTGGATGTCCTTCAGGGTCTCGATATTCAGGGCGTTGAGAGCCTTGGGCCGGTTGATGGTGAGGATGCCGATTTCATTTTCGACAGACAACGTGATATTTTCGTATTCCATATGACGCTCCCATTGGCTCGGAATTTTTGTTTAGGACTTCGGAGCCTTCCTCTGTCACCCCGAGTTCCCCACTCCGAACTCTTAACTTCTTTCAACAACCATCGCCATCCCTTGTCCGCCCCCGATACAGAGAGTGGCCATTCCCAGGGCCACGTTTTTCTGCTTCATCTCTTGAAGAAGAGTCACCATGATCCTCGCTCCAGTGCATCCGATAGGGTGCCCGAGTGAGATTCCACTGCCGTGGACGTTGGTCTTCTCCAGATCGAACTTCAGTTCCCGGATGCAAGCGATCGCCTGAGCGGCAAAGGCTTCGTTCAATTCAGTGATTCCAATGTCCTTCAGAGAAACTCCAGCCTTATTGAGAACCTTTCGGACGGCAGGGATGGGTCCCAGTCCCATGTACGCGGGATCCACTCCTGCGGACGCAAAGGCCCGTATCTTTGCCAGAGGCTCAACCGTTAGCTCTTTCGCTCTTTCTCTCGACATCAACACGACGGCTGCGGCAGCATCGTTGATCCCAGAGGCATTCCCAGCCGTTACCGTACCTCCCTGCTTGAAGGCGGTACCGAGTTTGGCCATTTTCTCGAGCGACGTCTCCATCGGTCTTTCATCCGTATCGAACGTAACCGGATCCCCTTTCTTCTGCGGCATGACCACCGGTACGATTTCTTCCTTAAAGGCACCGTTCTTGATCGCCGCTCTCGCTCTCTGATGGCTTAATAGGCTCAACTCGTCTTGTTCCTGTCTGGAGATCTTGTACTTCTCTGCAATGTTTTCAGCAGTCATCCCCATGTGGTACCCATAGAAAATTTCGAAAAGCCCATCAAAAACCATGAGGTCTACCATTTCCTGATGGTTCATCCTTGCGCCCCACCGGCCGAGAGGAAAGGCGTAAGGAACTTGACTCATGTTCTCCATGCCTCCAGCCACAATCACATCTGCCTCGCCCGCTTGAATGGCTTGCGCTCCAAGGGCAATGGCCTTCAACCCTGAGGCACAGAGTTTATTGAGCGTGAAGACGGGGGTTTCCTTGGGAATGCCTCCATAGATCGATGCTTGTCTTCCCGGATTCTGCCCCTGTCCGGCCATGAGTACATTCCCCATAATCACTTCATCTATCTGAACCTCTTGAGCCGAGCCGTCCCACTGATCATGCTTCTTTTCTAACTCGGTCTTCCCCATCCCCTTGAAAACATCAGGCGCACCCTCCAAAACCTCTTTCTTGATGACGGGTCTGAGCTTGGCTTTCTTGAGAGCTTCTCGTATCACAAGAGCACCCATTTTTATCAAAGAGAAATCTTTCAACGATCCGCCAAAATTGCCAATCGCTGTCCTCGCCCCGCTGACAATGACCACTTCTCTCATATTCGTCTCCATTCAAAAGATTTTTTTCACGAATTTATTTATCCCAATCCTTTTCTTTTGTCAACATTTTTTTGAAATGACACCATAATCAGTTCTTATTTAATTCTGATAAGTTAGCCGAAGTCTGCATGGCTCTCATCAGAGTGAAGCTGACCGCCCATTCCGTTAAGACGAGACAGGCACGGCTGGGACTTCCAGGTCATGGTGATATGATTACAGGGTCGGCTTTGACCGGCAAGTGCCCCGCAAGCCCCGCCCTTGAGGGCGGGGGCAAGGGGCACACTATAAAAGAAAAGTACCTTACCGGGAAGCCACGCCCTTTAGGGCGGGGAGCTTCACTCCAGGCCGGGAGTCCGTTACCGCCCTCCCCGCAGGGCATCCAGCCGACTTGCCCGTGACGGGATCGGTCACACCCTTTGAGGCAGGCTCAGTCGGTAGAATAGAGAGGTGCAATTCGAAGCATCCGGCTGCTGGCTACAACCGAATATCAATCACGG
>Ga0315277_10004033_pt1 | contig 19711 bp, 14 predicted proteins | sample YL17G05_15_MG_FD_203695 | JGI IMG/M metagenome (GOLD analysis project Ga0315277, IMG submission 203695) | Sediment microbial communities from Yellowstone Lake, YNP, Wyoming, USA - YL17G05_15 | ecosystem: Environmental > Aquatic > Freshwater > Lake > Sediment | place: USA: Wyoming | collected... | reverse complement strand
GAGAAGATCTGCGCCGCGACCCATTTCGGCACGATCGAGCGCCGCTGGGAACCCGAGGTGCTGGAGAAATTCGCTGAGCAGCCGACGGGGATCATGCCCCAGAAGCGATACGTCCGGGTCAATTCCCCCGACGGGAAGGTTGCCGTCACGCTCGCTAACAAGGGATTGCCCGAGGTGGAACTCGCGGGCGGCTACCAGCTCGCCATTACCCTCCTCCGTTGCGTCGGTTGGCTTTCCCGGGGCGATATTCCCGAGCGTCCCGTCCACGCTGGACCAGCCGAGAAGACGCCCGGCGCCCAGGAAATGGGCAAGGAATACACATTCAACTACAGTATGTTCATCCACCCTGCAAGCGACCCGCTATATACCAGCGATGATTTTGCCGATGCATCGTGCGCCAGGCCACAGAGCGTGCTCTTCCATCTCTACGAGCCCGACGCGAAGCTGCTCGAACCTATAATCCAGGGGTTCGACCCGTGGATCCGCATCACGTCGCTGCGCGTGCGGGACGGGAAAGTGCTCGTCACAGCCTTCAACTTGGCCGATAATGCCGTCGACACCAGGTCGAAACTCGCCCAAGGCATCACGCAGCTGTCTGAAATCAAGGTGGACGGCTCCGTGAAGAAAAAAATTGACGTGACCCGCGGCGAGGCATCGCTGCATTTCGAAGCGCACGAGATCAAGATGTGCATGCTCGGTTAAGGCATTTTATTCTTTATTATTCCCTTTTCCCAGCTCTTCCGTTTTTTCCTTTTTCCGTGGCTTGTTTTTCACGATGATTTTCGGGCAAATCGCGTTCAGCGGGCACGTGCCGCACAGCGGCGTGATTGGCTTGCAGATCTCCTTCCCGAAGCGGATGAGCAAATCGTTGACAACGAGCCACCATTCTTTAGGCAAGATATCCATGAGTTGCTCGCAAGTTTTTTCAGGATCGGTGGTTTCCACCAGTCCCCAGCGGTTCACGATGCGGTGCACGTGCGTGTCAACGGGGATCGCGGGAATGCCGAACGCGTAAACAAGCACACAATTGGCAACCTTGGGACCGACCCCGGGAAGCTCCAGGAGTTCCTTGTAAGAGGAGGGTACTTTCCCGCCGTACTGATCGATGACCATCTTGGCGGCGCCCATGATGCTGCGGGTCTTGGCGCGGTAGAACCCGATGGGCTTGATGATTTCTTCCACTCTTTCAGGAGGCGCGGCGGCGAGCTTCTCCGCGGTATCGTAATGCTCGAAGAGGGCATTCGATACCTTGATCGTCTGCTCGTCCTTGGAGCGGGCTGACAAGATCGTGCGGATGAGCGTCTTGAACGGGTCGCTGTCGACCTCCGACGCGAGCTCCACGGGATCCTCTTGCTTGATTGCCTCGATGATGGCTTCGCGATCACGGCGGGTGTCGATGCCTTTTGCTTCCAGTAACACCTTGAGCATCGGCCAAATCTTGTCGAGCAACTCACCCTTGACGTATTCGAGCGCTTGCGGGAACAAGGGAAGTAGCGGGACGAACACGGGCTCGAGGTTCCCCTTGCTAATCAAGTCCTTGATGCTCGGCATGCCAGGTCCTTGGAAGCAGCGAGCCTATAACAATATGATGACTTTACCTTATGCGGGGTAATGGATACTCGTTTTAAGGGAAATTTTCTTGTGAATTACAAGCACGCGTGATGCTTACCTCGCGTGCCAACGAGAAAAACAATCCCCGTTGGTGGAATCCATGATCTACAAGCTCAAGCTCAGCTCCATCCTCATTATTGCGACGCTTTGCTACGGCATTACTTTTGCATGTTTAATTCCCCCCGCCCGAGGACAACCAGCCACGCCAGCACAGCTTGACGTGCTGTACGCCGGGGAGTCTCCGGGAAGTGTTTCGAAAGCCTTGGACCTTGACCAGGACACGATCAACTTGACCGATATATCTACTGCGAGTATCACGGCAGCGCTTCTCGACTCTTACAATGCAGTAGTTCTCAACGATGTTGCTCTCAACGCGACGCAAGTCGCAGACTTGAAGACCTGGGCTCAAGTTACGGACGCTGGCGGAACCTACCGCCACGGCATCGTGATCATCATGGGTCCCGTGCTCACGGCGGGCACGACGCTGCTGCACGAACTCGGTTTTACCACCCAAACTGCATTCCTCGAAAATGAAGTCGGCGTGAAGGCACTGTCAGTCGAAACGACGAGCGAGGTAGGACGCGACAATGCCATTGTTTCATCGATCGGTTGGAACATCATCCCCGAAATCGCGAACTACACGCAGCTCCCGGACTTTACACTTGTATCCGGCAACGCCGAGCTCGTGTCGGCGCTGCACGTGAACGGGACGCCCGCGGGGAACTCGTTGCTCGTGGCGAGGAATATCCCTGGAAACCTATCACGGAACCTTAATGTGCTCGTGATGGCCTATTGGTTGCAAGAGGCGTACAACACGCCCGATAACAACGGCCAATTCACGCTTTCGCCAATGTTCAATTATTTCGTCTTCGCCACGGTCATCGCTACGACCGGCACGCCGCTCATTGCTTATGGCAGCTGGGCATATTCACCGGTACCGCATATCACGGATAGCATTGTCATTGGCATTTTTGTTGCGATCTGTACCGTCGTTGCCATCATCTTGTACAAGCGAGCTCGAAAGAAGGGGCAATCGATTTTGGTCCATGGAGAGGACAAAGTGATCAAGGAAAAACAAGAATCGGCGGATAAATCCTCATCGGTCAGGGAAGACCCGTGGGAGGAAATTGGCTTCCATCGCCAGGTGTCGGGATTCGTGAAAATGTTCTTCTTGATCATGTTCCTCGTCTTACCACAGCTCATTGTGACGTCGATCATTATGCCCCGGTTTCTCAACCCGTATCCGCAAGCAACGGGCTGGTATTCCTTCACGTTCAGGTTTTTCGAGGGAATTTGGTTGCTTTTCGATGCCGGTTTCAACTATGCTTTTGCTAAGTTTTTTGCCCAGCACCGCATCGAGCACCCAGAAAAAGCCTATCATTACGTGCAGCTATTCGTGTGGTGGGAAATCTTGAGCGGGTGCATGCAAATTGGCCTTATCGCCTTCATCGGGGGTAGCATCTTGCCAGGAACCAACCTTGCCTACATGTCCTGGATGTTCATCACGCATAGCCTCGTCCAATATCCGGGCTTCTTCCTTGTCTTCCAATACTTCTTCCAGAGCGTTCAAAAAGCGGATTACCAAATGATCAGTTTCGTGCTGCGCGAGTTTCTCTTTCGCCTCGCGGCGCAAGCGCTGCTCGTCCCGATCTGCCGACTCATCTTCAGCAACCAGGTCATCTATGGTGAGGCATTCGGTGCGGGCATCGGCTTGGTCCTCGGGTACCAGGTCGGCGACACGATCTTGTTCTTCACCACGTGGGGCATGTACAATGGGTTGGGTCTCAAGACAGCCCCCGTTTTCGCCGCCCAGTTCACGAAAGGCGAGTTCAAGGAAACCTTCAAGTTCGGTATCAAGATCGCTGTCGGTGAATCACTGGTGCCGTTCATCTGGCTCTTGCAAGTCGTGCTCGTGGCGGAATGGCTCACGAATGCCAGCGCGGAGCAAGGATACTTTGAACTCGCGTGGACGATCAGCCAGATAAGGCAAGCGGTGACCTTGCTCACGTCGTCCATGATCGGTGCCTTGACTGAGGCAACCGAGTACAAGAAAACCGCGTTACTCAATTACACGTCGAGCTCGGGGTGGAAATGGGGAAACGTGTGGAACATCTTCTTGTGCTCGTCGCTCTGGGCCATCGGTCGCACGTTCGTGATCGGCGCGTCTGGATCGGTGTGGGCCCGGGCAGCGGACTTGCTCCCATGGCTCGTGCTGTTCAACTTGCTCGGCCCGATCTCGTGGCAAGGAGACCAAGAATTCAGCGCTGCGAATAAACCCGGGTACGCCGGGGCAGCGTGGGTTCTGGAGCAGTCGATCCGAGCGTTCTTGCTACTCGCCGTCATGTTTTTCATCAGGGCCATGGAGATCGTGTTGTACTCGTACATCATTGCCCTGGCGATCAAGAACGTTTTCGTGTTGATCATGATCCGAAAGAAGATCCACAAGTGGGACTGGAATGTGTGGCCCACATTCGTCGCGCCCGGCCTAGCAGGTTTCTGCAACTTCCTCGTGCTCTGGATCCTCTCGAGCATGCTCGGCCAGGAGATCGTGGACGCGCTCATCTTGTTCGTCGTGTCCATGTTCGGCATGGTGTTCGTGTATTCGTTCTTCATTGGTTTCTTTGGTGGGTACGACACCAACACGCTAGCCGAACTCGACAAGGCCACGAAGATGGTCACAGGTGTGAAAAGTTTAGCCCGGTTTTATTACACCATGGCTGCCGGGGGCGCGAAGATATCTCCTTTCCATAACAAGTTCAAAATAAAGATATATGAAGAGGCAATGAAAGAAGCCAAGGAATTGACGGCCATCAAGAAGGACATCAAGGTCGTCGGCGAAACCAAATAGGTTCACGTCCTTTTTTTATATTTTTCCCCACTATGATCACATGCGGTGCAAGTTCAAGGTCTTGCAAGGCTTTTCATGCACGGGAGCAATGATCTTTTGACGAGTATTAGATTCACCGGCATGATGGCAATGAAGGACAAGGACATCAAGCAGAAACTTCTAGACCGCGAGATTGCACTCGCGCCCGCCGCGGCGCGCTCGAACAGAGCAATCTTCCGGCATACCGAAAAAGAGAGGGATGGGGGTCCAAGATTGAATTATTGGCGCGACAGCGATCGCATCATCCATTCTTTTTCCTTTAACCGGTACATCGACAAGACCCAGGTGTTTTCCAACATCGAGGATGACCGTATTTCGCACCGGGTCATCCACGTGCAATTTCTCTCGAAAATAAGTCGATTCATCAGCCGCGTTCTCGACGTGAACGAGGATCTCACGGAAGCCATCGCTCTCGGCCACGACGTTGGCCATTGCCCGTTCGGGCACGAGGGCGAGAAAGTGCTCGATAGGGCGTGCGAACGGCACGGCATCGGTCATTTCCACCACAATGCCCAAAGCGTCGTGTTCCTCGACCAGCTCGAAAGCGCCTATAAGAAGCAGGAGAACGGGTTCCCTGGGCTCAATTTATCCCTGCAAACGCTCGATGGCATCTTGTGCCACAACGGCGAGATCCATACCCGCGAGGTGGTGCCAGCTCAGGTTCCAGGCATTACCGCAGATGATGCCATTGCCGGGATCGATTCAAATCTGCGGAAGATGATAGAGACCAAGCACGACATCGATTTGCAGCCCATCACGATCGAGGCTTGTATCGTCCGGTTCGTCGACACGATCAGTTACATCGGTAGGGATATCGAGGATGCTATCACGTTGGGGCTGATCACCCGCGATGACATTCCAGATACGATGCTCGGTAAATCGAATCGGATCATCATTGACATCCTCGTCAAGGACTTGATCAAGAACACGCAAGCATCGGAACTTGCCAAGGTTTCGTATTCCAAGGACGTACACCAGGCGCTGGAAAAGCTATACGCGTTCAACATGGCCCGCATCTACAAGCACCCGGTGTTGACCGAGAAAATCAAGCAAATTCCCGCCCAGATCGACGCCTTGTTCGAGGCTGTGTGCAATGACGTGGCGAGCCAAGATGAGAACAGCGCCGTGTTTCGCGACCACGTCGCGCTGATCGGGAAGGACTACTTCGATAATTATATAGACACGCCGGCTATCATCGCCCGGGACTTCATTGCGGGCATGACCGATCGATACTTCAAGCACTTGACCGCCCGGACCGAGCAGCCATAGCTTTTTTTGTTTCCAAGCTGTGAAGGAAATACGGATAATGCTTCGGGGATTTCAATGGCACGCAAGTTTAACTTTATAATCATCATCTCAGACTCGCTGCGGCGCGATTTCTTGTCGTGCTATGGCAACAAAGCCGTTGACACGAGGAACATCAAGGCGTTCGCCGACAAGGCAGTCGTGTTCGACAACGCCTATTCCGCCAGCTTCCCGACGGTTCCGAACAGGCGGGACGTGTTCACCGGCTGCTACACGGCGACGTACACGCCGTGGGCGCCTATGACCATGGAACCGACCATACAAATGCTGCTCGGGCAGCAAGGATACACGTCCATGATGATCTGCGACGAGCCACACATCCTCGAAAACGGATACCACTATGACAAGGACTTCGACGGGTTTGAATGGATCCGGGGCCAGGAACACGACCGCTGGAAGACCTCGCCGAAGTTGCCGGCGCTCAAGTCGGACCCGAAGCTTTACCGGGCGCCAGAGATGCTGCAGAAGACCCACTTGCGAGGGCGTGCCCGCTGGAAACACGAGAGTGACACGTTTCCCGCGAGGACCGGGACTTGCGCGTGCGAATGGCTCGAAGAAAACTTCAATGAGGGGCCATTTTACTTGTATGTTGATTTCTTTGACCCGCACGAGCCCTGGGACGCACCACGGTGGTATATAAACAAGTATGCCGACCCGAACTTCAACGGCCAAGAAGTCGATTACCCTCGCTATAGTAAAACCGCGGGATACCTCACCGACGCGGAGGTCAAGCAATGCCGGGCGCTCTACGCCGGTGAAGTGACGCTCGTGGACCGCTGGGCAGGGAGGATCTTCCAAAAAGTCGAGGATCTCGGGTTACTTGACGATACCATGGTCATCTTCACGACGGATCACGGGTTCTTGCTGGGGGAGCACGGGTTCATCGGCAAGAGCTTGACGAATTACAACCGGGAAGGAAAATATGCTCTGTCGTATCTCCCACTTTTCGAGGAGATCAACCACATCCCATTGATCGTGCACCATCCCGACGTGAAGCCCGGGCGCCGCCAAGCTCTCGTTCAGCCACCCGACTTTTTGCCCACGATCATGGACGTCGAGGGTCACCCGTTCATGGCGGTCCACGGCCGCTCGTTCAAGAATGCACTCCTCGGTAAAAAGGACCAGCACCTCGATTTCGCCGCGAGCTTCCCGTTCCTCAAGGGAAGCGGGATACCTATTTCTTTCATAAAGGATCGATGGTCTGCAATGTTCGTGTCGAAAGCAACCAAGAGCACCGAGAAGATCACCGACAGGGCGGTCGACGGCCTCGATAAGACGCTGGAGCCATGGGAGGAAGCCCGGGACATGCTTTTCGACTTGCACGACGACCCGACGCAGCAGCGAGACGTGTCTGCGCAGCACCCCGATATAATGGCCACGTTCAAGCAAGAGCTGATCCGGTTTCTCGATGATCTTGGAACGGAGGCGGACTTATTGGATGGCTGGAAGGTTTGATGGTCTCGAATACAATTGCTGCCATAACGTGCATAACGTTGTGAGTATAATGCATGCATGATTGAAATTGACGCCTTTAATAGCATCGCGCCGCCCCTGACGACCGCCCGGGAATCCCTGTATAACCATCTCATGGCGTTTGCAGCGGATCGCGCCGCGAAGTCCGGCACGGTCTAGCGCATCGCGTGACCATCAACGCGACAATAAATACCGGCAGCACGTATTGGTCTATTGAGGCACTCTCGTGGTTGCCCATGCTGCACTTGTCGTCCATCCCGGTAATGGTCGAATTCTTCGTTTTCGGCCTCTTCTCCACGCGCCACGCGATGACGATGAGGCACGCCAAGGATCCAGAAACGCTGGAATTCACGAATGCCTCCACGTTCTACAACGAATTCCTGGTTTCGATATTGTTTTTCTCGTGCGGGTTGCTGTGGCCATTCCTCTACATACCGACGCAAGCGTCCGAGGCGGGGATCGACTTGCTTTACAACGTGTCGAGCCTCTTCATCTTAGGTTTCAGCGCGAACTGGTTAATCCAGTGCTCCTACAATTATTTCAGTTGCCAGAAAAATCCCGCGGAGAAGCAACAGCGCCTCGAAGAACAGGCTAACCTGCTCGCGAGCTACCGCGTCGGCGCATACAGCACTGCCGTGGACATCAAGCGAAAGGTGCTCCACGTGATCCCGGGCACGGTCATCCTCGCCATTCAAATCCTTGCCATCGTGCTGAACGGTGTGCCAGGCTTTTACAACGGGGTCGGGATCGACAAGGCCGCGTTTTGCATCTTCGGCGAGGTGATCGTTGGGTCCAACTTCATCTTCATGTTCCAGTACGCCGACTTGCTCCGGCTGCAGTCGTTCTACCAGCTTCCCCCGTGGGCCAAGCGCTGGTTTTTCTCGTCGCTCAAGAAAAACGAGATGAAGAGCTTCTCCTCGGCGACAACCTTGATACTCGCACTGTTTCCGTTCGTGATGGGGCCAGCACAAATCTTGTTGACCCTCGCTTTCGTGTCGTCCCTTGCCGACGCCGCATCGAGCTTGTTTGGCCGTAGATTTGGCAAGCACGTGTTTCCCCGGGGATCAACGAAAACCATCGAGGGGTACGTGGCCGGGGCGGTCACCGCATTCTTGATCGCGATGCTCTTCTTGAACTGGTTCAATGAAAGCGGATTTTCACAAGTGGTCATCATTTTAACGGCCATCGCTATCGCCGTGGTCGTGTTCTTGATCGACGTGACCACGAAAACGCTCTGGGATAACATCCTTAACCCGCTGTTGCTGGGCGCCGTGGTGGTCGTGCTGCTCTCCGTCCTCTAAAAAAGAACAGGAATGAAAAATAGTGAGATTTCTTGAAATCAATCCCTCGGTACCTCGATTCCCTTCAACTTGAACACGAGGCTGGACGAGGGGAAATCAATCTGGATTTCCGTCGGGTAATCGTGCTCAATGCGCACGATCTTGTCGCTGCCGTACGTGAACTTGTGGTTGCATTTCTTGGGTTTGGACGCGCACGGGATCCAGAGCAAGCCCGACGCGTTCTTGAAGTTATAGCCTTGCACAACCAGCTGGTTGTCCTCCTTCTTCATTGACACGAGCTCGCTCGTCGTGAAGGCAATCGTGACGTCCTCAGAGAGCTTCTTGTTGATACTCCAGAACAAGCAAGACCGGCCCGCGACGACGACGTTCTTCGCCTCGATGCGGAAAAGCGGCGTCCGCGACTGGTCATCGAGCATGATGTCAATTCGCTCGTCACCCTTCCACAAGTTCGCCACGGCCACGATCCTCTCGCCGTTGGCGGTTTGTTGTTGGACGCAAACCACGCCGTTGAGCGAGCTGTATGATTTCGGGGGCGAGAGTTTCAAGCTGTTTTCCAACAAGTCGTGGAGGAAAGCGCGGCCCTCGTTTTCCGGCGGGGGCGCGAACCCGAGGTGGACGATCTTGCCCTTGCCCGCGCTGCACGCGTATGCACAGATGCCGCCGCTTTTCGTCGTGGCGAGCACCTCGGCGCCGTCCGGGATGTCCTTGAACGTGAACGCAAACTCGGCCGAGTCGATCACGTGGCCAAGAGCGGTGATGGACTCGTCCTTGACCTTGGCATCGATCTTGGCTGGCACCAGGCTGGTCAAGAGGTCGCATTGCTCGAGCCACTCGGTCTTGGACGGGATCTCGAAGAACGCGATGAGGGTGCCGCCATTCTTCACGTATTCGGCGAGCTTGTTGACGCTCTCGGTGTCCATGAATTCGAAAAAGCACCCGAACGCCACGGGATATTTCGCCAGCTCCTCCGATGATGCCACGAGCAACTCGACCATCTTGGGCTGGTAATGCAGGCCGTTCAGGCACACGAGCGCTTGGAAAAACATGCTCGATATGTCTGGCTGGTCCATGCGTGAATAATTGAATGCAAACCCGAGCGGCTCGGTCTGAATGTTGATGCGGCCATAGTCATGGTAATGGATATAGGCAATATCATCGTGCACCTTGGAACTGACAAGCAACTGGTTCGCGTTGTTCGACACGAACGCGAAGAAGCGCTGGAAGATCTGGAACCGGTCGCTCTTCTGGCCATTTTCTCCAATGGCAGCTGCAAAATCATATGATTTCCCCGTGGGATCCGGTTTCCCGGTCGGGGATATCGTGTTCGGGTACGTGCCATAGTGGTCGAAGGGATGCTTGTACTTTTTCTTCAAGTCCGCGGGCATCGGCGGGTTTCGGCCACCCACCATCATGTAAATGCTCATCGCCTTGAGGCCATGCGCGACAGCAAGCCGGGGGAGCATCTGGGCATCGTTCGGCCCGACGTCCTCGTCGTAATGCCCGCCTTCGAATTCCCACGAGATGGGCATGTAGGGCAATTGCGCATCGAGCTGCTCGATGGAAAGGGACAGCGGGAAGTCCTGGCGATAAATTGCATCGAGCGCGTGCGGGTAATGGTCGTCGCCGGCGAGCACGAGGCCACCATTGTCCTTCCGCTCGGCGAGGTTCTGGAGCATAATGTTGGCCGGCGATGATAAGGACGGCGTGTTGACGTACATGGGCGACTTGAGGCCGAGATCCCGCAGCATCTTGATGCAGCGCGACGTGTACTCCTGGATGATGCGCTCCTTCGTCTCGACCCAATCGTTGCACCGGATGAGCAATTGCTTGCCATCAGCATCGGCACGCTTCGGGGGCATTATCTTGTCCAGTGTCTTGAACGACGTGCCGTACACCTTGTTGATACCAGCGACTGACTTATACTTTTTCTGGAGGAAGCCGCGGTAAAACTCCACAGAGGGTGCCGTGTAATCGGCATCGAACACGCCTTTCTGGAACCCGAAGGAGAGCTCGTTGTCTGGCTGGATGAGAATGATGCCGCCGCGAGGATGCTCGTGTTTCTTGAGGATGGGCGCCACGGCCGCGTACCATTTTTTCACGTGGTCGAGATACACGGGATGCAAGTATGAAATTGGCGTGGCTTTCAAGTTGATCCAGCTGGGATGCTTGCCCACGTCGTTGGTGCAGAGGATCTCGGGGTGCTCGTCGATGAGCCACTGCGGGATGGCGCCGTTCATCCACTCGCTGCAGATCCATGGCCCCGGCCGGGCGAGGATCTTGAACTTATACAACTCCGCTGCTTCGAGAAACTTGTCCAGGTCCTTTTCTGGCGATGTGAAGTCAAACTTTCCCTTGTATTCCTCGTGCCAATTCCACGGAATATAGGTCGAGACTGCGTTGCAACCAATTTCCTTCATTTGCCCGAGCCGGTCGTCCCAGTCGTTCGGATCCAGCCTGAAATAGTGAATTTCGCCCGCGAGCAGGAACATCGACTTGGTGCCGACCTTGAACTCGTGCTTGGTTACCGTGATGCCGTTCAGTTCCATGATAGACACTATATCTGCTTGACCACATATAACTTAACCGAGAGATAATTGATCTGTTGAACCTATCCGGAAGTGCAAGCTTTTATGAAAAGATATTACCACAATCGATGGGAAGGTATTTTAAAAAAGGAGACGTGGCTTGGCTTTTCCTTTTTGATGTTCTCGATCTTGCTGATTACAGGGCTCACGACGGATTATGACACGCCAAATCGATTTTTCATTTTCAGGAATTCAACCTACGACTTCTTCATGTTCATGTTCTTGGCCATCGGCATCTTTCTCACGATCCTCTGTATCATGGACCGCAAGAAAAATCAGAGATGGAAGATTATAGACCAGAGAACTTGCCCCGCATGTCATGTTCCCTTGGCTGGATATGCTTGCCAATCGTGTGGCGGATTCCGGTGCACCGTGTGCGAGACATGGAACGAAAAGAACGAGGGTCGTTGCAAGAATTGCGACGCACCACTTGAAACCTAACTATGCGAGGCGATCTCTCTCGAAATTTTCCAAAAAGCCCTTTCAGGACCAAGCCACGTGCCCGGTTTGCGGGAAAAAACCCATAAATTACATGTGCATGTCATGTGGCAAGACCAGGTGCGTGAATTGCAACGTCTGGAACGATTCACTCGAGACCAACTGCAAAAAATGCGGGTTTCCCCTGGTTTGTTGAGTTGGCTGGCAACATGTGCCGCGCATTATGGTTCATTTCGATAATATTTCGTTTGCCTCCACTTGCCCTTTTATGCCCGATTTTTTTGTTTAGTCTTGATGAATTATCTAATAGGTTTTGCAGCAACAAACATAACCCCACCGTTAGACCTTGGTGGTGGCATCCGAGTAGGTGGGTATATCAGGATGCACAAGGTAAGCCAGAAGGTGCTGGACTTTTTATACGCCAGGGCCATTTGTTTCAGGAATCCAGAAGACCCCCGATCGAGCCTCGTGATCATCGCATGTGACCTCGTCGGATTCCAGTATCGTATCGCCCGTCTTGCTCGGCGCGCCATTTCTCGCCGCACGGGCATTCCAATATCAAATATTATCCTTCATTTCACGCACAGCCATTCCTCGCCTGACACGATCGGCGTTTTCTTCAATCGTCTCGCGAACGTGCTCACGTTCGACGTGCAGTATGATGTTGTCAGGTACATCATGCACCACATCGTCCGAGCGGGCGTCAACGCGTTCAAGAACGCGCAAGAAGCGAATCTCGGTTACGGCGTGACCAGCATCCCGAGCCCGTTCCTCGCTATCCGCCGTCGCTCGCCGTATGAGTACATCCAAGAACCTGTTCGGTTCTTGAAAATCACGGATCCGGAAGGGAACTTGACCGGGATCGTCGTGAATTATCAAGCCCATCCCACGCAGATGCCCGGCGGGAATGCAGATATCCACCCGGAATATCCCGGTATGGTGGCCAAGGCGCTCTTCAAGTACTATCCATCGCTGCAATTCGCCGCGTATTTCAACGGTGCCAGCGGCGATGTGACCATACACGGGTATAAGGGCTATTGGATGAAGCGACATCGCGATCACGCGTCGCATGACGATTCGATGGCCTATTCCATCAAGCTGGTCGAGGACCTGGGACAACGGTTCGCCGATCTCGTCATCAAGGCCATCGATGACGTCCATGTCGAGCCCGTGACGACCGTCGACGTGCGACGTCGATTCCTGTTCCCCCGCATCGGCCGCGTGCGGTCAGTTTGGAACCGTCTCGGATTGTACAAGACCGCAAGCGGGAAATCGAGGATGCTCCTCCACGAGTTTCGGGATGCAATCCGCATTGGCTTGTTCCACGACTTATACAAGCTCGTGAATGGCAGGTTCCTTCCCATGCTCAATATCGTGATGAATGGCCGCCAGGTGCACCACCAGACCGAGCTGTTCGTGGCGCGGATCAACGACATCTACTGGTTTTCGAGCCCTGGCGAGCCGTTCATCGAGTATCAAGCGAAGTTGTCCAAGAAGGTGCCGGCGGGAAAATTTTTTTTCAGCCAGATGAACGAGACTTGTGGATACATCTATCCGTGGAGTTTCTACGTCACGGGCGGATACGAGAAGTTTTTCAGTTTTGACGCGCTATTTGGCGAGTACCTGCTCAAAACTTTCAAGGACACGCTCGACTCCATGAAAGCGTGACGGCCAGCCTCATGTCTTGCCGTTACCATTGGCCTTGTTTTTCAAGTCCCGGGCGCGTGCCTCGACGATGCGCTTGACCCGGGCCTGGTCTTTCTCCACCCAGAACCAGGCGAGGAACCACATGGCTATCCCGGGAAGAGCAATTAGCGCCACGACTTGAATTGCAGCCTGGTACTGGTTGCTGAACGTTTTAAGGACCGCGCCGGCGAGCATCGGGCCCGCGCCGTACGAGAAGATCTCCAACAATTGCCCCGTCGAGGCGATGCGGCCTTGCGCCTCCGGCAAGTTGATCTCTTGCAGGATCGGCGGCTGGTTCACGCCGTAGATGCTAAACGCGCTGCGCATGGCCAACATCGTAGCCCCGAACAAGAAAAACACGGGATACGCGAGCATATTACGGATATCCGCGCCTTGTTCCGCTGTGAGCTCGGGCAGGGGCATGGAGAAGGCGGCAAGGATGCACCCCATCGCGCCGAGTAACGAACACGCAATCATCATGATTCGATTTCGCAACCGCTTGGCGCCGAACTTGTCCGACATCTTGGCAAACACGATGCTGCCAAGAAGGACGCCCGGCACCCCGAAAATCAAGATGAAGATGCTGCTGGAGAACGGCGATATGTTGCGCGGGGGCGATTGGATGTAGGGCAACCAGATGAGATCGATGATGCCGAACAGCACGTTCGTGAAGATGCCCTCGCTCGCGGCGAGGATGTTCGTGGGCCGGAGGATCGTGTCCTTGGCCGTGGCCCACGTGAGCCCGAAATCGTATTTCACGTCGAGGTCACCCACGATGCGGGCGAATGACTCGTGCGTGCCCGCGCGGCGCGGCTCCTTGAACTTGATCGATAGGAATGCCGTGTTCGCGAGGAATAAACCGCCAGCTATGAGGAAAAAAACGCGCCATTCGTCTCCGGGCAAGCTGAATAACAGCGCGCTGAAGATCATGCTGCCGACTTGTGTTACTTGCCAGAGAATAGAGCCGAAGCCAAAATATTGGGACTTCTCCTTCGACGCGAGCAAGTCACTGCTCAAGGAATTCCCGATCGGTCCTCCCGCGCTCATAACGGAACCGATGCACATGCGAAGGGCAAGCCACCAGTAATAGGAGGAGAATCCACCGCCAACCGGCAGGAATGCATTGATAAACACGAGCACGCCCGTCGCGCTGCTCGTGAACATAAAAACTTTCCGGCGATCGAACCGGTCAGCGACGAATCCCCAAAAAATCGCTGCAATCCCGTCGACCCATAACCGGGCGGTGATGAGCGCACCCATCTCGAACGCGTGGAATTCCTCGTGAGGCCAGATCTTGTACGAGACAACCAGGAGATTGATGAATTCGGCAGAGAAGAAGAACGAAACGCCGATGTTCCAGAATAGCAAGATCCAAGCCTTCTTGAATATCGACGGGGGCTTCGCTTCCAATGCCATTTCACCACGCGGATAAAATGCGGGAGGTTAACTAAAGCCGCGGGATGCCATTTCTTGGCAACATATAAGAAGCCCAGGATGAATCACGAATTATGATAGAAGTTGCGCTCATTCCTAACGATTTTTACACGCAAGAAAAAGGCTTCGAGGCCGTCCTCGACGAGGTCTGCGCCAAGGAACACGTGAAATTCATCGAGATTGCGTACTTGTGGGGCAAGTCCATCCTTGACCTCGACGAGGGCGAGATCGCCAAGCTCCACGAGACGCTGGACACGCGCGGCGTGAAGATCGCTTCGATCCAGACGCAGATCATGAAAGTCTTTCCCGAAGGCACGAAACTCGCCAAGGTCGGGTCTAAGAATATGAACAGGGATCACCCGTTCAACGTGAGCCGGATCGACGATGCCATCCGCTGTGCCAAGGAGTTCAAGTCGAAATACATCGTTACGTACTCGTTTTTCACCTACACGATGGGCAAGCAAAATCACGAGAAATACTGGGACATTCTTTTCAAGGATTACGACGTGCTCGTTGAGAAGTGCAAGGCTGGGAATTGCACGATGGTCGTGGAATGCGAAGGCGACACTCTCGTGAGTGACACGGCGACATACTTGCGCTTGTTCGACCATTACAAGTCCCCGCACTTGCAAGCAAACCTGGATCTTGCCAATTTCGTGAGCCACGTCGGGAATTTCACGCGGGACGATTTCGACAAGCTCAAGGATCACGTGCCGTATTTCCACGTCAAGGATCGCAGCTTCAGGAAAGGGTTCTGGGTAAAGGGCATCTTGAAGAAATTGCTCGGGGGCAAGGGCGCGGTGTTCGGCACAGGTGAAATCCCGTGGCGAGCGGTCCTGCCCTGGTTCGCCGAGCAAGGCTTTGATGGCATCTTGTCGGTCGAGCCGCACGTGCATAGCGAAGACAAGTTCAACGACGCTGCCCAATGCGTCAAGAACTTGCAAACATTGTTGAATGAGTTGAAGATACAATACGAATAAGGAGAGTTCTCCTATTTTTCCATTTTCTTAAAAGCCTCACGTACCGGGATAGGCATCGATGATGATTCGCAAAAACGCGCTGCCGGCCGCAGTGATCATCGCCGGGATATGCTTCGGGTTCATTTTCCCGCACCTTGACTTCGGGAATAACTATCCCGGCCCGGGATTGTTCGGCCTGCTGGACTACACGCGGCCCGGGCTCGCCGGCGTGAAGGCGAATCTCGATGCGGGGAACGAGACCGCCGCGAAGGTTGCGTTGCACGACTATTTCTTGCACCGGAGTTGGCCGCCCCTTCACCCCTATTCCGGAAATATTGGTTACGCGGCGAACGGGAACGATATCATTGCCCGCGTGTTCACGATCAACGGCGTCACGCACGTGCTGAACGACACGGGAAACCGGACGGTCAACGGGCGGGTCATCTTGAACATGAATTTCCACGCGACGCCCGACGAGGATATGGAATGGACGTGGCAGCTGAACCGGGGGTACTGGATGACAGATTTGGCGATTGCTGCGCGCGGGTACCTCGACGTGAATAACACGGCGCTGGCAGAATATTATGCCGCGGCGCTCGTCGACCTATACACGATCTTTCTGGACGATGAACCAGTGGGTTCGGCATTTACGTGGCGCACGATCGATGCAGCCATACGGATAAATCAGCTGATCCTCGCAATTGATTTGATCAAGGAGACCGTTGCCTTCACACCCGAGTTTTGTTTCCGCTACCTTTCGAGCTTCGTGGATCACGGCCAGTTCTTGTTTGCGTTCCACAAGATCCGGACGAACTGGGCGTTCATCGAGTCGGACCACATGATCATGCTCGCCTCGTATCTCCCCGAGATCACCGCGAGCTCGTCGTGGGCGAATGAAGCGTGGGAAACACTCCAAAGGAGCGTCCGGGAATCCGTGTACCCAGATGGTGGCACCAACGAGCAGTCGATCGAGTACCACATAGTCATACTGGGTCAAGCCTTGAATTCCATCCAATATGCCAATGCATATCCCTTTCTGGTGGTGCCGCAAGGGTTGAACGAGGCGACGGTGAACATGACCAAGTTTCTCGTGCACAACACGATGCCGGACGGGCGCTGCACGACGTTTGGCCATGCCGACATGGAATACACCGCTGGATCGCTCGGGTTCGCGTCGCGCCTCCTCGACGGGGACGACGCGGAGATCGATTATTTCGACGCCGCGGGCAATCCCATCCCCGCGAACCCGGTACCCAGGTTGAACGCGGGTTTTTCGGCATCGGGCGTCTTCACGTCGAGAACCGCGTGGAACGATGCCGACGCACTGTATTCCTACTTCGACGGTGGTCCATTCGGCTATGGCTACCATCAAAATAATGACCTGTTCAACGTCATGACCTACGCGTTCGGGCGGCGGTTGCTCATCGACCCCGGCCGGTACAGGTACACGGCCGACGAGATCTCCTTGTACCTCAGGACCGCCTTCGCGCACAACACGTGGCTCATCGACGACAAGGACTTGTTTCTCGTCGACGCCGCGGGGAATGCGTGGATCGGTGGCAGCATGGGCTCGTGTTCCAGGGCTTCGCATATCGCGTTCGGTGCCCTCGCCGAGCGGGAATTCATCGCCGTGAATTTCAGGGAGGATCCAGCCGACATTCCCCTCAACAAGTCGGGAAACGCGGACCCGGCACGTTACTGGGTCGCTTCCGATTTCTGGCACGGCAGCTGGACCCACGATCTCGCCGTGCAGTGGCAGCTCCCGCTGCACGTGCCCGCGTTGATCGACAACGCGTCGAACGTCGTCGCGACAGCGGAGCCCGGGATTTACTGCATGAAGACGAATTTCCCGAGGGGGAACCTTGCTCTTTACGCATTTGGTCCATGGACCGAGGTGCAGAACATCACCGGCGGGGACTCGGCTACGTATGGCCACCCGTTCGGCCACTGGAGTAGGGAATATAACGTGCTGGAGGACTGCACGACGTATCGATTCCTCGGCGAGACGAGCGGAGCCGCATCCTGGTTCACGGTGCTGTATCCTTACGAGACCGCCGTGAACATCACGGTCGCGGCGCTGCCGTTCACCATCGCGGGCAACGAGTATCCCGCCACGAGTTCGGACCGGCCAGCGAACGTGATCCTCGTGCAACATCCGAACGGCGAGGCCGAGCTCCACGTGTCCAGACGCCAGGATTATCGCGTTGCCGACGCGCTGGAGGTCTCGTTCAGGGGAAGCACGTACTCGATACGTGGCTCGCAAGCATCGTTGCATTTCAACGCGACGTGGGCAACACCCGTGCAAGTCCTCGCCCGCGACCTTGCCACGCTGAGAATCGATGGACAAGTATGGATCGTCGCGAACGACAGCACGATATCGATCCACGATGCTGGGCTCGATTACATATCGATGGGCATCGGTTCCTCAACGGGCATGTCGATAATCGTGGACGGCACGCCGCTAGCGCCCGGCAAATATCACGTGTCGGAAAACGCGGTGAACATAGACTTGATCGGCTAGAGGTAGCACGACATGAACAAGCAAGACTGGAGATTTTTGTACAGCTGGCTCACGGATCCCGGGACATTCTTCCCGGCTCTATTCTCCAAGCTGGCTTCAAGGGGTAAGAAGGTGCAGGTGCCTGCCTTCGTCGCAACCTTCGCAATACCGGTCATTGCTTGCATGAACTTCGCCTGGTTTTTCGTGAACAACGCGGTCGCCACGGTGCTGGAACGTTTCGTCCCGGAACGGATCGCTTTCGTCGTCGCCTTCGCCTTGTTCTTGATCATAGGATTACTGCTCGGGCTGTACTACATGGCATTACCGCCCGCGAAGCGGTTCCGGGATGCCGGGGGCCGCGAAGTGCGCGTCAAGATACGCCGGCTTTCCACGCTAAACATAATCCGAAACAATTTATGCTCCCTTCCTGCCTTGATTCTCTCGATATGCCTCGCGATCTCGGTTCCGCCGATATCGTGGAACATCATCCATTACGGGATCTATCTCACGGTCATGGCATGGCTTTCAATCGCCTGGACGGGCTGGCTTGCTGCTGAATCCGCCCGCGCGCTTCCTGCGATCTTTACCGCACAGTTCCAGGCAAGCGGGGCGGTCGTTGGCGAGTTCCAGGTCAAGCGGATCGTGGTCATCTCGATCGTCATCTTCCTTGTCGAATGCCTCGTGGCCGACCTGGTTTTGCCGCTGCTCATTGGCGGCGAACACCTGCCGATTTTTTTCAAGATCGCCTATTTCCTCATGCACGGGAATTGATTCATTGGGAGAAAGGAGCACCATCGCCTTTTTAGTCCGTGATGATGGAAAATCCATCGAACCCGTCCTCATTGTCGAAAAATTCGGATTCCACGCCGGTCACGGCCGCATTGCTCGGTCCCTTGTCTAGCCAGGCGAGCAGCTGTTCCAAGTCGGTCTTGTTGCCCTCGGCGACGACCTCGACGCGGCCATCGTCGAGGTTTTTTACCCAGCCGGTGAGATGGAGGCTTTCCGCCCGGCGCTGCGTGTGCCAGCGGAATCCAACGCCCTGGACTTCGCCTTCGATGATTGCGTGCAGTTTCATATTCGCTTCAGTGGTCCTGGTTCTTCCCGCGTGATCGCCAGACGGGTTTTATCTTCACGCTTGGATTATTTTCTCGTGGATTTATATGAAACCTTACACGACGCCCCAAAAAAAAGTCGTTATCGGCAACGTGACCCTCGGCGGCCAGCCCGGGGAATACCCGACGTGCATGATCGGCAGCATGTTTTACAAGGGCCACAAGGTCATCAGCGACCAAAAGAATGGCATCTTTGACAAGGACGAGGCTTTGAAGCAGCTGCGGGACCTGGAAGCCGTGACCAAGGAAACCGGCATAACCTTCATCGTCGACGTGGTCGGGGATTCCGCGGACAACCTCGTGAAATATTGTCATTTCGTCGCCGACGCCACGGAGAGCAAGCAGCAGCCGTTCCTCATGGACGGGCTCACGGACGAGATCCGGGTGCCGGCCATGAAGACCTTGATGGCCACGGGGCTG
>Ga0315277_10004030_pt1 | contig 19719 bp, 11 predicted proteins | sample YL17G05_15_MG_FD_203695 | JGI IMG/M metagenome (GOLD analysis project Ga0315277, IMG submission 203695) | Sediment microbial communities from Yellowstone Lake, YNP, Wyoming, USA - YL17G05_15 | ecosystem: Environmental > Aquatic > Freshwater > Lake > Sediment | place: USA: Wyoming | collected... | reverse complement strand
ACCCTGGGCCTTGCTGTTGTGCTCCTTGCAGTCGTACTTCTTGCCGCGGCCCCGGCGGCTGAGTCCCCCGCGCCGCAGCCTCCCGCAGCAGACAGCCGGACGATCGACAAACTCATTGCGGACCTCGGCAGCCAGTCCTTTGACGTCCGCGAGTCGGCCCAGAAGCGCCTCATTGAGATCGGCGAGCCGGCGCAGCCGCCCCTCCATGCGGCGACGAAATCAGACGACCCGGAGGTCCGCGCCCGGGCCGCGGCGGCCCTCAAGGCGATCCGCACACGGGAAACATGTATAAAGGACCTGGGGGCGATCCAGGTGGAGATTAAGGATTTCCATCCCAATATCAGCCCGAGCGGCGAGCGCCTGGCCTACATGCAGGGCGACCAGCGCAGCCTGGTCTGCGACGGCAAGCAAGGGCCCGCCTGGGACCGGATTGAGTACGTGGGGCGCTTCAGCACGGACGGCCGGCGGTTCGGTTACCAGGCCGTGAGGGGCGACCAGGCGTTTGTCGTTTTCGTCGGCGATGAGGACCATCCCATCGCTAAAGGCGAGGCGCGGGTCGGATGGCTTTCGCCACTCGCGCGTTACTCGCCGGACGGCACGAGAGTGGCCTTCTCGGTTGCGGGCGCCGGCGGGGAGCGGCTTGTCTGCGACGGCAAGGAAGGGCCGCCGTACAAACGTATCAACGGGATAGACTTTTCGCCTGACAGCAAGAGGATGGCCTACTCAGCGATGGACGACAAGGGCAACGGATTCATGGTTTTGGACGGCGTGCCATTGGGGCCCTACCAGGAAAGAATCGGCTCCGCAATCTTCTCGCCCGACAGCAAGCGAGTTGCCTATACGGTGCTCCGCGAGGCCAAGGCCGCAGTCATCTGCGACGGCAAGGAAGGCAAGGCCTACGATACCGTCCACTATCCCATCTTCTCTCCCGACAGCAAGGACCTTGCCTACTGGACGCGGTCGGCCGATCTCAAGACGTTCCTCGTCGTCTGGAACGAGAACGTGGTCGGCCGGATGACCGGCGAACCGCAGTTGACCTTTTCTCCCGACAGCCGCCGGCTGGCATGGGCAACGTGGCATAGCGGCGGGGTCTATCTCTGCGAGAAGACCGCCACCCAGGTGACCTCCGGGTACGATAACTACGGCCGAGTGGTATTCTCGCCCGATAGCAAGCACATCGCTTACGCCGCCGGCAAGGACATGAAATGGGGCGTCTGCGTGAACGATCAGGCCTTGCGCGGGCGATATGATCCCCAGAATGTAAGAAATTGGGATGGGCCCAATGGCGGGGGAACGAGGCTAATGCTTACGGACCAGCCGGGCTTTTCCGCGGACGGGCGGCACGTCTTCTTCAAGGGATTCAGGGGACCGCCGGGGGACGTGGGGCGTGAAGTACGCCGGCAGTTCATCGTCTGCGACGGCGTCGAGTTGCCGGAACATGACGGCGTGTGGATTCCTGGCGACTTCCAGAACCATGCCAAGCGCCTCAGGTACGTGGTCCGCGACGGAGCCGGCATCCGCCTCGTCGAGGTCCCCTGGCCCGAGCCCCTCTCCTGGCAGGACGCCGTCGAACCGGCGAAGCGGTGAAAAGAAGTCCAAGGCAGGCGCCCGTCGGCACCAGTCCTGTTACAAAGACGTTACTTACAGAGCCGCCCCCTTGTGCGATACTACCTGCAACGGAGGGGTGCGCCACGGCACGAAGGAATAGTACCATGAGTGGCATGACACGAGCGGCGTGGATAGTCCTTGCCTTCGGTGTTCTCGCGGCCGCAAGCAGCGGCGCCCCGCCCGCGCCCGCAGACGCGTCCTCCGCGGCGCAGCCTCCCGCGGCGGACGACCGCACGATCAACAAACTCATTGCGGACCTCGGCAGCGAGTCCTTTGACGTCCGCGAGTCGGCCCAGAAGCGTCTCATTGAGATCGGCGAACCGGCCAAGCCGCCGCTTCAAGCGGCGGCGAAATCGGCCGACCCGGAGGTCCGCGCCCGGGCTGCGGCGGCACTCAAGACGATGCCGGACAAGGTGGCCATCTATCCGGTGGCTATCTATCTGGTAGCCAACGACCCCAATACCCACTATATGACGCAGGCCGAGAAGACCCCTCTCGAGAAGTTACAACTGGAAGCCGCGCCGCTGCTTACGGAGAAGGACATCGTGACGTACGAATGGTCCACACACACGCTGAGGCTGACGGACGAGGCGTCCAAGCGCCTGCCCCACCCGCAAGGCTGCATACCCTTTGTGGTCGCAATCGACGGCAGGCCCGTTTACTTGGGCGCGTTCACCAGTGGCCTCTCATCCTACATCCCGCGGGCGCCAGTCGTTAGACTCAACGACTTGGACCGCGAGGCGCGCGAGGCGCAGGCCAAGGGCGAAATCCGGATCGACCCGCCGCCGATCTCGGGCACGCCCGATCCGCGCGGCGATCCGCGAATCCGCAAACGTTTGCAGGACCTGGGCAAACTCGCCCCGGCGCCGGATGCCTCATCGCCGGCGGCGAAGGACGCGGACAAACCTGCCGCAGCCCGACCCGCTCCGCCCGCCGCGCCTGCAAACAACGCTGAGGCATTGGCCGCGCGGATTGCCCGCGAGAAGGCGGCCCGTCCGGACCTGGCTAACGGCCCGTCGGCCCGCCAAAAGACCCTCGAACACCAGCGAAAAATGCAGATTCCAGAGGCCGAACTCAAGGCCATGCCCACCGCCGAACTCGTGCGGAAGGTCGCCGATAATCCTCTCAGGCTCATGATGCTCATGTATCCTGAACCGGACGGGGGGCTGGCCACCTTCTCACGAAGTTACAATGGCGTCGATGCCCTGCTGCAACGCAAAGACGCCGCCGAGCAACTGATGGCTGAATACGATCGCCTGATCGCGCATATCGACACACTTCCACCTGGCAACGACCACGGGGCGATGTTGGCGCAAGGCGCCGTCGCCGTGCGTTTTACAGTGGTCGAGACTCTCCTGGCGTCGCCCCGCGTCCAGGCGCAGTTGGACCCCGCGGGTAAGCGGCGGGTGATGGCGAGGATACTGGCGAGTCTCGACGCCCGCGCGGCATACGATCGGGGACAGCCCAAGCCGGTGTTCGGACAATCCACCCTTGAGTGGACGGCGCTTGCCCTTGCCAAGTGCTTCGAGGGCCTGGGGGACGCCGCCTTCAACACGTGGCTTGAGAAGCATGCGGTGGACGGCGCTCTCGTCAAGCGGTGCCTGAACTTCGAGGAATCCAAGGAGGTCATGGCGATGGCGCGCGAGCATCTTGCCCACACACCCGCGGGCAAGTGACCGGCGCCTTGAGGGGATTCGGGCAGCACGGTACCCAATTGAACGAATGCCGCATAAGTGGCACCGGCGCCAGCCTTCCGGAGATGAACGGCACGGCTCGCCTCCTGCGAGAGATCGGGAACATCTTCGGGCTTAGAGCATTTCACGCGTGCTTGTAGCGTTCCGCGCGGCAGGCAAAAATACCCTTGGCAAATTCCCACCGTTCCGTATGATGTGGCGGACAAGGCTACGCAATTGAGGGTACGACCATGACCGCTCCTGTAACGGCCGCGAGGACCGGCGCGCCGCCCGTCAAGCGGGAAGTGCGCGAACTGGCCCTCCTGTTCGAGATCAGCCAGACCCTGGACCGCATCCCGGACCTCAGGGACGCCGTCGGGCCGGTCCTGGGGGCCATGGCCCGCCACATGGGCATGCTGCGCGGGACCATCGTCCTCCTGAACCGCGAGACGCACGAGATCACGATCGAAGCGGCGTACGGCCTCTCGACGAGCCAACAGGAGCGCGGCCGGTACCGCCTCGGCGAGGGCGTCACGGGCAAGGTCGTCGCCACGGGCCGGCCGGCGGTGGTCCCGAAAATCGACGAAGAGCCGCTGTTCCTGAACCGCACGGGCGCCCGCAAGGGCCTGCGGAAGAAGGACATCTCGTTCATCTGCGTGCCGATCAAAATGGGCAACGAGGCCATCGGGGCACTGAGCGCCGACCGGCTGTTCTCGGAGGTCACGAGCCCGGAAGAGGACGTGCGCCTGATGTCGATCATCGCGTCGCTCATCGCCCAGGCCGCGCGCCTGCGCCAGTCGGCCCAGGAAGAGCGGCGGCGCCTGGTGGAGGAGAACCTCAGGCTCCAGGAGGAGTTGAAGGACCGCTTCCGCCCCGCCAACATCATCGGCAACTCCAAGGCGATGCAGGCGGTTTACGACCTCATCGCGCAGGTCGCCAGGACGCAGACGACCGTGCTCCTGAGGGGCGAGAGCGGCGTCGGCAAGGAACTCGTCGCCCACGCCATCCATTACAACAGCGACCGGGCCGAGCGGCCGTTCGTCAAGGTCAACTGCGCGGCCCTGCCCGAGACGCTCATCGAGAGCGAACTCTTCGGCCACGAGAAGGGGGCGTTCACGGGGGCCATCGCGCAGCACAAGGGGCGGTTTGAACTGGCCCAGGGCGGCACGATCTTCCTGGACGAGATCGGCGACCTCTCGGCCCACACGCAGATCCGGTTCCTCAGGGTCCTCCAGGAGCGCGAGTTCGAGCGGGTGGGCGGCACCGAGACGCTGCGGACCGACGCCCGCGTCATCACCGCCACGAACCGCAACCTGGAGCAACTCGTCGAGGAGGGCACGTTCCGCCAGGACCTGTATTACCGGCTGAACGTCTTTCCGATCCACATCCCGCCCCTCAGGGAGCGCAAGGCCGACACCCTCCTGCTGGCGGACCATTTCGTCGAGAAATACCGCAAACTCCATCACAAGGACATCAAGCGCATCTCGACCCCCGCCATCGACATGCTCATGGCGTACCACTGGCCGGGGAACATCCGCGAACTCGAAAACTGCATCGAGCGGGCGGTGCTCGTGTCGAACGACGACGTCATCCACGGACACCACCTGCCGCCCACCCTCCAGACCGCCGAGGCCACAGGGACGCAGCCCACGGGGAACCTCACGGCCACTCTCGACAACATAGAGCGGGAGATGCTGCTGGACGCCCTGAAGTCGGCTCGCGGCAACATGGCCAAGGCCGCGCGGGCGCTGGGAATCTCGGAGCGGCTGATGGGCATCCGCGTCCGCAAGCACGGAATCGACTACCGGCGCTTTCGCACCGCACGGTATGCTTAGAACACATATCATACCAAGCGGTATGATTCTGCGAGTCGCCCGCCGAGGGTCTCCCGCCCGATTTATTCGGCCTAAGTGCCTGTAACCACAAGACTTAGCACGTCCCCCTGCCCTTCCGCCGCGATGTGGCACACCGCTTGTTATAACCTACCGCGGCACCGTGTTAAGACTGTAGGGGCGAGGCATGCCTCGCCCGCGCACTTGCGGAACTTCATCGGGCGAGGCATGCCTCGCCCCTACGCAACTGCGAGCGTCCCAAGACCGGGGGGTTACAGTCAGGATATTCCGCCCGCAGAAGGAGGAGCCGCGATGAAGGTCTTATGCCTTGCGATAGCGATGCTCGCCGTCATGGCAGGCCCGGCGGTCACGGCGTGGGCTGAGGAAACTGCGGCCCCTGCCGCACCGGCGGCGGCCGCGGCGCCGAAGGTCGACTCCGGCGACACGGCCTGGGTCCTCGCCAGCGCGGGCCTCGTGATGCTGATGACGCCGGGCCTGGCGTTCTTCTACGGCGGCCTGGTGCGCCGCAAGAACATCCTCTCGATCCTCATGCAGTGCATGATGGTCCTGTGCCTGGTGACCCTCCAGTGGATCCTCTTCGGCTACAGCCTGTCGTTCGGCCCGGACGTCAAGGGCCTGATCGGCAACCTGGACTGGATCGGCCTTAGCAGCGTCGGCGGGGCGCCGAACGCCGACTACGCCCCGACGATTCCGCACACGGCGTTCATGATCTTCCAGGCGATGTTTGCCGTCATCACGCCGGGCCTCATCCTCGGGGCGTTTGCCGAGCGGATGCGATTCGGCGCCTTCTGCCTCTTCTCGCTCCTCTGGGCCACCGTCATCTACGATCCGGTCTGCCACTGGATGTGGGCGAGCGGCGGGTGGCTGAAGAGCCTGGGGGCGCTCGACTTCGCCGGCGGCGTGGTCGTGCACGTGACGGCGGGCGTCTCGGCCCTGGCGGCGGCCCTCTTCCTGGGCAAGCGGCAGGGGTACCCGCACGCGATTTCTCCGCCGCACAACCTGCCGTTTGCGGTGCTCGGGGCGGGCCTGCTGTGGTTCGGATGGTTCGGCTTCAACGCGGGCAGCGCCCTTTCGGCGGGAACCCTTGCGGCGGGGGCCCTTGTGGCCACGCACGCGGCGGGCGCGGCGGCGGGCGTCACGTGGTCGCTGCTCGATTGGAGGTACAACAAGCGTCCGACGATGCTCGGGATGATCACGGGGGCGGTGGCCGGGCTGGCGGCAGTGACGCCCGCGTCGGGGTTCGTGACGCCCATTGGGGCGATCGGCATCGGCGTCGTGGCGGGCCTCGCCTGCTGGCTGGCGGTCACGTACCTCAAGAACGTCCTCCGGTACGACGATTCGCTCGACGCCTTCGGCGTTCACGGCATCGGCGGCACATGGGGCGTGCTGGCCACGGGCCTCTGGGCCACAAGGGCGATCAACCCGGCCGGCGCCGACGGACTCTTCTCGGGGAGCGCCTCGCTTCTGGGGGTGCAACTGCTGGCGGCGAGCGTGACGGCGGTATTTGCGTTCGGCGGAACGTTCGGCCTGCTGGCGCTCGTGAACCTGGTGTCGCCGATGCGGGTTTCGGAGCACGATGAGCGCGTCGGCCTGGACCTGACGCAGCACCGCGAGGCCGGCTACACGGTTGTCGACTAGCGCGCGAAGGAACCTCAAATGAAATACATCATCGCTGTCATTCAGCCCGACCGGCTCGACGAGGTTTTGGTGGAATTGACCCGGGCGGAAGTCCACCTCGTGACGGTCTCCAGCGTCATGGGGCGCGGGCGCCAGCGCGGCATCGCCGAGGTGTACCGCAGCCACAAGGAGGCGGGGAGCCTTCTGAGGAAGGTGAAACTGGAGATCGCCGTCAACGAGGACTTCGTGAAGCCGACGGTCGAGGCGATTCTCACGGGCGCCCGGACGGGCGAAGGCCAGATCGGGGACGGCAAGGTCTTCGTGCTGGACCTGGCGGAGTGCATCCGCATCCGGACGGCGGAGACGGGCGGCATCGCCATCGGTTGACGCAAGGCCCGGATGCTACGGTTCCGTAGGATTTGTGCGCCCAATCCCACGTGCCGGTAGCCGAGGCACGGCGGCCGGCACAGGGTTTTTCTTCGCAAACGCTTTGGCAACAAGGTCTTACGGATACGCCATCCCGTTGGCACGGGACTTGCTATGACTACGTTCTGTAGACTACCGCCACTGCGGCGCCAGGCGGGCTGGCGCCCGCAGGCCGGCCCGGGTGGGATACACCAAAGGGTACGCGAATCGTATAAGGAGCGTTTCATGACACCGAAAGAGTTTTTCGCCTACGCCAAGAAGTACGGGGCCGAGATGGTCGACCTGAAGTTCGTCGACCTCCTGGGCACCTGGCAGCACTGTTCGTTCCCCGTCGACGTGCTGGACGAGGACACGTTCGTCGACGGCCTCGGGTTCGACGGGTCCAGCATCCGCGGCTGGCAGGGCATTCACGTGTCGGACATGCTGGCAGTCCCCGACCCCAACAGCGCCTGCCTGGACCCGTTCTTCGCCCGGCCCACGGTGAGCGTCATCGCCAACATCATCGACCCGATCACCAAGGGCGACTACACGCGCGACCCGCGGTACGTCGCCCGCAAAGTCGAGGAGTACGTCAAGAAGACCGGCGTGGCCGACACGATCTACATCGGCCCGGAGCCGGAGTTCTTCATCTTCGACGAGGTCCGGTACGAGCAGAACCAGCACCGCGGCTTCTACGAGATCGACTCCGCCGAAGGCGCCTGGAACACCGCCCGCTTCGAGGAGCCGAACCTGGGCTACAAGCCCTCGTTCAAGGGCGGCTACTTCCCGGTCAGCCCCACCGACACGCTGCACGACGTCCGCGGCGAGATGGTTTACGAGATGCGCAAGGTCGGCATCGTCGTGGAGGCCCACCACCACGAGGTTGCCACGGCCGGCCAGGCCGAGATCGACATGAAGTTCACCAACCTCCTGAAGATGGCCGACCAACTCATGTGGTACAAGTACATCTGCAAGAACGTGGCCAAGCGGCACAACAAGACCGTCACGTTCATGCCCAAGCCGATCTTCCAGGACAACGGCTCCGGCATGCACACGCACTTCTCGCTGTGGAAGGGCGGCAAGCCCCTCTTCGCGGGCAAGGGCTACGCGGGCCTGTCGGACCTGGCGCTGCACGCCATCGGCGGCATCCTGAAGCACGCCCCGGCCATCCTGGCGTTCGCGGCCCCGACGACGAACTCGTATCGCAGGCTGGTCCCCGGCTTCGAGGCCCCCGTCAACCTGTGCCTGTCGGCCCGGAACCGCTCGGCTTCCTGCCGCATCCCGATGTACTCCGCCAGCCCGAAGGCGAAGCGCGTCGAGTTCCGCTGCCCCGACCCGTCGTGCAACGGCTACCTGACGTTCTCGGCCATCACGATGGCGGCCCTCGACGGCATCAAGCACAAGATCGATCCGGGCAAGCCCCTCGACCGCGACATCTACGAGATGACCAAGGAAGAACTGGCCGAGACGGCCAAGACGCCGGGCTCGCTCGAGGAGGCGATCGCGGCCCTCGAGAAAGACCACAAGTTCCTGCTGGACGGCGACGTTTTCACGCCGGACCTTATCGAAGCCTGGATCACATGGAAGAAGGAAAAAGAACTCGACGAGATGCACCTCAGGCCGCACCCGCACGAGTTCCACCTCTACTACGATAGCTGAGTGAGAAACTCAGGGTGCGACATAGTGCGGTGCAAGGGGGTTTGAAAAGTACACCAGAGGGTCGTACCCCCCTCTTGCGTGGCCAAGGGGGCGCCCGCGTGGGCGCCCCCGCGGCATCTTGCGAGGGGTGCGACCAGACGGCCGCGCGGCGGGCAGAACCACCTGCCGCGCAATGCGCGACTCAGCCGCCGGAGGCACAGACCGTTGCTCCAACCGTGGAGGGTGTTAGAATGAACTAACGGACTCGCGGGCCGGGTACCACCGCCGGGTCAAAAGTGACCAATCCGCCCTTCCTCCGCCCGGAGGCCGCTTTTTCAGCACGCAAGCCGTCAGGGGTACGAACCTCATGAACTTTCAGGGGCCATTACAAACCGACGCGGCCGGCCGCCCGCTGCCGCACGGACTTTACGATGCCGCCAACGAGCACGACAGTTGCGGCGTGGGGTTCGTCGCGCGGCTCGACGCCCAGCCGCACCACCACGTCGTCCAGGACGCGGTGCAGATTCTCGTCAACCTCGAGCACCGGGGCGCCGTCGGCGGCGACAAGGCCACCGGCGACGGCGCGGGCCTCCTCCTCCAGATTCCCGACGCCTTCTTCCGCAAGACCGTCTCCGCAGGCGGCGTGGCCCTGCCTGCGGTCGGCGCCTACGCGGTCGGCATGATCTTCCTGCCAACTGACGCAACTCTGGCCGCGCGGTGCGCAGCCGCCGTAGAGTCGGCCGCGCGGGATGAAGGCGCCGACGTGCTCGCCTGGCGCGACGTTCCGACCTCCGGCACGCACCTGGGGGAACTGGCCCGCTCGACGCAGCCGGTCGTGCGCCAGGTCTTCTTGGGCCGCGGCCGGATCGCCGCCGATGCCTTCGAGCGGAAACTCTACGCCATCCGCCGCAGTATCGAGAAGGACATCGCTTCCTGGACGGACGCCGACGCCAGCGCATTCTACATCCCCAGCCTCTCCAGCCGCACGGTGGTCTACAAGGGGATGCTGCGCGGCACGCAGTTGGTGGCGTTCTATCCGGACCTGTGCGACCCGGCGTTTGCCAGCGCCTTCGCTGTCGTCCACCAGCGGTACAGCACGAACACGTTCCCCACGTGGCGCCTGGCGCAGCCGATGCGGATGCTGGGCCACAACGGCGAGATCAACACGCTCAAGGGCAACGTCACGCACATGCGGGCCCGCGAGGCCGACCTTGCGTCCGACCTCCTGGGCGGCGACCTGCCGAAACTTCTGCCGGTCGTCGTCGAGGGCGGCAGCGATAGCGCGATGTTCGACAACGTGCTGGAACTGCTGGTCATGGCCGGCCGCAGCCTCCCTCACGCCGCCATGATGATGGTGCCCGAGGCCTGGGGCCCGAAGTTCCACATGTCCGACGACAAGCGGGCCTTCTACGAGTACCACGCCGCCATCATGGAGCCGTGGGACGGCCCGGCGGCCCTCGTGTTCACCGATGGCCGCTACATCGGCGCCACGCTCGACCGCAACGGCCTGCGCCCCTGCCGCTACACCGTCACGCGCGACGGCTACGTCGTGCTGGCCAGCGAGACGGGCGTGCTGGAGTTCGCACCGGAGCGGATTCTGCGGCGGGGCCGCCTCCAACCCGGCAAAATGCTCCTCGTGGACCTGGCGCAGAACCGGATCGTGCCCGACAACGAGATCAAGGCCAAGAGCAGCCGCCAGAAACCCTACCGCCGCTGGGTGAAGGACAACCGGATCGAACTGCGGGGCCTCTTCACGCCGGCGGAAGTGCCCGCCGAGGACCCGGCCTTGCTCCTCGCGCGACAGCAAGCCTTCGGCTACAGCGAGGAAGAACTGAAGATGGTCGTCGGCCCGATGGCGTCGCGCGGCCAGGAGGCCGTCGGCTCGATGGGCAACGATGCGGCCCTGGCGGTCCTTTCGGACCGGCCGCAACTCTTGTTCGCGTACTTCAAACAACTCTTCGCGCAGGTCACCAACCCGCCCATCGATCCGCTGCGCGAAGAACTCGTGATGAGCCTGATGAACTTCGTCGGGCTCGAGCGGAACCTCCTGGCCGAGACGCCCGAGCACGTGCGGCGACTCAAGTTGCCGCACCCGATCCTGACGTCCGAAGACATGATGCGCCTCCGCAAGGGCCGCAAGCCCGACATCGTGGTCCGCGACATCGACATCCTCATGCCCGCCTGCGCCGACGGCCCGGCCCTGGAGCAGGCGCTCGCGGCCGTCTTCGAGAAGGCCGAGCGGGCGATCGCCGAGGGCGCCACGCTGCTCGTCCTGACCGACACGCGCATGGACACCGGCCAGGCGCCCATCCCCGTGCTGCTGGCGACCGCCGGCCTGCACCACCATCTCATCCGCCGGGGCCTGCGCACGCGCGTGGGCCTCGTCGTCGAGTCCGGCGAGGTCCGCGAGGTCATGCACTTCGCCCTGCTCGTCGGCTACGGCGCAAACGCCATCTGCCCGCACCTGGCGATGGCCACCGTGCGAAGTTTGGCCGAGGCGAGCCTGCTGGAGCAGCCGCTCTCGACCGAGGACGCCGCCGACAACTACATCACGGCCGTCAAGAAGGGCCTCCTCAAGACCTTCAGCCGCATGGGCATCTCCACGATCCGCAGTTACTTCGGCGCCCAGATTTTCGAGGCCGTCGGCCTCGCTAGTGACGTGGTGGACCAGTACTTCTGCGGCACCGCCAGCCGCGTGGGCGGCATCGGCCTGGAGGAGATCGCCGCCGAGGCCTCCGCCCTGCACCGCCGCGGATACCCGGACGAAGGCGCGCCCGCCCCCTTGCTGGACATCGGCGGCCAGTACCACGTGCGGGCCGGCGGCGAGAACCACCTCTGGAGCCCTGAGGCCATCTACCGGCTCCAGCAGGCCGTCCGCACGGACGACTACGCGGAGTTCAAACGGTACACCGCGGTCATCAACGACCGTTCGCGGTCGCGCGTCACGCTGCGGAGCCTGTTCGGCTTCAAGCCGGGCAAGCCGGTTCCCCTCGACGAGGTCGAACCGGTCGAGCAGATCGTGCGGCGGTTCGTCTCCAGCGCGATGTCGTTCGGCTCGCTCTCGAAGGAGGCGCACGAGGCCATCGCCATCGCCGCCAACCGCCTCGGCGCCAAGTCCAACTGCGGCGAGGGAGGCGAGGACCCGGCGCGCTACCGGCCCCTGCCCTCCGGCGACAGCCTCCGCAGCGCCGTCAAGCAGATCGCCTCCGGCCGCTTCGGCGTCACGACCGATTACTGCATCAACTGCGACGAACTCCAGATCAAGATCGCCCAGGGCGCCAAGCCCGGCGAGGGCGGACAGTTGCCGGGGCACAAGGTCTCGGCCGAGATCGCGTACGTGCGGCACACGACGCCGGGCGTCACGCTCATCTCGCCCCCGCCGCACCACGACATCTACTCCATCGAGGACCTCGCGCAACTCATTTACGATTTGAAATCCGTGAACCCGCGGGCCCGCGTCTCGGTCAAACTGGTCTCCGAGATCGGCGTCGGCACGATCGCCGCGGGCGTGGCCAAGGGCAAGGCCGACATGGTGCTCATCGCCGGCCACGACGGCGGCACGGGCGCCAGCCCCCTGACGAGCATCAAGCACGCCGGCCTGCCGTGGGAACTCGGCCTCGCCGAGACGCAGCAGACGCTCGTGGCCAACCGCCTGCGCGACCGGATCCGCGTCCAGACCGACGGGCAACTCAAGACCGCCCGCGACGTGGCCATCGCCGCGCTGCTGGGCGCCGAGGAGTTCGGCTTCGGCACCACCGTCCTCGTATCGCTCGGCTGCATCATGATGCGCAAGTGCCACCTGAACACCTGCCCCGTGGGCGTGGCCACGCAGGACCCCGAACTCCGCAAGCGTTTCGCCGGCAAGCCCGAGCACGTCGAGCGGTTCTTCCGCTTCATGGCGCAGGAACTCCGCGAGATCATGGCGGAACTGGGCTTCCGGACGATCGACGAGATGGTCGGCCGCGTGGATATGCTCGACTCCTCCCCGGCCGTCGATCACTGGAAGACCAAGGGGCTGGATTTCAGCCGCATCCTCGCTTCCGCACCGGCCGACAGCCAGGCGGCCTTGCGGTGCACGCGCGGGCAGGAACACGAGATCGAGAAGCGCCTCGACTCGGAACTCCTGGCGCGCGTCGAGCCGGCCCTCGCTCGCGGCGAGCCGGTCCGCATCGAGATGTCCATCCGCAACGTTCATCGGACGGTTGCGGCCACCATCAGCGGAGAGATCGTCCGCCGCCGCGGGCCCAAGGGCCTGCCGGACGATACCATACGACTTTTATTCACGGGCTCGGCCGGCCAGAGCCTGGGGGCGTTCCTCGCACCGGGCGTCGCGATTCGCGTGGAGGGCGACGCCAACGATTACGTCGGCAAGAGCATGTCGGGCGGCCGGATCATCCTCGTGCCGCCTGCCGGGGCGCACTTCCAGCCGCACGAGAACGTCATCGTCGGCAACACGGTCCTCTACGGCGCGACCGGCGGCGAGGTCTTCATCTCGGGGCTAGCGGGCGAGCGGTTCGCCGTCCGGAACTCCGGCGCCACGGCCGTCGTCGAGGGCGTGGGCGACCACGGCTGCGAGTACATGACGGGCGGCATCGTGGTCGTCCTCGGGGCGACCGGCTACAATTTTGCGGCCGGCATGAGCGGCGGCGTCGCCTACGTCTACGACGAGAACGAACTCTTCGGCACACGGTGCAACTTCGACATGGTCGACCTCGAAAGCGTCTGGGCCAAGGAGGACCTCGCCACGCTGCGGGGCCTCATCGAGCGGCACCACCAGTACACCGACAGCCCGCGGGCCGCCATGCTCCTGGCCGAATGGGAAGCCCACCGGCCCCTGTTCGTCAAGGTCATGCCCATCGAGTATCGCCGCGTGCTGGAACGCATGAAGCAGCGCGAAAGCCGCGACACCGAGACCGTCTCGGCCACCGAGGAGGTGTTCCCTGGCTAGAAAAAGGTGTCAGGTACCTTTTTCGCGTACCCCCCGGATTATAAGGCGTTTTGCCATTTTTCAGAAAAAGGTACCTGACACCTTTTTCGGGAGTCAAAATGGGTAAGCCGACCGGATTCATGGAATTCCCGCGCCAGGACCCGCCCAAGCGGCCGGTCGAAGAGCGCGTGCAGGACTACCGCGAGGTCGAGCAGGCCCTCGACCTGGCGACCCTCGAAACCCAGGCCTGCCGCTGCATGGATTGCGGCATACCGTACTGCCACGCCTTCGGGTGCCCGCTGGCCAACCGCATCCCGGAGTTCAACGACCTCGTCTGCCACAAACAGTGGAAGCGGGCGCTGGCGCTCCTCCAAACGACCAACAACTTCCCCGAGGTCACCGGCCGCATCTGCCCCGCCCCGTGCGAGGCCGCGTGCAGCCTCTCCATCAACCAGAAGCCCGTGACGATCCGGCAGATCGAACTCGCGCTGGTGGAGCGCGGCTGGCGCGAAGGCTGGATCGTGCCGCAGCCGCCCGCGAAGAAGACCGGCCGCCGCGTGGCCGTCATCGGCTCCGGCCCGGCGGGCATGGCGACCGCGCAGCAACTCGCCCGCGCGGGGCATGATGTAGTCGTGTTCGAGAAACACGAGCGGCCGGGCGGCATCCTGCGATACGGCATCCCGGACTTCAAACTCGAAAAGCACGTCCTCGACCGGCGCCTGGCCCAGATGCAGGCCGAGGGCGTCGCCTTCGAGACCGGCGTCGAGGCCGGCAAAGACGTCTCCGTCCAGTACCTCCGCCGCAAGTTCGACGCCATCTGCATCGCCGCAGGGGCCCGCACGCCGCGCGACCTCACGATCCCCGGCCGCGGCTTCGAGGGCATCCACTTCGCGATGACGTACCTCGTCCAGCAGAACCGCCGCAACGCCGGCGAAACGATTTCCTACGCCGAGGAGATTCTCGCGAAGGATAAGGACGTGGTCGTCGTGGGCGGCGGCGACACGGGCGCCGATTGCGTGGGCACCGCCCGACGCCAGGGGGCGCGCAGCATCACGCAGATCGAACTCCTGCCCGAGCCGCCCATCGAGCGCGCCTGCGACAACCCGTGGCCCACGTGGCCGCTCATCCTCCGCACCTCCTCCAGCCACGAGGAAGGCTGCCAGCGGATGTGGAGCGTCCTGACGAAAGAGTTTTTAGGGCGCGGCGTGCGCGTGCGGGGCATGAAGTGCGTGCGCATCGAGTGGAGCGAGCCCGACGCCTCCGCGCGGCGGACGTTCAAGGAGGTCGCGGGGTCCGCGTTCGACCTGAAGGCCGACCTGGTGCTGCTGGCCCTCGGGTTCGTCCACGTGGAGCACGGCCCGATCGTCGAAGAGTTAGGCCTGGTTACGGATGAGCGCGGCAACCTGCGCGTCGACGCAAACTTCATGACCAACGTTCCGGGCGTGTTCTCCGCGGGCGACTCCGTAGCCGGCGCGTCGCTCGTGGTCAGAGCGATCGACCAGGGGCGGAAGATGGCTAAGGCGGTGGATGAGTTTCTGCGCAAGCAGGCAAAGCCGTAGCAGGCGACAGAGCCGCCGCGGCCCAACATGCTACGTCAATCTTCTTGACTTCTGCGTCAATGCGCGTAGGATACATCACATGGCCAAGGTGACGTTGACCGCGGAGGCGGCGGAAGGGCTTGAGGATCTGCCGCGTGTCATTCATTTCCGCGTGCTGACACTGCTGGAGCGTCTGCAACGCTGGCCCGCCGTCAGCGGGGCAAAGCCCCTTTCGGGCAACCTGGCCGGCCGCTATCGCCTGCGTACGGGCGATTATCGGCTGCAATTTCGCGTGGAAGGCATGACGGTGGCCGTGGAGAAGATCGGGCACCGCGACAAGTTCTATGAGTGAGGGCGACCCCATGACCGTAAAGATTCTCGAACTGTCCGGCAAGCGATACGCAATTCTGCCGGAACGAGACTTCAAGCGCCTCGCGGCCCAGGCCAGCGAGGGCGGTTGGCCGGAGTTGCCGAAGGCCGACGCTCAGGGCAATTACCCCGCCGTGGAATACGCCCGCGCTTCCCTGGCTCGCAAGATCATCAAGGCCCGTCGCACCGCCGGCCTTTCCCAGGTGGAACTTGCCCGCCGCGCGGGGATTCGCCCTGAAACGCTGAACCGCATCGAAAAAGGCAAGACGACACCCGACGTGGCCACAATCGCCAAGATCGATCGCGCCCTGGAAACGGCCACCGGCAACACCTAGCCTGCGACGAGGGAAAGGTGTCAGGAACCTTTGTTCTGGGGTGACACTGACTTCACGTGACCGGGTAGAATCTGTGTTTACTCCAATGCTACGGATTCTCTGTTGCTCCGACACGCATGGAAAACCGCCGCCCGAGAACGATGACGGCGGTGCGGCGGCATGGCTCTTCGCCGGCGACGCCTACGAGCAAACCTCGGCAGTCGACCAGGCCAAAGCCCAGCAGGCAATCCGTCGCTGGCTCGACGGTCGCAGCATCCCCATTTACGCCATTCGGGGGAATCACGATAAGGCCGACCCGGCAGACTTCTTCGCGAACGGACGCGACGTGACCGGGCAGGTCCGCAAAATCGCCACGGGTCTGTGGGTCGCAGGCGTCGGCTGGTTCGGCAACAATCCTTACGACTCACCGGGCGAAGCGAACCTGGAACGGCTTTGCGACGATATCCGGCGTCAGGCCGCACGGTCGGTGCTGCCGCCAGACCGGCTCATTTTGCTGACCCATTATCCCGCCTTGGCACGCGGGCTCTTCCCGGCGGCAGGCTACGCCGTCGGCGGCGTACTGGACTGCATCCGTCGGCTCATCGAGGAACTGAAGCCCGTCGCCGTTGTCCAGGGCCATGTGCACGAATGGTTCGGAACCTCGGCCGTTCTCTCGCACAGTTGGGGAAGCGTGTTGATTGTCAACCCGGGGCCGCAGGGGGCCGTTGTGTGCGTGGACACACAAACTGGCCAAACTTCATGTGAGTTCTTGGCAGGGAATCCGCAATGACTATCTATGAGCATAATAGTGGCTACATATGAGTGGAACCTTAGGCGCAGCGCGAGTACGCCCTTCACTGCCCGCAGCACCTCTTGTATTTCTTTCCGCTGCCGCAGGGGCAGGGGTCGTTGCGGCCGGCGCTCGCCTCCCGCCGAAGCGGAATGGCGCGATCGTCCGGGGAGTCATCGACCTCTCTATACTCGATATGCGAAGAGGCCGCGCAGGCCAGACAGAGTTTGATGAGCCCGGCCGCCATTTCGGAGTTCTTCTCCCGGCTCTTCTCCTGCTCGGCCAGCAGGCGCTCGCCCTTCTCGCGGAGATACCGGGCCGCCTCTTTCAATGCTTCCGGGTCCAGCGGAAGCCCCACCCCGGTCGTCATGATGAAATCCTCGAACGGAACGACTCGGGACGCCATGATCCCGCCCACCACGGCGCTGCGGCTGAGATTGACGTCGGCCATGAAGTGTTCGCGGTCGCGGAGAATGTCCAGGACGCGGGCCCCCACGCCGGCCACGATTTCCGTCACCTTGAAGAGCGAGAAGAACACCCGCTGTAGCGCGGCCAGCAGGGGTTCCTCATCCGAGCCGGGCTTGGGCGGGCGCTCGGCCACATAACGGTCCACGGCGTTCTTGCCGTCCTTGAAATAGCCGTGAATGGCCTGATCCATGAGCACGCACGCCTCGTCCTCGTTGTCGAATACAAGCGTGCCGCGTACCCAGAGGCCCAGTTTCCTGCCGGCCGCCTCAATGCCCTCTTTGGAAACGTATTCGGGCAGGACCTTGTTCAGTTTGCGGCCGATGCTCCGCATCCGCTTATACCGGGCCAGGATGTCATCGTAGTTCGTCGCGGGCATCGCTCATTCCTCTTCCTCATCTTCTTCGTCATCGTCTTCATCAAGGTCGGGGTACTGCGGCGGGCTCTCGCCGACCCTGGCCGTGATGCGCGGGAACTTGCCGCCGCCGTAAAAAAGGTGTCAGGAACCTTTCCCGCGGAAAAACTCATTCATGGCTCGTTTGTAGGTCTTCCGTGAAAAAGGCTCCTGACACCTTTTTCCGTGAGGCCGGGTTACTGAGGCGGGGCGGGAACACCGGGCAGGGCAAGGTCTGCAAGTTTCCCCTCGATGATGGCCCGAAGCAGGTTGAACTCGAACTCGTACACTTCACGCATCGCGGCGTCCGGGAGGATGTCCCCCGTGACTCCCATGTTGTAGTCGCAGAACCGGCTGGAGAATCCGATAACCGTTGCCACACCCTTGCCGTGCCGCACGCAGGCAGCCACGGGTTTCCCCTGCAATCGGGCAAGCGGCTGGCCGCCGCTGACCTCGCACGCAGAGTCCGTCTTGATGGCCGGCCACCCCGCAGGCCCGGCAATCACGCCCGCCAGGTTCGTCTCGTGCTTGACGCTCAGACCGAGGGGCCAGAGGAGGCTGTTGGCCGTGGACTTGGCGTTCTTACGCGAATCCAGGACGAGCAGGTTGCCGCCCTCCTTGACGTAGTCCGCCAGCATCTCCGCGTATCCCGGCGGCGCTCGCAGGTCCGGATTGAACACGACCACCAGGTTGCCGCGCGCCACGTCGGCGGCGGAGGCCCGCCGCGTGAAGTAGCCGAGCCGCAGGATCCACCGCTCGAAGATGCCGAAGCCTTCCTCCTTGCCGCCGATGAACCCGCCCTTTGAGAGCACCGCATCCGAGACCGTCCGGTCGATGGTAACCAGCGTGTACGGCCTCACACATGGCGGCGGCGGCATGGCCTGGCGGTTGTGTTCGCGAACGGCCACCGCCGCAGCCGCGTGGCCGAGCATCGCAACCGACACCAGCAGCACCACACCCGCCGCGGGCCAGCCGCGAGCCAGCCACAACCCTCCCAGCATCAGCGCCGCTGCCACGGCCACGAGCCACGGCCGGGGGTTGCCGATACCGTCCTGGTAGTTGGCCCACTCGATCATGCCGAAGAGGAGTTCCGGCTTGGCCGGCTCGAACATGCTGAAATTCGAGAAAATGGTCGAGTCGGTAAACGCCACGACCCGGCCGCGTCCCTGGCGCGTGGCCCACAGTTGTTCGAACGCGCCGTAGCGCATGTCGGGCCGGTCAACGGCCGGGGGGTAGAAGTTGCTGGCGTGATAATCGGCCATGGCGTTCTTCAGGCCGAGACCGCGAATGACCGCGCGTCCCGGGCTTGCGCCGGGCGCCAGCGAACAGGAGACCGAGAAATCCAGCGGCGGCATGTGCTGGATAACCGGGTGCGGCACGAGCGGCGGCACGAGCCGCTCCTCGAAAACCGAATCGACCCCGAACAGGCAATCGTACCGGAAGGCGAACCCGAACCGCCGGGTGATGGCGTTCAGGCATTCGCCGATGTGAAAGACATCGGTGTGCTCTCCGATCAAGACCAATCCGCCGCCGCGACCGACGAAGCGGCAGATCGCGTCAATCTCCTCGTCCTTGTAGGCCAGAGTCGGGGTCTTGATGATAAGGACGTCGCAGTCGGCCAGCGTGGAATCCTTGATGGGTTCCGTCACGCGCCCCATCTCGTAGAACCGGCTGCAGTAATCGTAGAGGCAATAGTAGTTGTAGCCGGATTCCTGGCCGTACCAGGTGGTGTCCATGGGGCGGGTGGTAGGTTCCCATTTGGAGTGGCCTTCCTCGACGAGAACGCGACCGGCCTTGCGCTCGCCCACCGGATCCCACAGGACTGCCGCCGTCAAGACGGCAACGGCCCCGGCAATCGCAACCGCTGCGGCGACGCGACGCCACGGCAACCGCGACGGTGCGGACGCCGGCGCCGTATCCCCTGCCGCCTCAGGCGCCTGCCACACACATGCCCCGACAAACCGCCACGCCAGGAGCACAGGCCCGGCCAGCAGCACCAGGAGCGCCGGCGTGCTCCAGAACTGGCTTATCACGGCGAGCGGGTCGTCGTAGTCAGTAACCAGCACGCGGTGCACGTAGAGCGCCACGAGGATTCCCACGCGAACGGGCAGCCAGGCCAGCACCACCA
>Ga0315277_10004029_pt1 | contig 19719 bp, 19 predicted proteins | sample YL17G05_15_MG_FD_203695 | JGI IMG/M metagenome (GOLD analysis project Ga0315277, IMG submission 203695) | Sediment microbial communities from Yellowstone Lake, YNP, Wyoming, USA - YL17G05_15 | ecosystem: Environmental > Aquatic > Freshwater > Lake > Sediment | place: USA: Wyoming | collected... | reverse complement strand
GCCTGAACCGGCCCGGCAACTGCCGCGCCGGCTGGATTGCTTGGACCTCGCCGTTTGTGTACATTCAGACAAGACCTCAGGAGATCTACCAATGTCCGCGAGAGAGATTCTTCTTCTTGGCAACCCCCTTTTACGCCAGCGGTGCACTAATGCACGCACCATTCGTTCGGAAAAGACGCGCCAGGTCATTGCTGATTTGCGTGACACGCTCGCGGAGTTCCGGTCGCACCACGGATTCGGGCGGGGCATCGCCGCACCTCAGATCGGTTCTTCACAGAAGATCATTTACGTCAACGCCGACTACACCGGCGCACTGATCAATCCCCGTATTGTTCGGAGGAGCAGAACCAGGTTCCGGCTCTGGGACGATTGTTTCTCCTTTCCGGATCTTCTCGCATACGTGCAGAGAAATTACTCTATTACTGTTTCATTTGTCGACGAAGAGGGAAAGCGCAAGCAGCTGCGTGCGCGGGGAGCTTTCTCTGAGCTGCTGCAGCATGAGATCGACCATCTTAACGGCATTCTTGCGATCGATCGGGCAATCGATTCCCGGCACATCATTCTGCGCAGCGAGTACGAAAGGCTCTCGCACGCTACACCTGCAGTTCTCTAGCTTGCGGCTGTCACCGCCAGGGAGCTCGATCGCCCTAAGGATTCGCTTCATCCGTCACACCATCCGATGTAAAGGCACAGTCATGACGCAGACACCTGACCCGGCATCCCCCAACCCTCCTCCAGCATCACAAGCAACGCCTCAAGAAGCACTCCATCTCCACGGGTTCGAGTTCACACCGATCCAGGATGACGTGATCCGCTCATTATCGAAACGGATGTACTTTGTTGGCACAATCTATGTCATCGCCAGTATCATTGTGGCACTTGCGGGACTCGTCGCATTGATGTTTTCCCCCATGATCGGCGCGTTCTATTTCCTCCTTCTGATTCCCGAACTTCTTGTTGGGATATGGACCATCCACGCTGCCCATTCCTTCCGCAAGATCGTTGACACACAGGGCCGCGACATTCCTCACCTGATGATGGCCCTTTCCTCGCTCCGGAAACTTTATACCCTCATGTTCTGGTTGTTAATAGCAGCCCTTGTCTTCATGATCCTGGCCATCGCCGCCGGTGTATTCATGTGGCTTTCCGGAATGTTGCCGGGGACCAGCGAGGGTTCGGCCTACACGCTTCTCACACTCTGAGCTTCTTATTCCGGGCCGATGGTGATCCTTCAAGACTCACGCTGCACCAGAAAGGGGATTTTCCCATGACCCGGTCACTCCTCACCGAGGAACAGGTTTTGTCGCAGCTTCAAGAGTTGAAGGAATGGACGAGAGCTGGAGCGGAAATTCGGAAGATGGTGGAGTGTGCTGATTTCATACGCGCGATGGGCTTCGTCAATTCTGTCGCACTTCTTGCTGAACGATTCAACCATCATCCTGACATCGACATTCGCTGGAACAAGGTGACGCTCGCGCTCTCAACCCACAGCGCGGGCGGACTTACGGAACTTGATTTCAGACTTGCGAAATCAATCGATCAGCTATGAGAGAAGAACGCATCGCGCTTCTGCAGGAGACCCTCGCACAAGATCCCAACGACAGCTTCAGCCGGTATGCGCTCGCACTCGAAGTCGCCGGAAGAGGAGATGCGAGAGAAGCGACAAAACTGCTGGAGGATCTTCTTACACGCGATTCGTCATACCTGCCCGCCTACCATCAACTGGGTTTGTTCTACGCTCGAATCGACCGCCGCGAGGATGCCATGGCAATTCTGAAACGCGGCATCGAACTTGCCCAGCAGCAAGACGATCGCCACACGCAGAGTGAAATGCAGGAAGTTCTGGACGACCTGCTATCCTGACTCTCACAAATCCAAATCCCGCGGTCAGCCTCGTTGCGCATCAGGTGACTTCTTACTATCTTCAGCAAGCGCGTTCGCAAAACAAACCATCCACTCCAAACCATCGAATCACCGTGAAACTCCCAAAAGAGCAGGTTCTCGATATCTTCCGTGAGACTAAAGCCCTTCTCGAGGGGCATTTTCAGCTCACTTCGGGTCTCCACAGCAATCAATATTTTCAGTGTGCAAAGGTGCTTCAGTATCCAAAGTACCTGCACCTCCTTTGCGGTGAAATCGCGAAACACTTCGAGTACGCCGATATTGAGTTGGTGATCTCGCCTGCGATTGGCGGCGTCGTCGTCGGCACTGAGGTAGGCAGGATGCTTCAGGTGCGCACCGTTTTTGCCGAACGAAAAGATGGCAAGATGGAACTGCGCCGGGGATTTGAAATCCGTCCCGGCGAACACGTGCTGGCCGTTGAGGATGTCGTGACAACGGGGGGTTCGGTCTTCGAGATCGTAGATCTCGTCAAGAAAGCCGACGCGCGCCTCGCGGGTGTCGGCTACATCGTCGATCGCAGCAATGGGAAGATTGCCTTCGAGGCAAAGCACTTTTCCGTTCTGCAACTGGATGTCGTTGCGCACAGGCCAGAAGAGTGTCCTATGTGCAAGAATGGCATACCCGTGACAAAACCCGGAAGCAGAGGAAACTACTAGAAGCTTGGCAAGTTTGTTCACACAAAGAAGTTTGGCGTAGAGAGTGAATGGATCGATGTAGATATTTTCAACTCTCCCTAGGTACGGTTTAAACCGTTTACCTCATGTACACCATGTACGGCAATGCAATCGCAAATCGATTTTCGAAGACCCCCATTCGGCAGCGCACACAAGCAACGGATTTCCTACTACCGAGGGGTTCATTAGTCAATTTGCGGCGGGACATTTGATGCAAGCTCTACAAACATACATCGGAGGCATACATTTCAGTCCGGTTCTGACAGCCGTGCTGCTGTTTTTTGGCACCGTCGCGCTCGGACTGATCACCAGGTGGATTCTGAACACGCTGGGCCGCCGTCTCACCGTCAAGACAGTGAGCGATCTCGACAACATCATACTCGAAATCGTTGTCGATCGTATCAAGTGGATCGCAGTGGTGGCAGGCGGGTATCTTGCTTCCGAGGAATTGGCGCTGACGACAGCGGTTTCCAATGTCACTGCCCGTCAATGGCTCGGCTACGGGCAGGGAGTGATTTTCGTCTGCTTCGTTGCCGTCATCGCTGCCGTTCTCATTCGGGTCGCAGACTCATCGGTGAAATACACGATGGAGACCCATGCGAGAAAATCATCGCAGAAACTCAACGAGGCTATCCTCCCCCTTCTCAATCGCGTCATCAATATCCTCATTTTTCTGATCGCCCTGATCATCATTCTCCACCACTTCGGTCAGGACGTGAGCAGCCTCGTCGTTTCTCTCGGCGTCGGCTCTCTGGCGATTGCTCTCGCGGCGCAGGAAACAATCGCAAACATGATCGGCGGATTCGTGATCATGACTGATCGTCCTTTCCGCGTCGGCGATCGCATCAAGCTTCCTTCGGGAGAGATCGGCGATGTGCAAGAGATCGGCATTCGCAGCACGAAAATCCTCGACTTCGACAATAACCTCATCGTCAGCCCGAACGCGGAGCTCATCAAGGGAAGGATCGTCAATTATTCCTATCCCCTCGAGCAGATTCGAGTCGCGGTTGATGTCGGTGTCGCTTACGGAACCGACGTGGAGCGCGCCAAGGCCATCATGACAAAGTTCGCCATGGATCATCCTGATGTATTGAAGGCTCCTCCCCCTGCAGTGTTCCTGGTTGGATTCGGCGAATCGTCTCTCAACCTTCAGCTCAATGGGCGCACCAACGACTACCGCTTGAAATTCTCTGTCGAGACGACGCTGCGCGAACAGATCTACAATGCTTTCCTGAAAGAGGGCATTCAGATTCCTTTGCCACAACGAGTCGTGCATTTGTCACCCCCTTCGCATGCCCCCCATTAAGACTCTGAACAGTGAACAACGATACACCGGCAGGATCTTCAGCCTGGTAATCGATGAGGTGGAGTATCCTTCAGGCAACCGCGGTATTCGGGAGATTGCCTCCCATCCCGGCGGCGCTGTCGTTGTTCCTCTCTTTGAAGACGGTTCTGTGCTCCTCGTTCATCAATTCCGATATCCGATGAAGAAGCACCTGTACGAACTCCCCGCAGGAAAACTCGACGCCCGCGAGGATCCTGCCGTCTGTGCTGCCCGCGAGCTTGAAGAGGAAACAGGCTATTCGGCCGGTTCGCTGGAGAAGCTCACCGCCATCTACACGACGCCCGGTTTCTGCGACGAGCAACTTCATATCTACCTCGCTACAGACCTCAGAAAATCGCCGCTGGGCCAGCAGCTTGAAGAGGGTGAAATGGATTTGACAGTCAAACGGTTGCCGCTGGAAGAAGTTGTCACGATGATCGAGAACGGAGACATCGTTGATGGCAAGACCATTTGCGGCATCCTGCTGACGGAGCGCCGATGGAAAGCCAGGCGCATCAAGAGCGCCGGAGCGAAACCGTGAACCCCGTCGAGCTCATAAGAAAGAAACGTGAGGGCGCATCTTTGTCCGAAGAGGAGCTGCGCTGGCTCATCCAGGGATATGTCTCAGGCGCAATTCCAGAGTACCAGATCTCGGCTTTTCTGATGGCGTGTTTTTTCCGCGGCATGAGCGAAGAGGAAACGCTCACCTTCACTCGCCTGATGCTCCATTCTGGAGACGTCATCGATCTCTCGGACATCCCCGGAGTGAAGGTCGACAAGCACTCGACAGGAGGAGTAGGAGACAAGGTCTCGCTCATTCTCGCGCCCATCGTTGCCGCCTGCGGCGTTTCGGTCCCCATGATCTCCGGGCGCGGTCTTGGCCACACTGGCGGGACGCTCGACAAGCTCGAATCGATCCCCGGATTCAAAACATCTCTTTCGATCCCGGAATACAAAGCGGTCATCCGAAAGGTGGGTGCGGTGCTGATCGGGCAAACGAGCCAGATCGTGCCGGCTGACAAGAAGATGTACGCATTGCGCGATGTGACCGCAACGGTGGAGTGTATTCCGCTTATTGCCGGCAGTATCATGAGCAAGAAACTCGCGGAGGGGATCGACGCTCTCGTCCTCGATGTCAAGACCGGCCGCGGGGCCTTCATGCAGTCCTACGAACGCTCATTGGAACTGGCCCAGACCCTTGTGCGCATCGGGAACGGGTTCGGGAAGGAAACGGTTGCTTTTATTACATCGATGGAACAACCGCTCGGAATCACGATCGGAAACTGGCTCGAAGTGGTCGAATCGGTCGAATGCCTCAGGGGACGGCTCGGATACAACGATGCGTCCAGCGATCTCATGGAAGTGACTCATGTCCTCGCAGGAGCCATGCTGATGCTTGGCAAGAAAGCGAAAACCATTGCCGAGGGCGTCAAAATGTCGAGGACAAGCGTTACGGACGGTTCCGCGTACCGCAAACTTCTCGAGCTTGTAGCGGCGCAGGGAGGAGACGTCTCAGCAATCGAAAATCTTGAGCGCTATCCCCTTTCCAGGCACACCATCGAAGTCGGCACAACGGAAGAAGGCTATGTCGCCGAAATCGATTCGCTTGAATTAGGGCTGACGAGCACCACGCTCGGTGCCGGCAGAGCTATGATCGATGACATGATTGATCCGAAAGCGGGCATGATTCTGAAAAAGAAGTTGGGTGATCGGGTCGAGAGCGGAGATGTGCTGGCAGTGTTTCAAACCGATCGCGAGAATGTGCTCACAGCAGCGCGGGACCGCATCCGAAATTCCTTCAAGATCCAACCGGCCCTGCCGCGCCAGAAGCCGCTCATCCTCAGTTACATCGAGAAGGGTGGCGTCAAGACCTGGATGTAAGCATCTTTCCCTTTAGTCCCATCGCCAGGATTTCCACGACCTTGCCGTGGACGAATCCGTTCGTTGCGAGCACCTGCTTGTTGTACACTGTCGACGGTGCGCCGTAGAAGTCCGTATACCGCCCCCCGGCCTCCTGGACGAGCAGCACCCCAGCCGCCATATCCCACGGATTGAGAGTCACTTCCCAAAACGCCTCGAAGCGCCCGCAGGCGACATAGCAAAGATCGACCGCTGCTGAGCCGAGACGGCGGACTCCCTGCGCGTGCATCAGGACGTTGACGAAGTGTTCGATCGCATTCCCGGGATTGGATTGTATGGTGTACGGGAATCCAGTCACCATCATGCTCTCAATCAGGTTGTCGACAGTGGAAACCCGAATCGGTTTCTTGTTCAGGAATGCTCCCTTCCCCTTCTCCGCTGTAAAGAGCTCGCCAAGGTTTGGTTCATACACAACTCCTGCGACAATTTCCCCGCGCACCTCAAGCGCAATGGAAACCGAGTAGAGCGGTACGCCATGGGTGAAATTCAGCGTTCCGTCGAGCGGATCGATGATCCAACGGTACTCCGAAGTCTTGTTGTGGCTCCCCGATTCCTCCGCAAGGAAGTCATGGTCAGGATACTTCTTCCGGATGGCGTTGATAATAATCTCTTCCGACTTCTTGTCAATTTCCGTTACGAGGTCGGTTTCCTGACCGAACTTGCGCTCGATCTGAAGCACCTTGCCGACACTTTCCTTGAGATACGCACCAGCTTCAAGCGCCGCTTCCACTGCAAGTTGAATCATCGAAGTCTCCTTTCGTCTGTCAAAGATACGCAAAAATCGAGTCCGCCTCCACTCCTTCCCTTCATTGCTCCCCACGCCTAAAAACCGTATGTTCAATCAAGATCTCAGGAAGCAACCGTTGCCCAACCACATTCGTTTCTTCTCCATCGTCATTGTTTTCCATCTCCTTGTCCTCGCCGGGTGTTCGCACAAGCACGATCTGGCGCGGCCCATCTCCATCGATGAGTTCGCCATCGAAGTCACAGATACCTCCCGGGAGGTCGCATACACAAACAAGCAGGCAGGTTTTTTCTACACCGAGAGCAATCGCGGGCACCGCTCTGCATGGCAGGGCTGGAACGTGATGGCGAAAGAAATCCTCGAAGATTATCAGATCACCGATGGTGGGAGGCCGCTCCGAAAGACGAACGTGAAGTCCGCCACGGTCCTTCCTCATCAACTCCAGCGGCACTATGATTCCGGCGTGCGGGAAACCGTCACCTTGCTCGACTCCCTCGATGCACTGGTCATCCAGATCGTTGATCTGAATGAGAAATTGGTGAGTATTCAGCCCTTATTTCGAGATTCGCGAAGCTTGGACGATTTCATCGTGAAGTCCCGGGATGGCATCCTGCTTACGGCACAGAGGAAACACCTTCAACGAACGGCAAAAGCGGACTATCCTGTCTGGATTGGGATTGCAGCTACGCCGAGTACTATTTCGACAGAAGTCAAAGAACGCGCTGATACCGTTGGGAGTAGCTTCTCTCCCGCGTATCTGCAGGTCCCGGTTTTTTCCGCTACGGCGACGTTCATCATCGTTGCCGGCGATTCAGAAGAAGAAACCGTCGCACTTGCATCGCTCCTCTCGAAGCAGTACAAAGAGCATATCGCTCAACGTCGCGCAAGGATGGAGAACCTCCTCAACCGCTCCTTCCTGCGCACAGACAATTCCCGATTCGACAAGGCGTTCCATTGGGCATTGCTTTCCGCGGACGCGTTGATCATGAATCAGGTGAAGAAAGGGATATTTGCGGGGCTCCCCTGGTTCAACAACTATTGGGGACGTGACTCGTTCATTGCTCTTCCTGGGGCTACTCTTGTGACGGGAAATTTCGCCGAGGCCCGCGAGATCCTCCGGTCGTTTGCCGAATGGCAGCAGGTGAACCCGGGAAGCCCGAACTATGGACGGATCCCCAATCTGGTGACGACAGGTTCCATGCAGTACAATACAACCGACGGCACACCCCGCTTCGTCATTGCCTTGCTCGAGTACTTCCGGCACTCGAACGACACAGCGTTCGTGAGAACCCTCTACCCCGTCGTCCGGCGCTCCATACAAGGGGCGCTCGCCCGTCACGTTGACGGATACGGATTTCTCCGGCATGGAGACGCAGAGACATGGATGGACGCTGCCGGCCCGGCCGGACCGTGGAGCCCCCGCGGCGACAGGGCGAATGACATTCAGGCACTTTGGTGTTCACAGCTGAAGGCAGGCGCGATGCTCGCACGCCTCGTCCACGACACTCCGAATGCCCGCCTCTGGGAGCAAATTGCAGTAGCGGTTCGGTCGAACTTCAACAAGTATTTCATTGACGCTACTGTACCGATGATCATCGACCATTTGAACACGCGGGGAGAGCCGGATCATCAGTTCCGACCCAATCAGCTCTTTGCGCTTGAGATGATCGATCGCCCCGATCTGAAGGCGCAACTATTCAAGTCGATCACAGAACACCTCGTCTACCCTCATGGCGTTGCGTCCCTTTCCCAGAACGACGACCAGTTCCATCCTTATCACCATTATCAACCGTACTACGTACAGGACGCCGCCTATCACAACGGCATCGTGTGGACATGGCTGGCGGGCTCCTGGATCGACCACGCAACCGCGTACGGTCATTCAGATCTCGCGTGGACGGTAACGGAGAATATGGTCCATCAGATTCTCGACCGGGGAGCCGTTGGAACATTGTCTGAGCTGCTGGATGCGGCACCGCGCCCAGGTGAGCGCGAACCGCGGCTCTCGGGCACATTCAGCCAGGCGTGGAGCCTTTCTGAGTTTCTCAGGGTTTTCTATCAAGACTATGCCGGGGTTCGGGTCGATGCACCGGCAAAACAGGTTGAGATCCACCCGCACCTTCCTTCTTCTCTCCAGGAGATTCAGTTCAGCGCGGCTATCGCAAACGGCCACATAGAAGTCCGATACAGCAAGTCAGCCGGTGAGAACACCATCGTCGTTCACTCCAGGGAACTGCGCGATTCGCTCACGATTGTTTTCCAGGATGAGATCCGCGGTGCTCACCCCAAGGTCTCATTTCAGTTGCCACCGGATACAGAACTCGAGGTCACACTTGGCCGCGACATCGCTGCCATGACCGTTAATGGACAAACGCGCATCCTCGAATTGACGAACCCGGCGTCCACCGTCCGCCAGCCCGCGCCGGACAGCGTTACACTCGCCACGCCGACGATTCGCCCCGGCGTGAAGTCGCTCCAAGGTCCGCACTATCAGCTCCTCACAAATAATGAGATCAAGACTCCCGCAGCGAACGCAACCGTCGTGTGCAATCTGGACGATCCAGCCGGGGACGACAACGGACCCGGTTCGTACAAATATCCAACAACGCCAGTCCTGAAGCCGGGCAGCCTCGACATCACTCATTTTGCAGTGACAGCTGATGACCGTTGGGCCACCTTTTCGCTTAGATTCCGCGAGCTTTCGGATCCGGGCTGGCACCCGGAGTACGGCTTTCAGCTCACGTACGCGGCGATTGCGATCAACAAGGATGGCAAGGAGCGCTCGGGTTGCACCGCGATCGGCATGAACTCACATTACTCTCTCGCTCCGTCTCGGGCGTACGAAACCATCATCTTCGTCGGCGGCGGACTGCAGGTCGAAGACAGCAAAGGGAAGATTTTGGCTGCGCACATGCCAGTCGAGGGCGACGAGGCTCATCCGCTGGGGGATGCTGTAAACCGGATGATTGAGTTTTCATTGCCGCTCGATGTCATCGGGAAGCCAGAGAACTCGTGGCGTTTCACCGTTCTTGTTGGTTGCCAGGATGATCATGGTGGCGCCGGCATTGGTGAGTTTCGGACTGTTGCGGCAAAAGGCGGTGAGTGGACAGGAGGGGGCCGGAAGAAACCCTCAGATCCGAATGTTTATGATGTCGTCGAACCGTTAAATCGGAAATAGCATGTAGCGATGCAGCAGGGCCTCCGTAGCATGATCCGGAGTCTGAACTGACGCACGAAACAGATAACGCAGGTGTCACAAATCAAATCTAACAGAAGGAGGTTCGTATGGTATTCATCATTAGCGTACTTGTCGCAATTGGAGCGTTCATTGCGTGGCAATCGGCCCGCAAGAACGCCAGCGTGAACACGATGGCCCGAGGTTCGGCTGCGATATTCGGAGCGGCCGCTCTGCTGTTCCTGGTACTGGCGCTCAGTCAAATGTTCACTGTAGTCCCGGCAGGCAATGTCGGCGTCGTCGACTTCTTTGGAACAGTTTCCGATCTTACGCTCAAAGCCGGCATCAACATCATCAATCCGCTGGCGAAGGTTGTGAAATTCAGTGTGAAGACCGAGGAGATCAAGGAAGTCATGGATGTACCATCGAAGGAGGGACTGACAGTCCGACTGGAACTGAGTGCGCTTTTTCATCTGAATCCCGAGAAAGCAGCGGAGGTCTATAAGACCATCGGTGAGAACTACATCCAGATTATCCTTGAGCCGCAATTCCGCTCCGTTGCCCGCGGCGTAACGGCAGCCTATGACGCGCGGGCTCTCTATACATCAGAGCGTGAGGTCATTGCGCAAGTCATTCAAAAGGACCTGGAAAAACTTGTGGAGCCCCGCGGCATCACGATCGAAGCGACACCTTTGCGGCAGGTGGGACTGCCTGCCGGACTGACGGAATCGATCACGGAAAAGCTGCGTGCCGAACAGGAGAGCCAGCGCATGCAGTTCGTCTTGACGAAGGAAAAACAGGAAGCTGAGCGGAAACGCATCGAGGCGCAGGGTATTTCTGATTTTCAGAACATCGTCGCCCGCGGAATCAGCGAGAACCTCTTGCGCTGGAAAGGGATCGAAGCAACAGAGAAGCTCGCGAGCTCAACGAATGCCAAGGTCGTCGTCATCGGCGCGGGCAAAGACGGGCTGCCGCTGATCCTCGACACGAAGTAGCGTGCTTCACAGCTGGATGAGGCTGTCCAAGAAGAGACCGTCATTCTGAACGCCCGCCTGCCTGACGGCAGTCGGGCAGGGAGTCCTGAGCTCGTCGAAGGACGAAGTGAACCTGCCCGCCTCAAGGTTCAAGAGAGGCAGGCGGGGAATCTGCTCGCTTGAATCAGACTTCTGGGATAGCCTCATCTTTGCTGGCGTGATTCGTCACCGCCCCTGATTCGTCCCATCCCCCAGAGAACGACCGAAGCAACGAGTCCCGGATACATTGGTTCAATGCCGAGCCAGTATCCTGGAACTCCCGCGACCACATTCATCTGACCTTGCACAAGCCAGATAGTTGAAATGGACCATCCGAGCAACATCGCCCAGAATGCGTGGCGGGCAGGGATCCGCAAGGGCTCAAAGTAGCTGGCCATTAGCGGTACGAGCAGACCAGGCACTATCGCCGTGCCGATGGCATACCAGATTTTGACGACAGACGGCACACTAAGGGAGAGTAATACGGAGAAGACGGCTGAGATCACTAACCCGGCTCTTGTCCATCGATGAATAGTTCTCTGGCGCTCGGGCTCAGTCGGGGAGTGAACCAGCCGTCCTGCCAGATCCTTTCCGATCGTGGAAGCCGAAATGAACATCAGACTGCTAAGCGTTGACATGATTGTTGCAAGCATGCCGACATAGAAAAGTCCTTTGGCGACGGGCGGGAGAACGAGTTCTGCGAGCATCGGATAGGAAAACGACGGATCCGCCAGATCGGGAAGCGCCGCACGGGCATAGAGTCCGGCCATGCTTGTCATGAAATCAAAGAAGAACCAGAAAGCGATCGAGACAAGAATGCCCCGTTGGGCAGTGCGGCCATCCTTCGCGGCGTAACAGCGCTGATGAAATGCCGGATCGACAAGGGTCCAGAGAGCAATGAAGAACCACACAAGGATGTATTGCCATGTATTCCCGCCATGCCATGAAAGATGAAGAGGTGGAACATGGGATGAGATGTAATCCCAGCCCCCGAGCTGGTGATAAGCGAACGGAAGGATCAAAGCGAAACCAAGGAACATCAGAACAAACTCCAGGACGTTTGCCCAGACATCGGAGCGGAATCCTCCCCAATAGAGATAGCAGATGGTGCAGAGGGTCGTCAAGGTAACGCTCACGGTCAGATTGAGTCCAAAGACGAGCTGGACGAGTATTCCCACCATCAGCACGTACGCTGCAGGGGTGATTAGGAAAAATGTGAGAACCCCTCCGAGAAGAGCTGTCTTGCGGTCATACGCGGCTTCGAGTTTGTCGGGAATTGTCAAATGACCGCTGGCGCGGATTCGACGGGCAAGGAAGATGGCGAAGAGCAGCGCAAAGACATAGTACGGCGCACCAAGAACGAACCAGTTGGAGATGCCATAGCGGTAGGAAAACTCTCCGACCCCCAGGATTCCGCCGTACCACGTCGAGACCAGCGTTGCGACGAACATCGGAAGTGTCAGTGTGCGACCGGCAAGCAGAAAATCTTCCGTGCCGCCATGCCCGCGCCGGACGGCGCGAAAACCGACGTAGACCACGGCAAGGAAATAGAGCAGGATGAGAAGTGAGTCGATAAGGCTGAAGTGAACCATCGGAGGCGAGTGATCAGGCAAAAACTCTGAAGAGCAGCAGGTGGCCTTTTTTCACCTTGACGCTTACGAGGGACTCCGTCACAACGTTGCTTGTTCCCTCCCGGACGCCCAGCTCCAGGGACTCGCCGTTCAGCGCATACCGCAGACCGGATGTGACAATCCCTTCGCAGCGGCTGAGCGGTATCAGCGAAACGATTTCCCCTTTCTTTGCCTCGAAGGTCAGAGCGCGGCCGACATACGTGAGCTCTCCGAAGTCATCGACAATTCGCACGACAGCGTCGGGATAGAATTTTGCCAGGACTCCGAGGTTGCCAATCGCCTGGTCAAGCCGCTTCCCCGATCCGCCGACGACCGTTACATGATCATACTTCGCTTTGATGGCCCAGGCAATTGCCTTTTCGAGGTCGGTCGTCTCATCATTGCTGTCTTGATACGTCGGAACCTTGCGGAACTTGACGAGCGTCTCGGTATGAACGGAATCAAGATCGCCGATGATCGCATCGGGGACCACTCCCAGCTTGAGCGCTGTGTTGGCCCCGCCATCCGCGCAGAGAACGACATTGGCCTCGCGGACCAATGCCTGGAGCCGCAGTTTCTTTGGCGGCTCGCCATTCGCGATCACAAGGGCTCGTCGGGGCATGGGTTGGATACCAGGTGTCGTTGGCGCTCAAAACCTGTGTACAAATTACAAACCTAATCGCAGAGAGGCAAAGATGTTCCGCTCCGCTGCGGGGTAGAACTCATCCCCCTCGCCGTGACTGGCATAGATACGATTGAAGAGGTTGTTGACTTGAACTTGGAACTCGAGATTTCGCGCCAGCGATGTCGTGGGGAGCTTCACCGACAACCACGCGTGAACGACGGTATACGCATCAACCGTCCGCCCCGGATCCGGGGCTCGCGTTTGCCCCAGATCCAGGGCTCGCGTTTCAGGACTTTGATTGTTGTCGGTATAGAATTCCCCCACGTGCTGGAGGGAGAGCGAAACTGAGAGCCACTCATTTCTGTACGTTGCGCGAAGATTGGCAAGGACATCAGGGAACCCGGCGATCGCATTCCCATCAAGCGAAATTGATGATGTGTTACTGTAAACCGTGTAGCGCTTTAGCCGATTCCTGCTGAGCGTCGCGTTCGCCTGGAACTCGAAGAGATCATTCAATCTGGCCGCTCCGGTGAACTCGATCCCCTGGTGAAGGGTCTTCTCTGCATTGCCGGTCACAGGAATGCCGAACCGATCGAGCTGCCCCTTTTTGATAATTTCGTTGCTAAACAGCATCGAAAAGAAATTCACGCCGGCACGAAGCTGATCTGAAATGTAGCCCCCGCCGAGCTCGAGATCCAGGAGGGCCTCCGGCTTCACGAGAGGATCTGAAAAATCAAATGTGCCGTTCGGGAGGGTTTTGAATTGTGGAGTTACCGCTCCCCACAACGCTGGCGTACTGGCTTCTGCGGCATCGTAGAGGTTTTTGAGTCGCGGCTCCCTCGACGTGCGCGAGATTTGTGCGTACACATTGACCTTCTCTGTAACGTTGTAGTTCAGCCCTGCCCGCGGATTCAAAAAGTGATACGGGACCGAGAAATCCGTGTTGGCAAATTTTTCGTCGTAGAGCCGGTATTGATTGTACACATACTGCAAGTCGAGTTGAAGCGTGAGGTCCGGGCGCAGCACAGTGAGCTCATGGGCATAGAATGAAAGGATGTTCTTCCCCCCTCTATACTCATAGTAGTGGTAATCGGGGGTGAGGCCAACTGGGACTTCCTCCCCCCAACGCAGCGCTCCCCAGTGAAGAGAGCGGTGATTCCGGATTTCCGCACCGACTGTCAGCGTCCCTCCTGCATGTTGGATGCTTGCTCTCGGTAGCCAGCCAAACTGGGAATTGCTCACCCACGCCCGGATCAGAGCATTCGGGATGTAGAGGTTGTCCGGATCACCGACGACGGAGAAGCCGTTAGCCCTAGTGATGCGAAAATAAGAATACGGCGCCCAGGAGCCGTCATAGTCGAAGAACCCATTCCCCGTCACGAGAAAGAGAGCATTGTTGAGAACGAGATCGTCGGTGATCTGCCATTCGTGCAGCAGCTCGTAATGTGGCTGACTGAAGTTCTCAATTTCTTCGGGCCTCTGGATTGGATTTTGCCGGCGGCGACCGGAGTCACGGGAGTACGCATCTTCTTTTGCAATGCCGTAGTAGGCCAGGTGATCCGCCACAGGTCCGCCGTAGAAGTTGAATTGCGTCGTCATGGTGCGATCGTACCGAACCGCTCCGACGAAGTAACTCGAAAAATCCGCCCACGCGTTTCTCCGGTACCCATCACTCATGATGCGCGAGAGTCGCCCGTAGAACTGATACTGGCCGCTGACCATTCCAGAATTGACGGCGACAGAATACCGCCGGGTGTTGTACGAACCGTATCCGGAAGAGAAGTCTATCCCCGGCGATTTGGAGTAGGTCGAGGTGATGAGATTGACCGAGCCGCCAACGGCGGGCGGTCCGTAGAACGCGCTCCCCGCACCCCGCTGGACCTGAATGTCTTGGAGATTCGCCGCGAGGTCGGGGAAATCAAGCCAGTAGACGTCATGATCTTCGGGGTCGTTCTGCGGAATGCCGTTCACGAGCACAGAGATTCTGCGCTGGTCAAATCCGCGAATGCTCAGGTAGTTGTAGCCGATGCCGTTGCCGCTTTCCGAATAGAAAGTTGTCGAGGGCAATTCCGAGAGAAGCTGTGGAATATCCTGCGTTGAGTACCGCTCTGCCAGATCCCGCGCAGTGAGGGTCGAGAAGGTGACTGGGTTTTCCCGCTCTCGTGCTCGCATCGCCGAGACGACAATTGTTTGACCCGGGAGAATGGTTGGCTCCAGAGCAACTTCAACAAACGAAGTATCCCGGACGTTCACCTGAATCGCGACGGTAGATGGAGTGAAGCCGATGAAGCTCACGCGCAGCGTTCCCCTCCCGGCCGGGACATTCCGGAGCTCGAATGATCCATTCTCTCTCGTGTTTGTCCCGATATTGGTACCCAGCAGAGAGATGTTTGCTGCCGCGAGCGGCTTTTTCGTATCCGCATCGATGACGCGCCCGAGAATCCTGCCGCTCTCTTGTGCCGCCGCAAGAAGGGGCAGAGCGATCAGAGAGGCCAACAGCACACCGTACCGCATGGTAACCTCCTAAAAACAATAAAGCCGTTTTCCAGATAGGGAGCATCGCTGGAAAACGGCTCAAGACAATACCAGTTTCCCGTTTTCCTTCGCTGGTATTACCCAGTTCAGGTTCGGAGGGTTTGCTCTCAGCCGTCCCGCCCCGACACGTCGAGACGAGATGACACCCCTAACGGAACTCAACAAATCTATGGTGGGAAAGAACTATTTCAATATACATGCAGTGAACTACGATGTCAAGTCATCGCAAAGTCTCCTCCTGAATTCCTTGCCTGCCACTCATTTTTTCTCTATTTTTTGCAGCACTCCTAGTTGTCGATTCCGCACTCGATCAGCGCTCTGCTCTTTATGAGTCTGTCAGTTGACAATCTGCGCTTTCACTACCCGGATGTTCCGGTACTGCATGACATTTCTTTCGATGTCACAACCGGGGATTTCCTGAGCCTCCTGGGCCCGAATGGTTCCGGCAAATCTACGCTGCTCCGCCTTCTCGATCGTATCTTGATCCCCGATGCCGGGACCATCACGTTGAAGGACCGTCCGCTCGACGACTACAAACGCCGTGATCTCGCCCGCCTCGTGGCCTATGTCCCCCAGGACACCGTGTGGGTTTTCCCGTATACAGTTTTCGAGATCGTATTGATGGGCCGGTCGCCGTACGTAGGACGATCAGGTTTCGAAAACAAGAATGACATCGATTGTGCGCGTGAAATGATGCGCCTGGCCGATATCGAACATCTTGCCGACAAGCTCATCACGGCAATCTCCGGCGGTGAACGTCAGCGGGCGCTGATAGCCCGGGCTCTTTGCCAGCAGCCCGAAATTCTGCTCCTTGATGAACCGAACGCCCATCTCGACATCAATCATCAGGTCGAGATATTTCAGATCTTGAAGGAGCAGAATCAACAGGAGAATCTGACGATCATTTCGGTCTCCCACGATCTTAATCTTGCCGCGGCGTTCAGCAAGCGGGTTCTCCTTCTGTCAGAGTCCGGAGACAAGGGCTCGACTGTTTTTGCGGCCGGGACGCCACAGGAAGTGCTCACAGAATTCAATATCGAAAAGGTCTACCGTACACCCGTGCTTGTCGATCAGCTTCCGGACTCATCGTCGGTCCGGATTTCACTCCTGCCTCAGCTCTCCCGCGCCCGCAAACCGGGCGGCAGCGCGTAATCTTCGTGAGGCATTTTCTTTCACCGTTCCTATTCTCGAAGTAAGAGTGTATGTCTACGCGCCGGCGACAAATCCGTGAAAGAGTTCTTCAGGCTCTCTACGCGTATGAGCTTTCCCACGAGCCGGTCGAGCTGATTCTTGAAACGATTGTTGGCTCTCTGAAGAAGGAGCCCGAAATATTCGAGCTCGCGAAGGTTCTTTTTCTTAAAGTCATCGAATCGAGCGATGAAGTTGACACATTGATCAAGAGCCGGATAGCAAACTGGGAGTTCAGCAGACTTGCGATCATCGACAAAATCGTGCTGCGCATCTCCATCTGTGAGCTGCTCTACTTCGAAGATATTCCCCCCAAGGTCTCCATCAACGAAGCCATAGAAATCGCACGGCGGTACAGCACCGAAAAGAGCGACAAATTTGTCAATGGCGTGCTCGATTCCATTTTGGATGATCTGAAGAAGTCGGGCAGGTTGAAGAAATCCGGACGCGGCCTCCTCGAAACATCCAAGAAGAAGCACCCGGCCAACTAGGACAACAACGAGTGTTGACTTCCCACGATCTTCCACCCGACCAGCAGCCTGCGCCATCCTCCCGGGGGAAAATTCTTGCCTGGACATTGTTCGATTTTGGCAACACGGCTTTTTCCGTCATCGTTGTGACAGTGATCTATTCGACGTATTTCATTGAGCAGGTTACCGGCGGCCAACTCCGTCTCTGGGGCCTCACTGTCAGTCTCTCCATGATCGTCGCAGCGGCAATTGCTCCGCCTCTCGGTGCTGCGGCTGACCATTCGCACAACAAGAAGCTTTTCCTGTTGCTCTTCACGCTCGCGTGCATCATAAGCACAGCCTTGCTGTACTTTGTGCAGCCCGGGATGGTTCTTCTTGGCATGATGCTTTTCGTGGTCGCCAATGTCGGTTTCGAAGGGGGCATTGTATTCTATGATGCGTTTCTGCCGAGCATCACATCGCGTCGCTCGTATGGACGTGTATCAGGATACGGATTTGCGATGGGATATCTTGGCGCCCTGGCAGTTCTGCTGATTGTCAATTTCATGCTGCCGGATGCAGCCAATCCGGAGTACCTGTTCCGCGTCCGCCTCTCCTTCGTCGTCGCCGCATTGTTCTTTCTGGTCTTCTCGATCCCCATGTTCGTATGGGTACCGGAGCCGGCGCGCACGGGCGAGAAAGCAACGGCAATCATGCGTGCCGGGTTCGAACAATCCTCGCGGACTTTTCGCGCATTGTTCATTGAGCGTCAATATCCTTCTATCGCGCGGTTTCTCATCGCTTTCTTCATTTACAATGACGCGATTCTGACGATTATTGCTTTCTCTGCAATCTTTGCGAAAAGTATTCTGCAGATGAGCAATCAGCAGCTCATCATCTTCTTCGCGGTTGTTCAGACAAGCGCTGTCGTCGGCTCCGTTTTGTTCGGATTCGTCACCGACAAAATCGGCCCCAAGAAGACCATTACCATCACGCTCTTCATCTGGCTTTCAATCACTGTGGGCGCTTATTTCGTGACTTCGATCGGAGCATTTTATGTTGTGGCGATGGGGGCCGGTGCTGCCATTGGGTCGTCTCAGTCTGCCAGCCGCAGCCTCATGGCCCTCCTCACGCCGAAAGAGCGTGAAGCCGAATTCTTTGGTTTCTATGATGGCCTTTGCGGCAAGGCGTCTGCCGTGGTCGGACCGACGGTGTACGGCCTTATCGCAGGCGTCACGAACCAACGGTTCGCCGTGCTCTTTATAGGCTTGTTTTTCCTGGCAGGATTGATTATTCTTCAAGGAGTCGGGGAGCCCGAACGGCAGAGTTCCGCCTCTTCCCACAGCTGAAAACCGATTTCCCAATCCTCCCACATTTCTGCAAATGGCAGAGAACAGCAAGGGTTGCCATGATCGACGATGATCCCTTGTTCGAGCGAGGGCGTTTTTCTGGGGAATTCACGCTGAATTGACCACTTGATCTGACTGAACACATTGACGAGCCTCGATGGCCGCGACTTTTTCCATAGTCATCGCGGTGTCAGGCGGTACAAATCTTGCCTCGAATACGCACAACCTTTCAGTTATCCGGAGCCGTCTAGTATGAAACAGTCCGTCTTCACGATAGTCCTGTTGGTACTCGCCCTGGCCGTCTCAGCGGTCATTTACTTCTATATGCTTCCAAAATTCATCCAGGATGGGGGACCGATCGTCATTCTCCTGCTCGCTCTCTCGATCATGGTTTTCACCTTCATCGTCGAGCGAGTTCTCTCTTTACGTAGAGCAGAAGGCAAGGGATCTCTCCAGAAGTTCTTGCGAGACATTGTTGAGGCTGCAAAGGAAAGAAAGTTCGACGAGGCGATTGAAATGTGCAAGCGTCAGCAAGGTGCCTGTGCTAACGTACTCCTCGCGGCTCTTGAGCGCTACCTCGTCGTTCAGCGACGCGGCCTTTCGGTGGAGAAGCAGGTTACAGAGGTCAAGAGAATGATCGAAGAAGCAACGGCCCTCGAAACACCGGTGCTTGAAAAGAACCTTCTTGCCATCTCTACGATCGCTTCCATCGCCACGATGGTGGGATTGTTTGGGACGACGCTGGGCATGATCCGTTCCTTCCAGGCTCTCGCATCGACGGGAGCGCCGGATGCTGTCCAGTTGTCTCTCGGAATATCCGAGGCACTCGTCAATACTGCCGGCGGACTTTTTGCGGCCATTACGGCCATCGTCGCCTACAACGTGTTTGTCAACAAGGTTGACAACATGACCTTTATGCTCGACGAAGCCGCTTTTGAGATTGTCGAGATCATCGGCAGCGAGGAAGAAAGCAAGTAGGAGCCGGCGACACAATGCCAAAATTCAAGAAAAAGCGCGTGGGAATCAGCCTTGACATGACACCGCTTGTGGACATCGCGTTCCTACTCCTTACGTTCTTCATGCTGACCACGAAATTCAAACCGCAGGAAGAAGCTCAGATCATTCTTCCGGAATCCCACTCGAAGTACAAGATTCCCGAATCGGACGTCATGACGATCACCTTTGGCCCTGACGGCAAACTCTACCTCGG